>ERZ500974.51-NODE-51-length-35522-cov-21.528463_pt1 | contig 35522 bp, 31 predicted proteins | sample MGYA00248868_ERZ500974 | MGnify/ENA primary metagenome ERZ500974 (study PRJEB25958, sample SAMN03398564) | human skin metagenome | study: EMG produced TPA metagenomics assembly of the Human Skin Microbiome Metagenome (human skin metagenome) data set.
GCTGGTAGAAAGTGCCAGACCTGCAGTAAGGACGCAGGCGGCGGTGCGGGTGGCGAATTTAAGCATTGTTTTCTCCTTGGGTGGAATTAGGGGTCAGGCAACGCTGCAGGGAGTCTGCGTTGAATTTCATGAGGTCGATATAGGAGCCGACGGTGTCATCGAAGGTGTCGCCGTAGATGGGGCACAGCTCAACACCTTGCTCCCCGGCGGCTTGGGTGAGGGTATCGGCGCTTGCCTGCTGCACAGGTTCGACGAAGACGGCGGGCAGGTGGAGGTTTTCCAATGTGCGGCGCAAGGCGATGACTTCTCGCGGGGAGGGCTCGATGGCCGGATTGGGGGTGACAAAGCCCGCCACAGAAATGTCATATCCTTGCTCCAGGTAGGCGTAGCCATGGTGGGTGGTCACTAAGTGCCGGTTTTCTTGAGGAATGGAAGAAATGGCGTGCTCTACGTAGGAATCCGTATCCCGCAGGCGCTTGGTGTAGGCCTGCGCTCGCTGGCGATAAGAGGCACCATGAGAGGGATCTGCCTGCGCCAATTCCTCAGCAATAACATCGACGTAGGCGATAGAGTTGTCCACGTTGTGCCACAGGTGAGGGTCCACCTCGCCGTGAATGTGCTTTCCTAGTACGGCCTGCGGCAGGAGGTAGGTATCCTCGCCTGGCGTGCCCAGGAAGCGGTAGGCCGGATCCGGCGGGATGGGCTGCAGTACCGAAGAGGGGATTGACACCACGGTGGTGGCAGGGTCGAAGCGCTTGTCCTGATCGCGCAGGTCAATGCGTCGCTTGGCTAGGTCTCCTGCAATATCCAGGTGGCCGGAATCTATCACTTGCATGCCTTTAGGTGGGTTTACTCCCACGGCCACAGTGAGGTGTTGAACGTCGGTGCCCTCTGCTTGGAACCCGAGGTGGTAGATTCCCGGCTGGGAAAATCCCCAAGACACGTGCGTGTGGGCGTTGGCCGGCAGAGTCACGGAGTCTTCCTCGTCATCGATGCCATCGGCTGAGTTAAAAAGAACCTCCGGGGTGCCGAAGGTAGAGACCACATAGGCCGCGACGTTACCTGGCCCATCGGCAGAGACCATGCGGAAGTTCACTCCGGAAGACCGCTGCTGTGCGCCGCTGATGCGCAGGCCCAGCCAAATTGCCTCGAGCGAGACATCTTCTACCAGCGGCACCAGAGTGGCACCGCGGGTGGAGGCAGCATCAGCGACTTCCACCACGGGGGCATCGGTGGATTCGTGCAGCGTATCGATGAGAGACTGTGGCTCCAGCAAGTAGCCATTGCTCAGCGCCAAATCGGCATTGGCAACATCGCGCACCGTGCGCAGCGTTGGCTCAAAGGTATGCGGATCTTTTCCGCTGGGGATAAGGCTTTGTACCCGGGCATCTTCTCCCGCGACGTTGCGCGCAAGATCCGCGAGGATCGGGGTGGTGGCCACCACGGCGAATTGTTCTCCGCTTCCGGTATCCAACGCAGCCGAAGGGGCACAACCAGTGGCCAGCAGGCAGGAGCCCAGTAGCGCGCCTATGGTCCGAAGCCGGCGTCTATGGGAAAGCGCACGCGCCATTAGTCTGCTGCCTTAGCTACAGCTAGACGGGCAATGCCTAGGCCGAGGAAGAGCATGCCCAAGCCCAACGCTCCGATGCCAAAGGGAACAATAGGAGTCCCCGTATTGGCTAAAGAACCGCCCTTGCTGTGTGCCTGTCCGGACTGGCCAGTGTTTGATCCGGTACTTGCGGTAGAGCCACCAGCGCTTGCCGACGCCCCACCTGCCGCAGCACCATGCCCGCAGTCGCCGCCCTCCGGATTGACCGCAGCGCCCAAGTCGAAGTGCCCGTTGTCAAAGGCTTCAGCCGGCTTGTCGCCGCCGACCACGAAGTGAAGTGTCGCTTCACCGGCAACTTGCTTGCCCTCATTGGTCTTGGCCACCTGGCGGATGGTGACGTCATAGGTGCCCTGCGCACCAAAGACCCAGTTGGGGTGCACGTGCGTATTGGGGGCAATCGAATAGGTACCCTCCGCCGCATCTGCATTGCCGCGGAACCACTCATCGCCCACGATCTTTCCCAAGCCGCCCTGGGAGTAGACCATCATCGGGCCGGGTCCCTTGAAGCCTGCTAGCTCCCAGGTGACATCTCCAGGGATATTCTCGCGCATGGTCGGACTTTGGGTATTAGCGCCGAGCCACGGCACACCATCGACCTGGGTAGAACCAATCATCCACGCCTGACCAGCTGGCACTGGACCTACCTCTTGCGGCAGATCGACGCTGGATTTATCGGAGAGATAAAAGGTAGCGCCTTCAGCATCGCGCCACTGGGAGGGGGAGACCGTATCGTCCTTGATTTGCGGCGTCATGCCCGGGGTGCACTCTTCGTCCCCGGAGGCGCCGGACTTATCGGCAGCTGCAGCGCCGCCCTTGTCTGCTGACCGTTGGGCGCTCGAGGCTTCTTGGTCATTGCTAACCTCGCCCGTGTCAGCCGATCGATCCACTGTGGACGCATCGCCGCCGTCGCCCACCTCCCAGGTGTAGGTCACAGCATTGCTGGTTTCGCCGTTGGAGTGGGCTCGTACCGTCATGGTGTAGGTGCCAGCCTCGCTAAAGGCCCAGTTGACGTGCCGGTGGGCTGGATTGGGTTGGTTGATGATCTCACCGCTGGTGAGCTCCATTGAACCGGAATCTGTAACCGTCTTGACATCGCCAAAGCCGCTGGTTTCAAAAACATACACTGAACCAGGTCCAGAGACTTCGGCGAATTCTAGGTCAACGTTGTCAAAGCCGCCATCGCGTGCAGGCTGGGTATCCCAGCCCGGCCAAATGATGCGCTGATCTTGCGTCTGCGGCAGGAAGTAGGTGGGCTGGCCTATCTCCGGCACGGCCTCGGTGGCATCCGACCAGGCATCCTCGACAACCTTGAGCACCACATCATCGCCGGAGCGTGGAACGCCCGATCCAGTGATGTCTTCCTTCATTGACAGATGTAGCTGACCATCTGGGGCCGTGACATAGAAGGCATCTACATGCCCAGAGTCGAAGACCTCATCAAAGGCAAGTGCCGCGGCGGGGGAGAAGAAGGCCAATGCTGTGGCAAAGACGGCGGCAAATACCTGAATAAATCGGCGCCGCAGCGGGACGCGCCGAGAGGCAAAAGATGGTGAATAGTGCATTGTGGTTTCCTGTCTAGTTGGTGGGGTAGAAGAGGCTTAGAAGTTGAGGCCGAAGCGCTTGCGGATGAGGTCCTCGTTATCTCGGAAGAAGTTATAAAAGGCCTTGAAAATCACCACGAGGACCGCTGGTAGGACCAGACTCCACGGGCTAAACGAGGACCCTGTGGGCTCTTCTGGCCGGCCGGGGTGGGCTGGTGTGTCCGGGGTATCTGGGGCGGACGGTTGCGTGGAAGGCTCCTGGGAAGGCTCCGCTGAAGGTTTATCTGTTGGACTTTCGCTGGGCTCTCCGCTCCCGGTCGTGCCCGGCGCGAGGAAGGAACAGGAGTCCAATGTCTTATCGCCTACGGCAAAGGTGAGGGTTTGGGGCGCGGACTTTAGTTCCTTGCCGTCCGTGCCCGTGGCCGTATAAGTAGCCTCAAAGGTGTACAAGCCAGGCTTGGAAAAGGCCCAGTGCGTATGGGTATGGGCCGGAAAGTTGGTTTCGATGGTGAAGTCCTTAGCCGCAGAATTGGCGAGGACCGAAAAACCTTTGCCATGGGTGCCATCGATAAATGCGCCCCATTCGGCACCGTCCGGTGTGGAGGTGGGCTTCAAGTTGAGGTTGACGGCATTGTCCTTGGTTGAGGAATAATCCAGGTCCTGGGTGTTATAGCCTGGCCAAATGATGTTTTGGTCCTGGGTTTGTGGCAAGTGATAGAAGCGCTCACCGGGCTTTCCTAGGAAATCGAACTCCTTGCCTGCGAGCTTCTTATTGCGCGGGGTGAGCGCATTATCGTGTACGCCGAGCACAACGTCATCGAGTTTGCGGTCAACAGATTTCTTGTCCACCTGTGCCGTGTCATCGCGCAGAACCGTTGCAAAGCCTCCCTCGGCAGGCTGGGCCTTGATGTCTACATGACCACGGTCTAGTAGGTACTTTTCGCTGCATTGTGCATTGCCGGCTTGCGGTTCTTCGGTGCCTGGCTGCGGCGCGGAAGACGGAGTGTCTTCCTTGCCTGGGATAGCCTCCGGTTCCTCATTGGAAGTGGAGAACCTCCCACTGACTTCATAGTTTTCACCAAAAGCAAAAGACTCCGTAATAACGCTGCTAGCGTGTCCGGCCTTAACAGTCGAATGGGGGAAGAGGTTAACCTTGGCAAAATAGCCTTCGAAGTACTCGCCCTCATCAAAGGCGACCTCGCCGTGGCCGTTAGTAATAGGGGTTTCCAGATCCACAGTGGGGTATTTAGCCCCCTTCGTGTCATAGAGCCCGCCGGTGAGAAGGCCATTGAAGTTTTTATCCTCGGTATCCACCACGATCTTGGTGCCACCATTGCCCTGCTTGCGCATGCGGATGGTGTAGCCCAGCTCTTTTAGCTCGGTCTCCTCGGTGGGGGCTAGCTGACGCGGCTGGGAGGTTTCCTGCCACGTATCAGCGGCGACAGAAGAATCGGTGTGGCTGGATTTGCCGGGTTGGAAGTCAAGGGGCTGGGATATCCAGCGTGGGGAATCGCCCTCAGGGGTAAAGACGGCCTGTATCTGGGACGGGTCGGGGCCCATATATTCGTCCCACTGAGCATGCCCGTCCTTAACGGGAAGGTCGGTGAGGAAGTAGCCGTCGATAAGCAGAGTGAGGGTGCCTTGTGCCTTGTTCTTGGCATCGAAGGAAATGGTGGTGAGCTTGTCGTCGCCGTCTTTTTCGGGATTGGACTTAGGAGCCATGCGCAGGCTGTAGCCAGCAGCAGCGGCGTTGCCGGCCGCAGACTGTGCGAAGCGTTCCTTGAGGCTCGGCGTCTTTTCCTCTTCGGGCTTTTGCCCGCCAACTTGGATGGTGGTGGTCTGTGGCTCATTGGCTATGAGCTGGCCGTCCTTTCCGCGCGCACTGGTGCGGTAGGTCAGGCGGTATCGTCCGGGCTTGGTAAACAGAGTGGAGTTGTGCGTATGTGTGCCGGCAACAAGGTAAGCAGAGTGCGGCGAATCCGGGAAGGAGCCGAGCATGCGGTGCAGCTGGGTGCCTGCCTCATCATCTTTATTGGTAAAAAGCTCCACCTCGCCGGGGCCATCGACGCTGAGCAAGTCAAGGAAGGCTACGCCGTCACGGAATTTGTCCGTGGGCAAGGAGGTATCTGCGCCAAAGCCCAGCCAAATGGGCGAAGTATTACCGGATACCTGGTGCGGCGCTGTGTAGTAAGTCGTGCCAGGGGCCCCAATGTAGTCTTGGGTTCCGTTTGCCGGAAGCGTATAGAGATACTGGTTGCTGTTATCCGTAGCGCTGTAGCCCTTGCCCACCCAGGCAACAGTGTCTGCAATCGGGGGCTCTTGACCACCAAACTCGGACTTTAGGACGAAGTCGTTGTTCTCCCAGAAAGACTTGGGGGAGTCAACGTGGGTATTGGTAGCGATGTGCTTGCCATCATCGGGGCCTGCGGCAGCCGTGGCGGGAGTGATAAGTGCCAAAGTGCTCAGCGTGGCAAGGAAACGGATGCGTGGGGAAGCCACAGTTGGGAAGGCCTTTCTACAGTTCTCACAAGTTCACCAGAAACTATAGAAAATGATTCCCATAACCTGTTATCCGTAATGGAAACCGATTTCACTGACCAGTGGTTTTGTAGTGAAATCCGTTTCCAATTACCCCAATTTGCGTGTAGGAATAGACTGCAAACCGCTACGCGCCGGGCAGGTTTTAAGGGCGCTTGGGCTGGTGCGGACTGGAATCGGCGGCTCCACTACGATGGTTGGCATGACTGAAGTACGCGTTAGATTCTGTCCATCCCCAACCGGCACACCGCACGTAGGCATGGTGCGCACCGCACTATTCAACTGGGCCTATGCCCGCCATACCGGCGGCAAGCTGGTATTTCGCATCGAGGACACCGATGCCGCCCGTGACTCTGAAGAGTCCTACCAGGCCATCATTGATTCCCTGACCTGGCTTGGGCTGGGCTGGGATGAAGGCATCGATGTCGGTGGCCCACACGAGCCTTACCGTCAGTCCCAGCGCATGGACATCTATAAGGAAGTTTTGGACAAGCTCATCGAAGGTGGCTTTGTCTACCCGGCATATTCCACCGCCCAAGAGGTAGAGGAGCGCCACAAGGCGGCCGGCCGTGACCCGAAGCTGGGCTATGACAACTTTGACCGCGATCTCACCCAGGAGCAGATCGATGCTTTTGAGGCCGAAGGTCGCAAGCCTGTCTGGCGCCTGCGCATGCCGGAGCAGGACTGGACCTGGACTGACCAGGTGCGCGGGGAAATGACCTTCAAATCTGAAACCCAGCCAGATTATGTGGTTGCTCGTTCCAATGGTGCGCCGCTCTACACCCTGGTTAACCCGGTTGATGATGCCCTGATGCGCATTACCCACGTGCTGCGTGGTGAGGACCTGCTGTCTTCTACTCCGCGTCAGCTCGCGCTTTACGACGCCCTTAAGAAGATCGGCATCGCCGAGTTCACCCCAGAGTTTGGCCACCTACCCTTCGTGATGGGCGAGGGCAATAAGAAACTGTCTAAGCGCGACCCGCAGTCCAACCTGTTTAATCACCGCGATAACGGCATCATCCCTGAGGGCATGCTCAACTACCTGTCCCTATTGGGCTGGTCCCTGTCTGCGGACCAGGACATCTTCAGCATGGATGACTTGGTAGAAAACTTCGACGTCCACGATGTGCTGGGTAATCCTGCACGCTTTGACCAGAAGAAGCTCGAGGCTATCAATGCCGACCATATCCGCCAGCTGGACCCAGAAGAGTTTGCCTTCCGTCTGCGTAACTACTTGACCGAATACACGGATTTCCCGGCTGACTATGACGGTGAGAAGTTCGCCTTCGCCGCAGATCTTGTACAAACCCGCATCAAGACTCTGTCTGATGCCTATGGTCTCATGAGCTTTTTAGTGACCCCGGATGCCGACCTAAAGCTCGATGAGAAGGCTGCGAAGAAGAACCTCAAGGAAGAGGCCATTCAGCCTCTCGAGGTGGGCATCGAGACCCTCGAGGGCATTGCGGAGTGGAAGACCGAGAATATTGAGGCGGCACTATCCAAGGCCCTTATTGAAGACCTTGAGTTGAAGCCCCGTAAGGCTTACGGCGCACTGCGCGTAGCTATTTCCGGCGCCCAGGTTTCCCCACCGCTCTTTGAGTCCATGGAGCTGCTGGGTAAGGAGTCCACCCTGGCCCGCCTTCGTGCGGCCCGTGAAGTGACTCCCTACGCGCCGGCGACACAGTAGGAGGAGCACCTTCCGTAAGGCGGCGATAGATATCTAATCCCGCGTCTTCGATGCGGCGAATGACAGCTGAACTACAGCGCTGTCATTCGCCGCATTTTTATTAACCACTCTACTGGCCTGAAAATGGCGTGTGCGCTGGCGATTTGGCAGTTTACGCGTTGATCATTATAGTTATTACACGTTGCAGCGAGCAAGGGAGCCCAGCCGGAAAGCGGCAAGCTTCCAACGCAAGTTAGCAAATGGCCTATGGTGTAATTGGCAACACAGCGGTTTCTGGTACCGCCATTCTAGGTTCGAGTCCTGGTAGGCCAGCAGTGAAAATGCTTTAAATAGCAGGCTCACTAGTTCTATGCCCCGTTCGTCTAGCGGCCTAGGACGCCGGCCTCTCACGCCGGTAACACGGGTTCAAATCCCGTACGGGGTACAAAGACCTCCAGCCTAAAGGTTGGAGGATTTTTCATATCCGGGGCCACGTCTCTTTCTAGCGTCAGTCTGAGGTGTGACCACGGCGCAAGTAAAACTGGTTATAACCTACCCCCAGACCATTGGACTCGTCCGCGCAGGCAGCAGCCTGCTGCCAATGAGACCAGGGTTAAGACCACTGCGAAGTCGTGCAAAACTCTTCCTGTCCTGCATGTGTAGGCATAGACTGCAAGTACAGCAGAAAACAGACAGAAAGGAGAGCGGGTGACAGAAAGCGAAACGCACCACAGCCAAGGCGCACAGCCCGAAAGCACAGCCAGGTAGTAACGCTATAATCCACAACTTCCTTCCCACCAACGTTTGTATGAAGTATAGGAGCCTGCAGCATATGCACTTCGACGCACAGCGCCATCCCGAGTCCTACTAGCACAGCGTTCTCGGCCACGGACTATCCACAGATTGCTCGCGGAATAGCCACTGATTCGATCCGCACCTCGGCCACGAAGAACCCTCACTGCAGTACCGGACTCGGGAATTTTTGCGTTTTCCTTCGCCTGCCCTCAAAACCCTCCTTGAGCGCGCGATTTGTGCTGAATTAACCCATCGTTTACTCTTAACAAGTCCGCAACGCACAGTGTGCGATTGCTGCGAACGCGCCCCGTTCGTCTAGCGGCCTAGGACGCCGGCCTCTCACGCCGGTAACACGGGTTCAAATCCCGTACGGGGTACCAACGGGCGGTTTCACGTTTCTGACCTGTAAAGTTCACGAAACTGACAAGCCCCAAACGAAATCCCGATTCTCAGTAACGAGAATCGGGATTTTGCTTGTCTTGCTCGATTCATGGTGCGTAAAAGCAACAGAGATACGGCGAAATTTTGTCTCAGTGGGCGATAGCCCACGACCTGTAGACCACGGCCCATACAGGCGGTGGTCTTTGTTGGTCTTTAGGCTGCAGCCGGGGGAGCCTGGGGTGCGACGTTGCCAAATGTGTTCCAGTCAGAGACTCGCTTACATGGCTGAGTTGGAACTGGGTCGCTGGGGTTCGTATTCAAGTCGAATACGACTCGGTGAAGGAACTTCTGGATAAGGTGAATGTTGACACCCACGATGCCGAGAGCGGTTGCGAGGGTCGCGTTAGCAAACCCTCGAACAAGACGTCGAGTCTTGTCGCCCAATCCCATACGACCGTTCTTGAGAAGGGCGTTACGGCTCTCAATCGTGTTTCGTCCACGTCGATAAGTGTCAGCCCATTCCTGCGTTCCCCAAGAAGGTCCCGTCTGAACGTGTTTTGCTGCTGCATCTACAGGGATGCGAATCTGTGTTTGTTTAAAGACGGCACTGTTTCGGTCTTCCTTAGTCAAGTCACGAGCGAACACATTACGCAGGGTCGCACCTTCTAGAGACTTGTCAACACCGATACCGTCAACCTTGAGCTTGGCACGCTTGCCACGTGCCGGGGGAATAGAAGTCGATAGAGCCATCCTCGTGCATCTTCTTGACTTGAAGAGCGAATGCTTGGTGACGGTCGATAATGTCGTAAAGCTCGTCACGATCCATCTCGCCAGCGGTAAACAGGGCACTAGCGTCGCGCCAGCGGGCGGGCATGCCGGGGAAGTACCGGGAGCCGTCAATAAGCTGAGCACCGTGGTAGGTAGCCTGTAGGCCCATCTGGCCCCTGACGAGGTCGCCCATGACCTTGTAGCCCGCCTTGCGCAGTGGGATCTGTAGCTTCTCAGGCTTGCTCATCGGGTAGTAGATACGGTCACCGATAAAGGCACCCTTCGGCACGGTTTCGTCGGCAATGAGATGCTGTGGCAGCGGAGATGGAAGGGAATAGGTTACCGGAGTGGCAGGTGACGGGGTGCACGGCGGCAAGGGAGTGGCTCGGTAAAATTAATGCATAGTCAAAACCCGTCAAACCGCAGCAACTGGTTAGCCGGACTTCTTGATAATCAAGATAGACGTAAAGACTATCCGAAGAGTAGTTTTCGAACGGTCAGCTTTCGTGGCTTTCGTTTGTTGTATTTGGAGATGCTTTCTTGTGTCTCATCGATAGCAGCAATAAGTCGTTGAGCCTCGTCCTTCGTGTACGAGAAACGTGAGGTCACAGAATTTGGCCTTAAAGTGTGTCGCAAAGTCATTTGGGCATTCTCCTTTCCGTCCTGAAAAGCTTGCGTTTGTTTAATCGTATCAGACCTAAAGCTCGGGGAGTCGGATTTTCTTCTTCCGTGATAGATTTTCGCAAGTCATCAAGGTACTCTTGAATCGTATTTATTAGTGTTGCCTCATCTCTGATATGAGTTTGGGAGGCATCAAGATCTGTAAGTTTCTTCAAATATCTAATCATTGATTCACGTGTAGTCGCATCGGATGCTCCTTGACATTGGGCTAGTGCCCACTTGAGCTGCTCAAGGTAACGGGAGTGCTCGTCAGAAAACTGTTTCTGTCGCAGCGTTGAGTAGGCTGCATAAAGGCCAAATCCATTAATTATCAAAGTTAGATAGGGGGCAGCAGCAGCGAAGTATTGCTTAGCAATGTGCACGAATGATGATGCATTTTTCAGCGCACAATAGGCCACAAATAGCCCAATAAGTAATAAGATGATCAGGAGAACTGTTGCGGCGATGAACGTACGAATAAGTCCTTTGGTTACTTCACTCTCGTCTAAGTATTCGACACCGTCAGGGCCGCGCTGCCCATTCTGATCAGTATCCTTAGTTTTATTAAACTCCCGTAGAAACAAACCCCATCCTATGAGGGCAAATGTCAACAGACTAACGATCGCATGTTTCACGCTTAATAACTCTACGGAAACTTATTATTTTAGACATCAGGTTGGTTTCAAGACTTTAGTTTTGTTGAAATGCAGATCTCAGCTGGTAGCTCCATAGTTGTGGTGCAAGCCCCGAATTTCTGTGGTGCAGGGGTATTAGCAGGTCAGGGGTTCAGGCTGCTGGGGGAGTTTCGTGAAAGTGGCCAACGGAAAGCTGCGAGCCACATGGTTCGCAGCTTTTTCTTTCCCTAAGACCTGTCCGGTCTAGCGGCATGTAGGGCAGGCCTCGATGTCCAAGGGCTAACCGTCCTGCCCGCGGGATGGTATAAGAGCTGAGGTAAAGAGCGGGGCACAGATTCCCGTAGCGGTCCTTCAGTAGGGACTCAGGTGGGCTGTAAGTGGTTACGTGCCCGATAGCTGTGTTCGAGGAAATCCCTTAAGAAGGAGCTAGACCTAGCGATAAAGGGGTATCCGAGTCCTTCCTAGCGGATGCGTATGCGGCCTTTCCAGCCCCTTCTAGGTCTTTCGGCACTAGCGTGGGACCCGACCATGAAAAAGCCCACCAAACCGTGAAAAGGGCGTGGTGGGCGGTGTAGGAAGGGTGGGAGGGGAGACGTCGGCAAGCGTGGCTACGCCATAACCTTCGTCTTCTTAATCGCTTTCTGCAGGCGCTTGTGATAGGCATCCATGGCGCGGCGGAGAACGAGGCCGACGATGAGTGAAGGGATGGCAAATAGCAGTAGCATGCCCAACTCGCGCCAAATATCGCCGTGATAGGTGCCCGCAATGGCGCTGCGGAAAGCATCAATGGCGTACGTTGCTGGCAGCCACGGGCTCACGTTCTGGAACCATTCAGGCAGCAAAGGCAGCGGGTACGCGCCGCCGGAGCCCGAGACTTGTATCACGAGCAACAACACCGCTAAGGCCTTGCCGGCACTATCGAGTGTGATGACAAGTGCATAGATGATCAACATAAACACCAGCGAGACTATCCATGCGGCAAACATGAGCATGAATGGGTGAGCAGGCTCGATTTGGACGAAGAAGATGAGGCTGAGAACCACCAAGGTGGCCTGCGCGAGGCCGACCAGGCCGAGTGTGGCAAAGCGGCCGAAGAACGCTTGACCACGGGTGAATTCGCTCTCGTCGTACTTCCCGTTCTCGTCCTTGCGCAAGTATTTACGCTCGGCGTTGGTATGCACCAGCACGCATGCCAGAAGGGCGCCTACCCATAGCGACAAGGTGAGGTAGAACGGCGTCATACCCACGCCAAAGGCAGCGACAGGGTAGACCGGCTGGCGGTCAACAGCCACGGGAGCGGCGATGCGAGAGGCAAGCAGTTCTGGATCGTTGCCGACGATATCCGCCAGCTTGGCCAAATCGCCGCCACGGCGCACCTCGTCGATCTTGCGGCCCATGTCCGCAAAACGGCCGCTTTGCTCCCGCAGGGTGCCGGCAAGGCCGGCAGTGGTATCGCGGGCGCGCGCCAGGCTTTGCTGTGGCGACTCGTCATCCTCGGAAACCGAGGAGCGAATGCCTGCGATGTCCTGCTTGACAGCATTAATATCGTCCGCGACAACCGAGACGCTCTGGTTGAGCTGATCTAGCTGCGGTTTGAGGTTCTCGTTATAGGAATTGCGTGCCTTTTCAGCAGCCTGCTTGGCATTGGCGATGGCATCCTTGGTGCGCTGCCGGGAGTCTTGGGACGTGCCACGGCCTTGCTCAAGGTCATCGGCGGTAGATACGAGCGAATCATGCAGAGCGTTGCTCTGGGCAATGGAGGCATCAATCTGACCCATCATCGCCTTATATCCACCCGCGACCGCGGCAGGTAGGGCTACTTTATCGGCTTGGTCCTTGATGGAAGTGCGAACTCCCTCAAAGGCCTGAGTTTGCTCATCCACCCGTTCAGCAGCGGTGCGGTAGGTCTGCGCCGTTTGTGCGCTGGTGTTGCTTGCATTATTGAGCAACTCATCGACCTGGGCAGAAAGCGCATCGTAGCTTTGCGTTGTAGCCGCCAAGGAAGCGTCGAGCGAACCAGCCGAGTCATTGAGGGTAGAGCGCAGAACGTCGATGGGGTTTTCGCCTTGGTCATTGTTGGTCTCCGTAGCCTGGCGGCCAGCCTCGGCGAGAATATTGTCCGCAGCCTGCGTAAGCGGCAGGGTGGAGTCGACCAGATTGCTTAGTGCACCTACGGTGCCAGCCGCAGCATCGAGGCGAGTGCTGACGTTATTGACGCGATTGTGCAGGTTATTGAGTGCAGTCTGGGTATCGTCCTCATTGAGGTATTTATCAAAATCCGAGACGACGCCAAGGCCGACATTGGATACCACGCGGGTGAAGGACTCGTCGATTTTCTGGATGACGCCGTCCGCACTCTTTTGCGTGATGGTGGTAGACAGCGCATTCTTCTTCTCATTTGTATAGAGGTTGAGCTTGCTTGGTTCGGTTCCTTCTACATAGAACGTGAGAAGGTCCGTGCTGAAGTCTTTGGGAAGGACAATGCCGGCATAGTATTCGCCAGACTTTGTTCCTTCGACTGCATCGGCGCTATCAGTAATGGCCCAATCGATATCGTGATTGCGGCTGAGCTGCGAGAGCACCTCATCGCCCAAATTAAGCTTCAGGGAGGCGAGGTCGCTTTCGTGGCCTTCATCCTCGCTAGCCACAGCAATCTTGAGCTGGTTGGTATTAGCAAAAGGATCCCAGCTAGCCAGCACGTTGAAGGAAGTGAAAAGCAACGGGATGATGGCAAGGCCAAAAATGATGACCGCGGTCATTACATTGGTGCGAATGGCGTGGAGGTCATCGCGGAGGATGGTCAGAATGTTTTTCATGACTTACTCGCCTACCTTTCCGGAGTCATCACCATCAACGGCGGGCATTTCCTTGGTCACGCTGGTATTAGAAGGTGTGGATTCCTCATCTAAGTCTTCTAGGAGGTAGCGGTGTGGGTTTTCCTGTTGGTGCTCGAGGTGCTCCTGGATTTCCTCATCGCTGAGATCCGCCAGGCGGTTATCGTGCGCGATGCTCTGCTTGACGTACTCAAGGGAGCAGATAACACCCACCGCAATGAGTGTAACCAGGCAGGCCAGGCCGAAGATGATGGCCTTTTCTTCAGGGTTAATGCGTGAGTAGATGCCCAAAGCGATGACTAACGCTAGGCCTACCGCGACGGTAATCTTCATCAGCTGGGAGTAATTCCTGCGCGCCATGCTCCATTTAGCCTCCAAGCTTTGTTGATACGCCTCGCGGTCATTCAAGGCATAGAGGAGGTCGGTAAAGCGGTACCGGCTGCCGACCAGATGGATCTGCTCATTGATAACGAGACCGCCCTTATGCAGTTCGTCGTTGACCAGCATGTTGACGTTGGACAGGCCGCGGCGCAGCACAGTACCGATAAGGTAAGCGATCGCGGCCATACCGATGAGCGCGGCAAGGTCGCGTGCATAGTGGTTGCCGTAGAAACCACCAACGGTCTCACGCATGGCATCGATGCCATAGGTAAAGGGCAGGAATGGGTGTACCGCGCGGAAGAAGTCCGGCGTCATTTCAATGGGGTAGAGGCCGGATGCGCCCGGAATCTGGATGAAGGCGAAGACCACCGCGATGCCGCGGCCTACGTGTCCAAACGTAGAAACCAAGCTATAGGTAATGCTCAGGTAGCACAGGCCTACGATGACTGCGGTAGCGACGTAGGCCAATGCATTGGCATGTTCAACTCCAATGGCCAGGTTGCCGATGGACACGATGAGTGCCTGCGCGATGGCAAAGAAGGAAAGCAAAAGGAAGCGGGCAAGGTAAGCCTTGGTAATGGTGAGGTTCTTGCGGCCCTGCGGGTCTACCTCCGCGCGGAAGATGATGAGCAGCATGAACGCGCCAATCCACAGCGTGAGGTTGATAAAGAGCGAGGACATGCCGGAACCGTAGTGCTTTACAGGGAATACGGCGTGGCTTTCCATCTCTGCAGGGGAGGCAAGGAAGGAAGACACCTCATCGGTGTTCAGGCCCTTCACAGACTGCAGGATGGAATTGTTATTGGCGGTATTGCTCAGCGCAATCACGTCGCTGCGGGAGGCGCGAAGCCCCTCCTCAATACCGTCGAGGTCCACAGAAAAGCGCTCCACTACTTGCTGGGCCTGGCTTAGCTGCTCGTCGACGCCGCCCAAGAGCCCATCGGTTTGCCCTACCAGTGCCTGCTGGCTTTCGAGTGAGGCGGAAAGTTTGCCGGTGGTAGCGGTGACGTCGGAAAGCGCAGCATTGAGCTTGGGCAGGCCTTCGGCCACATTATCGCGCAGCGCGTGGGAATCATCGCGCGTTTGGGCGGCCATCTTTTCCAACATGCCCGTGGTCTTATTGAGCGAATCGATGGTGTCGTTCGTATCGCTGTTGAGAGTATCTAAGTCACCGAGAACGGCCTTATTCTGGTCATTGCGTTCGCGGAGGTCTCCTACCTGATCCTTAATCTGCTGGGAAACTTGTGGGGGCAGGGCCGGTGAAGACGCAAGCTTTTCAAGCTGATCGATAGCCCGGTCAGCTTCACCGACGATTCCTGCCGCGCCAGCGGATGCGGCACCGACGCGGTTGAGGGCGCCGCGCAATTTGCCGGAGACCGAGCCTACGGTGGCATTGGCGGAGGCGGTTCCATCTGCCATCGCGGTCGTGCCTTCTACATAGGCGGCGGTGGCATCATCGGAGAAAGAAGTAACTTCCCGCTGGACCTCTGCAGTAATGGAGTTAAGTTCATCCAGGGCGGTCTGGGCATCATCGACGGTCTTTTGCACCGTGCCCAAAGACTCACGGGCTTGCGCGATAGTTGGGCGCGCATTCTCGATGGTGGAATGCACGTCAGCAAGCTGGCTGCGGGAGTTAGCTACCGTATCTGCAGTCTCTGAAAAAGAATCCGCGGTCTTGCTAGCGGTACTGTTAATCTTCTGGCTCAAATCGCCACCGGAGTTCTTTAGCTCAGTGGCCACCGAATCCGCTACCTGCTCATTAAAGGTAGAGCTAATGGTGGTGTCTAGGGTCGAAGCGCCAGTATCAGTAATCTTCGGTGCAATGGCGTTCAGCTTTTCATTGACGTGATATTCCAGCGTGGGCTGAGAATATGTACCTTTAAAAAGGCTAACGAAATCGGCCGAGAAGTCCTCGGGGACGATTACCGAGGCGAAGACGTCACCCTTCTTAACGGCGTCTTCGGCTTCCTGGCGGTCCATGAACTGCCAGCCCAGCTTGTCATTGTCATGCAGCTTGTCAATCATCTGCCCGCCGACGTCTAAGTGGCCGGTCATCTCCGAGGATGCGCCTTTGTCCTCATTAACTACGGCGACCTTGAGATGTTCTGTGTTTCCGTATGGGTCCCAGAAACCGGAGATGTTTACCCAGGAATACAGGGCTGGGGTGATCATCAAACCAATGAGGATCACCCAGACCTGCGGGGTCCGCCACAAGCGGACAAAATCTTGGAGAAAAATCTTCCAACTAGTAATCACTCGAAGAACCGTAGCACCCAACCGGAAAGAACTAATAGTCTGACTGTCAGTTTTAACAGAAATGAGAGAGCGCGTCCTGTCGAGCTTGCAGATATGTTTCTGGTGTGAATTTCGGGGATGAGTTCAGGAGTAGGGGTGGGCATAGAAAGGCCGCCTAGGCTCATAGTTCAAGGGGCCTAGGCGGCAAGCGATTTGGGGCTAAGCCCCGATAGGCGCTTAGTGCTCGTCGTAGTGATCGCCGTGGGCGGCGTGGCGGTGGCCGTCGTGCAGGTAGTCCACGTGGTCGCCGTGCGGGATCGCTACGTGGCCGCAGCCTTCACCATGGGTGTGGTCGGCGTGCGCCTCGGCTTCAACGTGCTCGGTGGTCTCGCACTCATCCCAGTGGCCATCATGCTCACGGTGAATGTGGCCCTCGTGGAGATAGTCGGTGTGGTCACCGTGCGGGAAGGAAACGTGGCCGCAATCGGCGCCATGGGTGTGGGTATGGTTTTCGTGGGTGTTGTGGGTCATGATGCCTGATCCTCTCTGGTTGGGGGGGACGTTCCCCGTTGTTTTCAGTGTGTTTTCATTAAAGCGTATTTTCATTTGAGTTTCAATAGGTGTGGGCGCGTTTCTCTAATTTTCCGGTTTGGGAAATAAAAGGGCCCGCCTCCTTGGGGCTAGGTGGAGGCCGGCGTCGTAAAGCTGGGGAGGGCCTTAGAGGAGATTGCTCAATTCGCGTGCGGCGGAAGTGAGAATGTCGGCGTATTTCTGGGCCGGGGAAGGTTGGAAGCGTTCGACCGATCCGGAGATTGACAGTACTGCGAGGAAGGTTCCGGAACGATCGAAAACCGGCGCTGAGATGGAGGCTAAGCCGGCTTCGCGTTCCTCAATAGATTCGGAATAGCCTTGGTTTCGGGCTGCCTCAATGTCTTCTTGGGTAAACGAGGCGTCTTCGGTATTGATGTCTACATATGCGGCAATGATGCGTGCGGCAGAGCCGGAGCTAAGTGGTAGCTGGCGCCCGACTGGCACGACGTTGTGGAGGCCGGATTCCGGCTCCCTGGTGGCAATGCAGGTGCGGGTATTTCCGGTGACCTCATAGAGCTGGATGGATTCTCTGGTATGCTCGCGCAGTTTCTCCATGATTGGCCCGGCTGCCTCGAGGAGGTGATCGCGGTTGCCGGGAAGGGCTGGGCCGGCCTTCCACTTGCCATCGGGGGTGCGAACGAGAATGCGGTGTGCTTCGAGTGCGGTGGCCAATCGGTGTGCTGTCGCCCGAGGTAGCCCCGTGGTTTCGCATAACTCATTGAGGGTGGAGGGGTGGTTGGCGGCGGCCATCATTATGGCCATTGCTCGATCCAATACCTTAATTCCGGAAACTGCGCTATACTCTCCCATACAATGAAATCTACGTCCCAACTTATGAGATTTCAAGTGTGGAGAGATGTTTATGAACCAGAAGCTGACATTGGCAGAAAAAGTGTGGCGCGATCACGTCGTCCAACACGGCGATGCTGGGACGCCAGACCTCATCTTTATTGACTTTCAGCTACTACATGAAGTTACCAGTCCGCAGGCATTTGATGGCTTGCGGCTGGCCGGCCGCACGTTGCGTCTCCCTGAGCTGCACTTGGCCACCGAGGACCATAACGTTCCCACGCAAGGCATCAAGTCCGGCAACCTCTTGGAAATCAAGGATGAGGTTTCGCGCACCCAGGTATCGACCCTGCGCAAGAATTGCGACGAATTTGGAGTGCGCTTGCACTCTATGGGTGATGCCCAGCAGGGCATTGTGCACACAGTTGGCCCGCAGCTGGGAATCACCCAGCCGGGTATGACAATCGTGTGTGGCGACTCGCATACCTCCACGCACGGCGCCTTTGGTTCTATCGCCATGGGTATTGGCACCTCTGAGGTAGAACACGTCATGGCTACGCAGACGCTTTCTTTAAAGCCATTCAAAACCATGGCTATTGAGGTGACTGGCGAGCTGCAAGAGGGGGTATCTGCCAAGGACCTCATCTTGGCCATTATCGCGAAAATCGGTACCGGTGGCGGGCAGGGCCACATTATTGAATATCGCGGTGAGGCCATCCGCAAGATGTCCATGGAAGCGCGCATGACTATCTGCAATATGTCGATTGAGGCAGGAGCCCGCGCTGGCATGGTCGCTCCCGATGAGACGACCTTCGAGTATGTCAAGGGCCGCGAGTTCGCTCCCACAGGAGCAGACTGGGATGCCGCGGTTGCGTATTGGAGGACGCTTCCCACGGACGAAGGCGCAGAATTCGATACCGTCGTAGAAATTGATGGCTCTTCGCTGACCCCATTTGTTACGTGGGGAACCAATCCTGGACAGGGCCTTCCGTTAGGGGAGAAGGTCCCAGATCCGGAAGATTGTGGTGACGATAATGAAAAGGCCACTGTGGAAAAGGCTTTGCAGTATATGGACCTGCAGCCAGGTACTCCGCTGCGCGATATCAAGATCGATACCGTCTTCGTCGGTTCCTGTACCAATGCCCGCATCGAAGATCTGCGCGCTGCGGCCAACGTGGTCAAGGGGCGCACCATCGCTGCCAATACGCGGATGATGGTCGTGCCGTCCTCCGCCGTGGTCAAGGCCCAAGCGGAGGAGGAGGGCCTCGATGAAGTCTTCCGACAGTTCGGCGCGGAGTGGCGTACCGCCGGCTGCTCGATGTGCTTGGGTATGAACCCAGATCAATTGGCTCCGGGCGAGCGATCCGCCTCCACCTCCAACCGCAACTTCGAGGGGCGTCAAGGCCCTGGTGGGCGCACGCACCTTGTCTCCCCGCAGGTGGCTGCCGCGACTGCCGTAACCGGTTACCTGTCTAGCCCTGCAGATCTGGATTAAGCGCTTAGAAAGGCATTGGCAATGGAGAAATTTATTACGCATACGGGAACGGGTGTGCCCCTGCGCGCTTCCAACGTGGATACTGACCAGATCATCCCCGCGCGCTACTTGAAGTCGGTCAAGCGTACCGGCTTTTCAGATGGCCTATTTTCAAATTGGCGCTCCGATGACAACTTTGTACTCAACCAGGCGCAATTCAAGGATGGCTCGGTGCTTTTCGCGGGCAGTGATTTTGGCACCGGCTCCTCCCGTGAGCACGCAGTGTGGGCGTTGAGCGAATACGGCTTCCGCGCGGTGTTTTCTTCCCGCTTTGCTGACATTTTCCGCGGCAACGCTGGAAAGTCCGGACTGCTTACTGGATTGATGGAGCAAGAAGATATTGAGCTCATCTGGAAACAGCTGGAAGCAGGAGAAACCCAGGTCACCGTGGACCTGGAGGCTCGAACAGTCACAGTGGGTGAAAATACCTACCGCTTCGATATTGATGACTACACCCGTTGGCGGTTGGTGGAAGGGCTGGATGATATCGGCATTACGCTCCGCAACGAGGATGCAATCGCTACGTACGAATCGCGTCGCCCCAGCTTCAAGCCTGCTGTTCACGCCCAATAGCAGAAGAATCGATGGCGATCGGCGGGCCAGCAGTGCCCCTACAGTCCTGCTACGCGAAGAGGCCGTAGGGGCGCTGTGCGCTCACACGTGAACTTCAAACTTCCGCCTTGGGGTAAAAGGGGGTACAACTCGGTAACGTATAGGTAACAATTGCTTGCTCCAGTTTCTCGCAACAAAGTATCACCCTAGCTTTAGACTTATGAGCAATCCCTATTCGAATAATGATTCCTTCAATTCAGAAAACAACGGGGCAGAGTATCCCGGAGCCGGCCATGAGTCTGCATCTCATGGAAGTGATGCGAATGGCCAGTCTGGCTACGGCCAACAGCACTTTGGACAACAGCAGTTTGGCCAGCAACAGTACGGACAACAGCAGTACGGCCAGCCTGGATACGCCGGGAGCCCGTATCCGGGAGACGATTCCCTGTTTGGCCGAGACGTAGATGCTATTCAGGTCATTGCGGATAGCTTCCGCTACTTCGGCCGCAATTGGGCGCAGTGGATTTTCGGTCCGCTGGTGCAGATGGTAGTTCTCTCCATCCTCTATTTGCTGTTGGTCGCCGTCCTAGCAGGCAGCGGTACATCCATTGACGCCCTAGCCAAAAGTGGCTCAGGTTCTGACGCGCTTACCGGTGGCCTCATTGCAGTAATGTTCTTAGCCATTATCGCCATGTTCCTCGTGTTTATTTGGGCAGCTAGCACCTGGTACAAGGCTGCTAATAAACAGGTTGATACCGGGATGCTGGAGATAAAGGACTTTCTGAGCTTTAAAAATGTCGCCGGTCTCATGGCGGTGTATGTGCTTTCGACCCTGGTTATTTCCCTGAGCTTCATTCTCCTGATTATTCCGGGACTCTTCGCCGCCTTCTTCTTTACCTGGATGCCGGCTGTTAAGGCCGCACGCCCTGAGCTATCCGTTGGCGAGACCTTTGGGGCTTCCATCGAAGTGGCGAAGAAGAATGTCGGAGTGACCATCCTAGTAGCCGTCTTGATTGCCGTCCTGTACGCAGTGTTGAGCTTTACCTTCGTCGGCATGCTTCTGTTCCCAGCACTGAACACCCTCATTTTGGTCCTCTTCGTCCGTCGCACGCTCGGCTTGCGCGGTTAGAAAACCCCGCAGCCGCACGATAGTTGCGCAAGTAAGGCCCTGCTCGTCCGCCGCATGAGATGGAAGGCAGGGCCTTAATTGTTGGTCGGGGAGGAACTAGGAAACTAGCGCACCGGCAGTGGGCTAGCCAGGTAATCGGCGCCGGTGAGCTCGCCGTTGTTGAAAGACAAGACCCACACAGAAGACTTCTTGAACTTCAGCTTGTCCACCGGCTTTTTAAGGAACTTCGGGGCCAAATCCTCAATAATGCCGGGAATGGTTTCACCTTGACTGACGATGACTGGCACGCCACCCTCGTTGACCACGCGGCGGAAAGCTTTCTTGGCCGCTTTTGGGTCGTTCTCCCAGGCCTCGTCGCCAAAGTTTTTGTTGATGGAGATGTCTTTGCCCAGTTCGTCGGCAAGCGGGGCAGCTGTCTGCTGGCAGCGCTGGGGCAAGGCCGAGTAAATCGCGGTGGGTTGGAAGGCACTCAGCATCGGCACCAGCATCTCTGCTTGGCGGCGGCCTTTTTTATCCAGTGGCCGCAGGTTGTCATCGCCTTGCCAGCTGCCGCTTTCATGCGCGCGTGCGTGGCGCACATAAAGCACGCGGGTAGCGGGCGCGATGCGTAGGCGCTTCGCCGCCTTGGCCACTACCGCGGTATCAACGTCGTAGGACAGGAGGTCTTGCGCCTCGTCGATGGGCAGCCACCGTAGCTCATCGGTTTCACTATTGGCGGAATAGCTTCCGCCTAGGTACTTGGCCACCCAGTAGTAGACCACCTTAGTGCGGCCCTGGACTGGGTACGTTACCTTGCCGATGAGCTTGCCTAGACGCACGCTAAAGCCGGTTTCTTCCAGGATTTCCCGGGCCGCGGTAGTGGGCAGGGATTCGCCGGGATCGACCTTGCCCTTGGGCAGGGACCAGTCATCGTAATGGGGGCGGTGGATGAGCGCGATTTCTGGGTCCTGCGGGGACCCGCGCCAGATTACGGCGCCGGCCGCAAGGGTAGTGCGGTGGAATTCCTTGGCGGGGTCCACCGGGATTTCCTGGTGGCGGCCGGAAATAAACTCCTCGTGCCGCTGATCCTTGTCGGTTTCGTGCATCTTTTTAATATTGGGCATCGTCTGCCTCCACGGGGCCTTTCCACAGAAATTGGGTGTTTGAAAACAACGTCTAAGCGCCCATTGTCCCACGGGTAAGGCGCGTTGTGCATCCTCGCCCCACGGGAGACGGGCATGCTTTAAGGTTGGGGTTATAGATTTGCACGTTTGGAGGAGACACCATGGTTAATGTTGCCGTGATGGGTGCTGGTTCTTGGGGCACTACCTTGGCCAAGGTCTTTGCGGACGCCGGAAATGACGTTCGCCTGTGGGCGCGCCGCGCGGAATTGGCGCAGGCCATCAACGAGACCCACACCAATCCGGACTATTTGCCGGATACCCGGCTGCCAGCCGCAGTGAGGGCCACCCACAATGATACGGAAGCGCTGGCGCTTGCCGACGTCGTCGTGTTCGGCGTTCCCTCCCAAACCTTGCGCGCCAACGTGGAAAAGTGGGCGCCGCACTTGCCGGAAGACGCCACCTTGGTCTCCGTTTCTAAGGGTGTAGAGACCGCCACGCTCAAGCGCATGAGCGAGGTCATTATGGATGCGGCCGGCGTGCCAGCAGACCGCGTGGCGGTACTGTCTGGCCCGAACTTGGCCAAGGAGATTGCTGCCGGCCAAGTGGCCGCCACGGTGATTGCCTGCTCCGATGAAGGCCGCGCTCAGCGCGTGCAAGCAGCGGTCGCCGCGCCGTACCTGCGGCCCTACACCAATACCGATGTTATAGGCGCGGAAATCGGCGGCGCCTGCAAAAACGTCATCGCCTTGGCCTGTGGTATCGCCTCCGGCAAGGGGCTGGGCAATAACACCATGGCCACCATCATCACCCGCGGTCTGGCGGAAATTACTCGCCTGGGAGTGGAGCTGGGGGCGGATCCATTTACTTTCTCCGGCCTCGCAGGCATGGGCGACTTGGTGGCAACGTGCACCTCGACATTGTCGCGCAATCGCACCTTTGGCTACCGCCTGGGCCAAGGCGGCACGATTGAAGAGGCCAAGGCCGCGACCAATGGCCAGGTCGCGGAGGGCGTCTACTCCTGTGACTCCATCTATCGCCTTGCCCAGCAGGCCGGGGTAGAGATGCCTATCACGCACGCGGTTTATGGCGTGTGCTACGAGGGCATGGCGGTGGAAGATATGATCATCGCTTTGATGGGTCGGTCCAAGAAGTCGGAGTAGGTCGAGGGTAAAATCTGCGGGCATGACTGAAAAGACCCGCGTGGCCGTTATCTATGGCGGCCGTAGCACCGAGCACTCCGTATCCTGCGTATCCGCAGGCGCGATCATGAACCACCTCGATCCAGAGAAATTCGAGGTCGTGCCCATCGGCATTACCCGTGAGGGCACGTGGACGCCCGGCACCACGGAGGGCTTAGAAATTGTCGATGGCGTTATGCCGGAGGTCAGCCCGGGGGCGGAGCTGACCCTTTCTCTTGATCCCAATGCCAGGGGACAATTCCACAACGTCACCGACGGCACGCTCTTCGCAGAGGTCGACGTGGTATTTCCCATTCTGCATGGCCCCTTTGGTGAGGACGGCACTGTCCAAGGCCTCTTTGAGCTTTCCGGCTTGCCCTATGTAGGCCCAGGGGTATTGGCTTCCTCGGTGGGAATGGATAAGGAATTTACCAAGAAGGTGCTGGCGGCCGCAGACCTACCAGTAGCGCCCGAGGTCATCCTCAAAGGCCGCACCGAGCTAAGCGAGGACGAAAAGCAACGATTAGGCCTGCCCGTCTTTGTAAAACCCGCACGCGGTGGATCCTCCATTGGCGTTTCCAAGGTCTCTACTTGGGAGGAGTTCCCCGCAGCCGTCGACCTGGCGTTAGAAGATGACGAAAAGATCCTGGTGGAGCCTGAAATCGTTGGCCAAGAGGTAGAAATCGGTGTACTCCACTATGCCGATGGCACCTTGCTGGCCTCCGTCCCAGCGCTGCTCGCCGGTATCGATGATTCCGACGAGGGCTTTTATGGCTTCGACACCAAGTACCTCGACAATGTGGTCACCGCCGAAATCCCTGCGCCTTTCGCACCTGAGCTGACTGAGAAACTACGAGGCATGGCAATCCGCGCCTTCGAGGCCCTCAACTGTGAGGGCCTGTCCCGAGTCGACTTCTTCGTCACCGAGGACTCCGTGTATATCAACGAGATCAATACCCTGCCGGGCTTTACCCCGATCTCCATGTACCCGCAGGTGCTCGCGGCTTCCGGGGTGGAATACCCGGCGCTACTTGAGGCGCTTATCGAGCAGGCCCTAGCCAAGTAGGCCTAAGCGCTGCCTACTTTTCGGTCGTGTGCTCTGCGAGCACGTCGCCGATTTCCACCAGTGCCGCCTGCGCGGCATCTTGTGGGGCGTGTAGCGCAAGGTAGTCCTCGCGGCCGAGGGCAAACCATGTGCCTGCGGTCGTGCCATGGGCCAAGGTGGTGTCCTCGAACCACGGAATATCGTTAACCTGCTGGAGCTTGACTCCGGCGCGATAGTTCTGCGGCTTGGCTACGCCGCATCGCGCAACGATGTCTTCGCGGCCATCGGCGCTCCACACATAGGTATTCTTTTCCTCTACCTTGCGGCGGTTGTATCCCTCAGCCACCGAATCGGGCAGGGCCTTGTCCACCTCGGCGCACATCTGGTCATTGCCCGCCTTGAGCGCCTTGAGTGGCGCCTCGTGCGCGGTGGCTGGCTTTTCTTCGAGGGAAGAGAGGGCGTCGTTAAGCTCGCCCGGCTCTGCATCAGTGGAGGCAGTGACCGCGACAATGGGGAAGCGTTGTGCCGCATACCAGGTGGTGAGGTTGGAGCCAGGGGTGGCATCACGCACCTGGAACCACTGTTCGCCCTCTACGTCCTGGGTCTGGGAGTACTCGGTGTACTGGAAAGGCATATCCACGCCACAGCGCACGGTGACCTTATCGTCTGAGGTAGCGGCCCAAGCCGCGACACCAGAAGGCACGGGATCGGCAATGTCTGCCCGCGGTTTATCCATCACCATGTCCGGCAGGGCGTCGATAAAGCTGCGGCAGGCTTGCGAGTCTGCCTCCTTAGACTCCACGGGGGAGACCGCCACGGGTGCTTTGGCGACGTTATTGAATACGTATTTTGCGCCGAAAAGGACCGCCAGAACCATCACTATGGACAACCCAAGTGAAATGAAGATCGCGGTGCGGTTAAATTGGGATGTCATAAGGGCTCATAGTATCGAAAGGAAGCTGGTGAACTTAACTCAGACTCTCGCAGATGTGGGAGAACGCGCCGCCATCCGGGAAATTACCTCCGTGGCCTCCAGTGGGCTCAATGGAGACGATGCCGCGGTTCTGCCCAGTGCGCCGCCGAATTCCCGCACCGTGACGGCCACTGATTTGATGGTGGAGGGACGTCATTTCCTGCGCGAGTGGTCTACCCCGCGCGAGATTGGCAAGAAGGCCATCTTGCGCAATTTTGCCGATGTGGAAGCTATGGGTGCTCGCCCGGTTGCCGCCCTCCTTGCTATCGCCGCGCCAGGTGATACCCCGGTGCCCTTCGTGCGCGGCATTGCCGAGGGAATTGCGGAGCATAGCTCTTTCTATAACGCCGAGTTGGTAGGCGGTGACCTTACGAAGTCCGATCTTTTGGTCATTAATATCACGGCCGTAGGCTTCCTGGGCGGCAGCCTTCCCGCCTTGACCTTGGACGGGGCGCGGGCAGGTCAGCAGGTGGTAGCGCACGGTAAGATCGGCCACTCGGCTGCCGGCTTGGCCTTGTTGGAGCGCTTCGGCCGGAACCTGCCTGCAGGGCATGAGCACCTGCAGCCGCTTATCGACGCCCACTGTGCCCCTTGGCTCAACCCCGGCCGCGGCGTCATTGCCCGTGCCGCGGGGGTCACCGCGATGACCGATAACTCAGACGGGCTGATTCAAGACTGCACTACGATGGCCGAGCACTCCTGTGTGCATATGGACTTGGATCCGCAGGCCTTGCAACCGGAAGAATTGCTGTGCCAAGCCGCGGATTTACTCGACTGCGATCCGTGGGAATGGGTACTCAGCGGCGGCGAAGACCACACCCTCATCGGCACGACCGCAAAGGACGCGCCCTCGGGATTCCGAAAGATTGGAACCGTAACCCGCGGCTGCGGGGTTACGCTGGGAGGCACCACACCGAGCTATCAGAAAGGCTGGCTGAGCTTTTAACCATGCACCCCACCTACCACCCTTCCTGGGAACCGGTGCTGGCGCCGGTAGTAGAAGAGCAATGGCCACGGATCTCCCATGCTCTTGAGGGGCAGGACTATCTGCCCCCGGCTGAGGACGTCTGCCGCGCGTTGCGCATGCCGCTGGATAAGGTCCGCGTGCTCATCGTGGGCCAAGACCCTTATCCCACCCCAGGACACGCCATGGGTATGGCCTTTTCCACCCGCCCAGGTGTGAAACCGCCGCGTTCCTTGGTTAATATTTACCGCGAGCTGCACGATGATCTGGGCATCAATGGCCGAGCGGACGGCGACCTGAGCGCCTGGGCGGATCAGGGAGTGTTGTTGCTCAACAGAGTGCTTACGGTAGCGCCAGGCCAGGCTGGATCGCACCGCCGCATCGGCTGGGAAGAGATTACCGAGGCTGCCATTCGCGCGCTCAACCGCAGCCCCATGGTCGCGATTCTCTGGGGCCGGGATGCGCAAGCGTGTGAGCGCTTTCTTCCCGACGTCCCTTGTATCAAGTCCCCACATCCCTCGCCGCTATCTGCCAGCCGCGGTTTCTTTGGTTCTCAGCCCTTTTCCCGGGCAAACGCCCTTTTGCGGGACCAAGGCGCACAGGAAATAGACTGGCGCTTGTAAACTATTGCGCATGTCCTACCCCAGCACGCTGGATTCCCACGGAATGCGCAATTGGGCCACCCGCGCCGTGGGGGAATTAGCCCATCGCCGCGATGAGATCAACGCGCTCAATGTCTTTCCTGTACCGGATTCCGATACGGGCTCGAATATGGCGCACACCATGGAGGCGGCGGTTGCGGAGCTGGACAATGGCGGCGATGTTGCCGACTCCCTTGCGCTCGGGGCGGTGCGTGGTGCCCGCGGGAACTCGGGAATGGTGCTGTCCCAGGTTCTGCGCGGCGTTGCCGAGTCAACTGTGGACTCAGTTATCGACGGCGACGTTTTTGCCCGCTCCCTGCAGCAGGCCGTGGAGCTGGTGGACCGAGCCATCGCCGAGCCGGTGGAAGGCACAGTTATTACGGTTCTGAAGGCAGCCGCCGAGGCCGCCGATGACGCTGAAGCGCAGTCAGGCGCAACCCTGCACAGTATTGTGAGCGCCGCAATCGCTGCCGCGGAAACGGCCCTCGAGCGCACTCCTTCGCAATTGCCAGCTCTGCGCGAGGCAGGAGTGGTGGATGCTGGCGGCGCTGGCCTCGTTATCCTTTTAGAGTCTCTTCTCGCAGAAATTGAAGGCTCGACCGGGCACACGGGCCTGCCCGAACCGGAGCCGGATACTGAATTGGAAGTGGTCTTTTTCTTCGAGGGAGATATAGACACGCTGCAGGTAGCAATTGAACCGTTGGGAGACAGCCTGGTCATCGCTCGGGCCACCGAGGACAGCGCGAATGTACATATCCACTCCCGCCAGGCAGGCAAGGTCATTGAAACCGCCTTTGGTACCGGAGAGGTAACCAACCTGCACCTGGAGGTGTTGCCTCCTTACGCCGAAGCTGTTTCCGAAGAGCCGATTGCTCGCCGAGTGTTTGCTGCCGCACCGGCCGGGCCTATCAGCGATCTTCTGGCATCTGCGGGGGTTAGCGTGGTGTCTCCGGATGATCCCATTGCGGCTAAGGACGAGGACATCGTTCTTGCCACCGACGTGAGTTCGCAGACCGCTGCTGGGCGCGTAGTGCCCGCGCAATCGCTGGCTGCAGCCTTAGCCGCGATTTCCGTTTATGAACCGGATAACCCAGATACTGGTGCCGTCGTTGCTGCTATGCGTGATGCTGCCAAGTCCATGCGAGTGGCTTACCCGAGCCAGGAAACCCCGCAGTCAATCATTGCCACATGCCGCGATCTCTTGGCAGAAGGCGGTGAGCAGGTCACAGTCCTAAGCGCCCTAGAGCTAGACCAGGCGGACCTAGCTCAACAGCTTGGCGTGGATGTTATGGCGCTGAAAGTACCGGATATAGCAACTGAAATCGGAGTGGAATAGCAATGCTCGGCTGGCAGGACAACCGCCCTTTGACAGAGGTGCTTGCGGCGAAAGACGCCGCGAAGATTACCAAAGCACTGGGGTATGAGACCTGCGGCGAGCTCTTAGCTCACTATCCGCGAGACTATATCCGCCATAACAAGGACGTCGGCCTAGGAGACGCTGCCGAGGGCGATATCGTCACGGTTACCGGAACTATTACCGGATTCACCCGCCATGACTCGGGCAAGACCACCATCATCAATGTGCAGCTCGATGGCAGCATCATTGCGACGTTTTTCAATGCCAATTACGTGATGCGGATGTTGCACCGCGGACAGCGCGTCATGATGAGTGGCAAGCTTAAGTTCTTCCGTAACCAGCCGCAGTTGCAGCAGCCGGACTTTGTAGAGATCGATGCCTTCGGACGCCCCGATGGCGAACTGGATGATTACCGCCAGCCAGCGGCTGGGTCTGGCAAGAAGCACCGCCCAAAGGCCACCGGTTCGCTGCGGAACCTGTCGCAGTTTGGCAGGCTCGACCAGCTCCTCTTGGAACGTGAATGGATACCGGTGTACCCAGCCACGTCCAAGGTGACCTCGTGGTACATCATGGGCGCCATCCACTACGTCCTATCTAAGACCCCGCCGATTTCGGAACCGCTGGATTATCAGATGATTATCAACCTCGATAAGGCAGTGCGGGAAATCCATGAGCCAGGGGAAGCAGGTCCCTACCGTGCGATTCAGCGGCTGAAGTACAACGAGGCTCTGTCTATTGGTCTCGTGATGGCATTGCGCCAGCGAGATGCCGAGGCCCGGACCGCTTCTACCATGCCGGCAACCTTAGGTGGCTATCGCGAGGAACTGCTGAGCCATCTGCCCTTTGACCTGACCGAAGGGCAGCGTCGCGTCATTAGCGAGATCGAAGACGATCTGGCTCGTCCGCTGCCTATGATGCGCTTGTTGCAAGGCGAGGTTGGCTCGGGCAAAACCATGGTGGCTACCTGCGCTATGTTGCAGGCTGTCGACGCAGGGACGCAGGCCGCACTGTTGGCGCCTACGGAAGTACTCGCCTCCCAACACGCTGCCTCCATTGGAACCTCGGTTCCCGAAGGGGTCAAGGTGGTACTCCTGACCGGCTCCATGCGAACGGCGGACAAGCGGCAGGCTTTATTGGATATTGTCTCCGGTGACGCGGACATCATCATTGGGACCCATGCGATTATCCAAGACACCGTGGAGTTCTTTAACCTGGGATTGGTCGTCGTAGATGAGCAACACCGGTTCGGTGTAGAGCAGCGCGATAGCCTGCGGTTAAAGGCACGTGAAGGCCTCAGCCCCCACGTGCTGGTGATGACAGCAACACCGATTCCGCGCACCATTGCGATGACCGTCTTTGGTGACCTCGCCGTATCAACGCTGAACGAGCTGCCCGGTGGTCGCAAACCTATTCAATCAGCAGTGGTGGCCGAGTGGCGGCCGACCTGGGTGCTGCGCGCACTCGAGCGGATACGCGAGGAGGTTGCCCACGGCCATCAGGCCTATATCGTTTGCCCGCGCATTGAAGGCAAAGGCGGAGTGCTAGAGCTTGCACAGCAGCTAGAAAACGGACCGTTTAAGGGACTGCGCGTAGCCATCTTGCACGGAAAGATGCCCAATAAAGATGAGGTAATGACGTCATTTGCTAGGGGAGAGATCGATATTTTGGTCTCTACGACGGTCATTGAGGTAGGCGTGGATGTTCCCAATGCCACGGTGATGCTTATTCGCGAGTCCGAGCACTTCGGCGTTTCCCAGTTGCACCAGTTGCGCGGGCGCGTGGGACGAGGCGGCAATGCCTCCATTTGTCTTCTGCACACAACGGCAGCCGATAACACTCCATCCTTCCGTCGTATCACTCAGATCGCCCAAACTTCCTCGGGTTTTGAACTGGCCGAGCTTGATCTGCGCCAGCGCCAAGAGGGTGACATCTTGGGCACCATGCAGTCCGGAACGCATCGCACACTGCGGCTACTGAACTTGGCGGATGACCAAGACATTGTGGAGCGCACCCATGCGGATGCGCGCGCCATGGTGTTGCGCAATCCCGAGTTGGCTGAGGAACTCACGCGCAATTTGAGCGAAAGCGAACAGGAATACTTGGAGAAGAACTAAGACGGGTTAACCTAGAAGCATGAAAATTTACGCCCCCTTCGCGGGCATCGTCCGCTGCCATGTGAATGTGGGAGACACTGTTGATACCGGAGTACCGCTTGCGACCGTTGAAGCCACGAAGCTTGAGGCTCCCGTAGAAAGCCCGGGACCAGGAAAGGTCTACCGTATCGTGGTCTCTGATTTTAGTGATGTGCTGGGCGGAGACCTTTTGATGGAGATTGGAGAAGCATAAATGACGCGCATTATTGCCGGCGAAGCCCGCGGCCGCACCATTAAAGTGCCTGCAGAAGGAACCCGGCCTACTGCAGACCGCGCCCGCGAAGGGCTGTTTTCATCCCTCACTGCACGCTGGGGCTTTGCTGGATCTTCGGTGCTCGATCTTTTTGCTGGCTCTGGTGCCCTAGGTCTTGAGGCAGCGAGCCGTGGGGCAGATGAAGCAGTGCTGGTGGAATCTTCGGCCGATGCGGTAAAGATCATCCGGCACAACATGGGCGTCGTCAAGCATCCCGGCGTGCGCGTGCAAGAGATGAAGGTAAGCACTTACTTGGCTAGTGCCCCGCGCAAACACTTTGACCTGGTGCTGGCGGACCCGCCCTATGCTTTTGATGAAGTGGATGAACTCATTGCTGCCATCGAACCAGTGCTTACTGATCGCGCAATGGTAGTAATTGAGCGTCATGTTGATTCCGCGGATACTGAGTGGCCTGCTGGTTTTGAGCCCACCGGCCAGAAGCTTAAGAAGCGCACCTTTGGCATCGCACGCATGGATATGGCGGTTTATACCCGCCCCGGCAGCGAGGACACCGAAGACTAAACCACTGAAAAGAAAGCGAAAGTAGCATGACTAAGGCCGTCTGCCCTGGATCCTTTGACCCCGTCACCTTAGGCCACGTCGATATCATCAACCGCGCTAACCAGATGTTTGATGAGGTCACCGTGTTAGTAACCGGTAACCCTGACAAGCCCTCCGGCCTCTTTAGCGTGGAGGAGCGCATGGAACTTATCCGTCAGAGCGTGGATTCTTCCATCAAGGTGGACTATTGCTCCGGGCTTTTGGTGGATTACACCACGGAGCATGGGGCGGACGTCTTGGTGAAGGGACTGCGAAGCTCTCTCGACTATGAATATGAGCTGCCCATGGCGCAGATGAACCGGCGCCTTTCCGGTATCGATACCGTCTTCCTACTCACGGACGAGAAGTACGGATATATCAGTTCCTCGCTGTGTAAGCAGGTAGCAAAGTTTGGCGGCGACGTAACGGGTATGTTCCCCGAATCCGTAGGCCGTGCGGTAAAGGAGAAATACCGTCAGTGAGCCTCGCACTGGTTATGTTCCTCGTCGTTGTCGTTGGTTCGACACTGCAGCGGGTATCCGGGATGGGGCTCGGACTCATTGGCGGTCCCATCCTCATGCTGATTATGGGGCCGGTCGAAGGCATACTAGTAATCAACGTTCTGGCTTGTGTTAATGCGATGTTGACCACCTATTCCGTGCGCGAGAATGTGAGCTGGAAGAAGTTCGGGCTAATAGCCCCAGTCATGGTGATTGGCTCCTTGACCGCGGCGCTGCTCATTAGGCGTATGGACACGGCAGGGCTCATGATTGTGGTGGGCGCTGCGCTTCTGGCCGCATTAGGCGTAGTGACATTTGGAAAGAAGTTTGTGCCGTCGATGGAGGGCAAAGGCCCTGCTATCTCCGCCGGTATTCTCGGCGGCTTTACCAATACCTTGGCGGGCGTTGCGGGCCCGGTTATTACCGTCTATGCGCAGGCGGCAAAGTGGCCCCAACATGTTTACGCCGCCACGCTGCAGCCGATTTTTGTCGTAGGCGGATTCTTTTCCGTGATGACCAAGACTCTCACAGGTGCGGCACATTTTGATGGCCTGCCTTGGATGATGTGGCCCGCGGGAGTATTAGGCATGTGTGTAGGAATTTGGGCCGGAACCCGGATTGCCCAGCGTGTTCCACGAGAAAAGGCCCGTGTGCTCTCGCTGAGCGTTGCCGGGCTGGGCGCGGCCAGCGCACTGATTCGGGGTATTTTGACGCTCGTCGTAGACGAGTGAGCTACGGCAAAGCCCGCCGGTCCTCTTCGCGGAAGAGGGCGGCGGGCTGAAGGCACTCTGTGGAGTGTAGTGGGGGTTATAGCAACGAAGCCAAAAAGTCCTTGGTGCGTGGCTGTTGCGGGTTATCCAGCACCTCAGCAGGGCTGCCGGACTCAATGACCACGCCGCCGTCCATGAAGAAGACCTTATCGGCTACCTCGCGCGCAAAACCCATCTCGTGGGTGACTACGAGCATGGTCATGCCTTCGGCTGCGAGGTCCTTCATAACGCGCAGCACTTCGCCGACGAGCTCGGGGTCGAGGGCGGACGTAGGTTCGTCGAAAAGCATAAGCTTAGGATCCATGGCCACCGCACGAGCGATGGCAACGCGCTGTTGCTGGCCGCCAGAGAGCTGTACCGGGTAGTTATTGGCCTTGGAAGCAAGGCCAACGTCCTCCAACAGCTCCATAGCGCGGGCACGGGCGGTTTCTTCCGGGATCTTTTTCACCTGCACCGGTGCCTCGATGATATTTTCAATCACCGTGCGGTGGGGGAAAAGGTTGAAAGACTGAAAGACCATGCCGATATCGGAGCGCTGCTCTGCGGCTTCCTGCTCGCTGATCTCATAAAGCGTGCCGTTCTTTTCGCGGTAGCCAATCAGCTCGCCGTCGACGTAGAGTCGGCCCGCCGTCGCCTTATCAAGGTGGTTGACGCAGCGCAGGAAGGTGGACTTGCCGGAGCCCGAGGGGCCCAGTAGACAGGCTACTTCGCCGGGCTGGACCTCAAGGTCAATGCCTTTGAGGACCTCGAGCTGTCCGAAGGACTTATGGACATTCTGGGCGGAAATCATGGGAGTAGCCATTAGTTTTTAGCCTCCGAAATCACGGATACGTTGCGGGGGATGGTGCCTTCAGCGTCTGCCAGCGCAGCAAGTTGGCGGCCGGTGAGTTCGCGGGTGGCGCCGCGCTCAAAGCGGCGCTCCAGGAAGTACTGTCCCACCATCAGTAGGGAAGTAACCACGAGGTACCAGGACGCTGCGACCAGCAGCAGCGGGATGGGCTGGAAGAGGGCGGCGGAAATATCAGTGGAGCGGCCGAAGATCTCCTCGGTATAAGGAATGGCCACCACGAGGGAAGAGGTCTTGAGCAAGGAAATGAATTCATTGCCTGTAGGCGGAATGATAATGCGCATGGCCTGCGGAAGGACGGTGCGGCGCATGGTCATCCACCAGGACATGCCGAGTGCCTTGGAAGCTTCCTTCTGCCCCTCGGGAACGGAGGTGATACCGGAGCGCACAATCTCGGCCATATAGGCGGCTTCATTGAGACCCAGGCCCATCACCGCAAGGAAGAAGGCGTTGGTGAGGATCGTCTGCAAAGACACTTCGGTAAAGCCCAAGTTGATGGATTGATAGATAGCGGAGAGCAGGCCCCAAAACACCAGCTGCACATAGATAGGCGTGCCACGGAAGACCCAGAGGAATACCCAGGAAACGCTGCGCAGCACCGGGTTCGGGGACATGCGCATAACCGCAAGTATGGCACCACCGACAACGCCTATGATCATGGACAAAATGGTGATGGCGATGGTGTGGAGGGAGGCAAGTGCAATGCGCTTATCAAAGAGGTACTGGAAGTAGGTGTCCCAGCCAAAAGCCTCGTTGCGGGCGGAGGCGATGATAAACCACGCGCCGAGCACGATAAGCAAGCCGGCGAATACCCAGCGCCATGGGTGGCGTAGAGGTCGCGCCTCGATCTTGGCGGGCTTTTCCTTAGGCTCGGCCGTAGCTGGCGTCGCCGTATTTTCATTAACCATTGATCGGCCTTTCATTAATCATTGCCTGGTCTATTAAGCCATCCTCGATGCCCCAGCGGGACAAGATTTCTGCATACTCACCGGTTTCGATGAGGTGCTGCAGTGCCGCGGCCGAGGCCTTGCCCAAATCGGAATCCTTGGGAACGGCAAAGCCATAGGGCGATGCTTGGAACATATCGCCTACCTGCCGCATCTTTCCTTCGGAGCGATTGACAGCCCACGCCGTTACTGGGGAGTCTGCGGACAGGGCATCTGCGCGTCCCATGAGGACCGCCAACGCGGCGTTGTCACCCGTGTCATAAGACAAGACAGTGAGATCGCCATTGCACGCATCCTTCTTGGGGCGCACATCGTCGGTTTCAGATACCGTGGTGCGCTGCACCGCAACCGTCAAGCCGCAAGGATTATCCGGGTCAACCTTCTTAGGACCATCTACTCGCTCGGCCCACTGGATGCCGGCGTAGAGGTGATCTACAAAGTCGAATTCATTGCGGCGCTCGGGGTTATCCGTGAAGCCGGATGCACCCATATCAATCTGGCCCGATTGCACAGCGGGCAAGATCATCGAGAAGTCCTGTTCCATGGGCTGGAAATCGAGTCCCAAGACTCCGGCAACGGCGCGAGCAAGATCGAGTTCAACGCCCTGGAGCGCCCCGTGGGAATCCTTGAGCTGAAATGGGGCATAGGGTGGGTTAGTTCCGGCAGTGAGGACGCCATCGTTGTCGTCATACATGGCGGCAATTTCCGGCACCATTGCGGAATGCGGTTCTTCCCAGCCGTCCGGAGTGGAATCTTCCTCGTTGGTGACGCAGGCGCTTAGGCTCAGCGTGGGGACGAGGACCGCGGCGATAATCGCGCGGCGAGAAAACGAGCGCGGCATTACTTTTGCGCCGTCCTTTCATCTATAGCGCGGGCTTTCTTCATATCTACGACGATGAACGCGGAGACGATGAGTGCACCGAGGATGAACATCCCGATGATGATGCCGCTAGAGGCATCTTGGTCAGCTCCCCAGGGCCACAGTGCGCGCAGAGAACCGAGCATGAAACCGGCCATGGCCATCAGCGTGGCGGGGCGGTGGTGATCCAGAAGAAAATTCAATGCCTTGATAAACGCCGCAAGGCCACACAGGGCACCCAGCGCGAAGACGGCGATAGTGCCCAAGTCACGATCTGAAACGGCGCCAATAATGGGCTGGTAGAGGCCTATAGTCAGCAGGATGAGCGAGCCGGAAATACCCGGCAGGATAAGTGCGCAGACCGCGATGGCGGCGGCGAAGAAGACCGCGATGAGGCTGGGGTTCTCGTGCGGTTCGGAGGTGAATCCGGTGATAAAGAAGATGGCGATCGCAGCGATTATAAACGCGATGATAGAGGAGGGGCGCAGCCGCTCCTGCTTAGAGAGCATGGATACTGGCACAAAAATGGACACGGCCACCATGCCCAAAAATAGCGCTCCGGAAGCCGATACGTGATTTTCTACGAAGTTAGAAAGCACGGTGGACATTCCGAAGACGGCGATAAACATGCCGATAGCTATGGAGAGAAGGAAGCTCCATTCGACCTTTTTGAAGCGGCCGGAAATGAGATCGTTGGCGTTGTGGACTGCGCGTTCATAAATGCCCACGATGAGCGCCACGGTGCCACCGGAGA
>ERZ500974.52-NODE-52-length-34930-cov-22.541391_pt1 | contig 34930 bp, 29 predicted proteins | sample MGYA00248868_ERZ500974 | MGnify/ENA primary metagenome ERZ500974 (study PRJEB25958, sample SAMN03398564) | human skin metagenome | study: EMG produced TPA metagenomics assembly of the Human Skin Microbiome Metagenome (human skin metagenome) data set.
TGTTCATCAAGTTCGCCGATGCCCTCACCGGCCCCTATGATGATGTCTTCATTCCCGAATATGGCACACGGAAGCTGGATTATGAGGGAGAATTGGCGGTCATCATCGGCGAGCGCGCCCACCGTGTCGCCCGCGACGAGGCACTGGATTATGTGGCCGGCTACGCCATCATGAATGACTACACGCTGCGTGACTTCCAGCGCCAAACTAGCCAGTTCCATGCCGGCAAATCCTTCTATCGCACAGCCGGCTTCGGCCCTTGGCTTACCACCGCGGATGAGTGGTCACCGGGGTCCGGAGCTTTCCTCACCACTACCGTAGGCGGTGAGGAAAGGCAGCGCGATAATACCGATGACCTCATCTTTTCCGTAGCTGAGCTCATAGAGTTCTGCTCGCAGCTCTATCCACTCAATCCAGGCGACGTCATCGTTACCGGCACGCCGGAGGGCGTGGGTTTTGCCCGCACCCCGCAGCAATTTATCGAGGACGGCCAGAACGTCACTATCGCCATCGAAGGCTTGGGGCATATTTCCAATACCACCCGCTATGGAGAGCCCGGCTGCGGCCCCGGCTGTACCTGCTCCTAAGCTGTGCCCAGGTTCTCACTCCAAAGTGGGCGGTAGCGTTTTCATCCCAGCCGCTTGTGCCGGTTAAGCTGGATTAATGAGCACAAAAAGCAGTAAAGCCCCTAAGAAACTCAACAAGAAGGCCTACGAAAAGGAGCTCGAACGCCTCCAAGCGGAGCTCGTGGACATGCAGCAGTGGGTCGTTGAAACCGGCGCCCGCGTAGTCATCATCATGGAGGGCCGCGACGCCGCCGGCAAGGGCTCCGCGATTAAGCGCATCACCCAGTACCTCAACCCGCGCACCTGCCGCGTCGAGGCACTGCCTGCACCGAACTCGCGCGAACAGGGCCAGTGGTACTTCCAGCGCTACGTGGAAAAGCTGCCTACCAAGGGCGAAATCGTCATCTTCGACCGCTCCTGGTACAACCGCGCCGGTGTCGAGCGCGTCATGGGCTTTTGCACCGATCAGGAATACGTCCGCTTCCTGCACCAAGCACCCACCTTTGAGCAGATGTTGGTAGAAGACGGCATCATGCTGCGCAAGTACTGGTTCTCTGTATCTGATGAGGAGCAGATTAAGCGCTTTGAATCCCGCCGCAACGATCCGCTGCGCCGTTGGAAGCTCTCCCCTATGGATCTGCAGTCCATTACCCGTTGGGAGGACTATTCCCGTGCGAAGGACGCGATGTTCATTCACACCGATACCCCGACCGCCCCGTGGTATACCGTGGAATCGGAAGATAAGAAGCACTCGCGTATCAATGTCATCTCGCACTTGCTGAGCACCATTCCCTACGAGAAGCTCGAGCGCGAGATGCCTGAGATCCCGCAGCGCCCTGAGTCTGATGGCGAGGCCTACGAGCGCCCGGCACGCGAAGAGTTCCGCTACGTACCAGACGTCGCCGCCAAGCTGGAACGCAAGTCCGAGCACAAGACGGCGAAGAAGACCTCCAAGAAGGGCAAGAAGAAGGATAAGAAGAAGTAGCAGCACCGGCTGTATTACTATCTTCATTCATGAGCACTGACACCGTCGCGCAAGCGCGTTTAGGAGATAAAGTCCTCGCCGCGGTGGCGGTGCTCATTGCGCTATTTTATGTCATTTCTGCCGCGAAGAATCCCAGCATAATTGAGATTATTCAGGCAGTTCTATCGGTGCTATTCCTGCCATTTATGTGGATCTGGCGGAGCCGTCCCGTGCTCAGCGCCACGGGCTCTATTGTGCTGCTCGCGGCATGGGCTGTGGCTTGGATGAGCCAGCTGCCCACCAATCTAGGGCTTACCCCTTGGGCCTTGACTGCACCCATGGCGGTGTATGCTACCTCCCGCTATGTCACGCGCCGCGCCATTCCCCGCACGGTGCTGGCTCTAACGATTCTTGGCTCCTTCATTTCGCCATTCATGTGGCGCATAGATCCGGAGTCTTTCGTTTTGCATTACCAACTGGACCGCCGCTACTTGGCCATGTTGGTCGTGCACTGGGCTGTTTTGGGCACCACCTACTTCGCCGCCGCACGCTACTTCGATTTGGCACGCCAGCGCGAGCGCCTAGCCCAAAAGCGTTTCCACCAAGCCCAAGAGGAAGAGCGATTGCTCATCGCACGAGAGTTACATGATGTATTGGCCCATTCCCTAACTTTGATAAAGGTTCAGGCCAATGCTGGAATCATTGCTGGGCGATCAGATGCTAAAGCTGCCGAGGAAGCGCTGGCCAGCATTCGCGATGGTGCAGATTCTGCGTTGGAAGAGGTTCGTGGCATCGTCACGGCACTGCGCAGCACTGGTCCCACCACACTGAAGCCAACCACGCAGCTAGAGCACATCGAAGGAATCATCGATGGCTTCCGCGCGGCGGGCTTAGAGATTGCAGCAGACTTACCAGAGACCTATGAGGCGCCTGCACTTACGCAACTGGCCTTGGTACGCATCATTTCTGAAGGCCTGACCAATGCGCTGCGCCACCAGGGCCCCGGCACGCAGGTACAAGTAGAGCTCGCGCTTGCCGACACCGCCCGAATCACCCTAACCTCTACCAATCCCACCCCGACTCCCAGCGAAATCCCCGGTAGTGGTGTTGGCCTAATCGGCATCGAAGAGCGTGCTCACACGCTGGGTGGAAATCTGGAAACCCGGGGCGATGCCAAAAAGTTCATCGTGCGCGCCGAGCTCCCATTGCAGAAGGAAAGCCGTGTCTAAGATTCGTGTCCTGCTCGCCGATGACCAAGCGATGCTTGTCGCCGCTTTGTCCACCATTCTCAACGCACAGGATGATATTGAGGTCGTTGCCACCGCGAACACCGGCGCAGAAGCCGTTACCGCGGCGATGAGCCACCGCATTGATGTAGCCATCCTGGATATCCGAATGCCGGGAATGGACGGTATCGCCGCGGCCCAAGCAATCCTTTCTCGCGTCCCTGACTGCCGCGTCATCATGCTCACCACGTTTAATGAAGACGATTTGGTGGCTCAATCTATCGCCGCTGGCGCACATGGATTTCTGCTCAAAGATGCCGATCCGGAGGTGCTGGCGCGGGCTGTCCGGGACGTCGCCAAGGGCGCATCGGTACTGGCTGCTCAGGTAACTGGACCGGTCCTGGAGACCTACCGCACCGCCCTTACCCGTGGACAATTGAGCGCGCAGGAACGCCAAGGGCTTAGCCTGGTTACCCAGCGCGAGATGGAGGTACTTTCGCTCATCGCCCGCGGGGCCACGAATTCTGAAATCGCCGCCGAGATGGTCATCGCTGACACGACGGTAAAGACACATGTCTCGGCGCTACTTTCCAAGCTTGCCGCGCGCGACCGAGTGGCGCTGGTTTTGCTGGCTCAGCGCGCTGGAATTGCCTAGTCTCCTACTACGGTAGGAGATGTTCGCTGCAAAGTCCGTCTTGTGGGCGGAAGATATTCGCGTCCCAGGGCGCGAGACTACGCAGTATGAATTATGAAGTCTCCTTTGAGCACGTCTCCAAGTCTTTTGGGCCTCACATGGTTTTGCGCGACGTAGATTTTCGCATCGCGCCTGGTCGCGTCCATGCCTTATTGGGACGCAATGGCGCCGGAAAATCTACGCTCTTTTCGATCTTTTTAGGCCTGCTCTCCGCCGATTCCGGGATGGTTAAAGTAGATGGCGTTCCCTGGTCTCGTGAAGTCCTCGACCACGTTGGTGCCTCCGTCAACGGCCCTGCCTTTTACGGGCATCTCTCTGCTGCAGCCAATCTTCGTGTACATACTAGATTGCTCGGGCTGCCGGAGGCTGAGGTCGACCGCGTGCTCGCCATCGCCGGTCTCAGCGAAGTTGGTTCCAAAAAGGCAAAGTCTTTTTCTACCGGTATGAAGGCACGCCTCGCCTTGGCCCAGGCTCTCCTAGGCGATCCAGACATCCTTGTGTTGGATGAACCACAAAATGGCCTTGATCCGCAAGGCATTGTAGAACTGCGGAACCTCTTGCAAAAGCTTGCTTCTGTCGGCCACACCGTAATCGTGAGCTCACATCAGCTCGGCGAGGTTGTCCATCTAGCCCAAGACATCACCATCCTTGCTGAGGGTTCCATTCGCTATTCCGGCGCATTGGAGAACTTGGCTCCCAGCGGTCAACTTGAAGCAGAATTTTTCCGCCTGACGTCTCCGGATGGTGAGCGCCATGTTTAAGCGCTACCTTTCCGCCGAGCTCCTGCGCAGCCGCGGTAGCGCGCTGCAATGGCTCCCGCTCCTAGCCATACCGCTCGTGGTGATGACCGTACTATTTTCCTCCTTTGCTTCCTTCGCGAAGGACGCTACTGGCGTCTTAGGGTGGCAGTCCATGTTCATCACGGGCATGTATGCACCTCTCGTTGCGCTTTTTGCCACTGTTCCCGAACACCGAGAGGCCCGTACTCGGAGCGGCGGAACGCTGTGGCGGCGAGTCAATCCTCACTATGAACAGGCATCCCGCTTTCTTGTCATTCTCACCAGCCTAGCGGCCTTCCATCTCCTGAATTTCGGAGTTTCCTGGGCAGTGGTCGCACTTCAAGGACGAGCGAACCATCAATTGTTACTAGTAGCTGGAGTCTATTCCTTCCTGGGTGCCATCGGCATCGCCGGTCTCGCTGCAGCGAGTGCACGTCGTTGTGGTCTCGCCGCCGCGCTCGGTGCAGGTATTGTCTGGCAGGTAGTTAGCGTTTTACCGAGCATTGTCGAAGGCAATGCGTGGTGGGCTTTCCCTCCAGCATGGCCGTTGCGGCTGTTACTTCCTGCACTGCGCATTCATCAGAATTCCGTTCCTCTCGATCCGGGAGATCCGCTACTGCAAGAAAGTCCTGTGCCTGCTGCGGTGCTATGTCTCCTATTGGCGGTAGTCGGTGCCTGCGCAGCAATCCTTACTCCTCGCCGTACACGACCTCTTTCTCTGCTCCGCCGCGCGGAGACACCTGCTACTACTGCCGCACCAACTACCGCTGCTGGAACTTGGACCCCCGCAGTTATACCTCGTGCAGCCGCTCGTTCCCGGCTTTTGGGCGCGGTGCGCGGACTTCACCGTGCCGCTTTGAGCCCCGCACTCATCTCCTGCCTAGCTTTAACCGCACTAGCTCTGGTTTTCCTCTCCGCTATCTACCCGCCCAGCTATGTAGAAGGATTCTTCCTCTTCCTATTGCTACCGGTAGGTGCGGGGACCCTTCCCGTGATGGTGTGGCCCCTTCTCGCGCCCTCGTGGCCTCTCAGTTATATTGAGTCGCGCTATAGCCCAATCGCACTTCTTTTGTGGCTATTTGGCACTGTTGTGATCGTGTGTTCTGCCGCATCGTTCGCGATGGTCTGCTCTGGGGGTTCTGCCACAGCCGCAGCAGCACAGCTGCCTCTGGCTGTGGGGGTGGGCTTTGCCATCACGGTAGTTTCCCTAGTTATCGTGCTGCTTCTCGGTATTTTGAGCGCGCTCGCCTTCACTATCGTAGGCACGATAGTCTCCGTAACCCTCGGCGGTGATGTACTAGCCAAGACCTTCTTGTGGCTCCTTGCCTTTCCTACGTGGCCGATGAATGCCGATTCTCCTGGACGCTACACCGTCGCGGCGCTTCTGACATTATTGATTGCTGTCGCTGGTTCATGGGCATCCGCACGTTTACTACGGACTACTGCTCTGCGACCCACAAGGTAGATACGCTACAAAGCAGCCACAATATCGGGTGCTTCGGTCCGTTTTGGGTTAACAACGCGGCTGCAATATCGGCCCAGCGCCGGGGTATAAGGATAAAACGACAAAAGCCCGCGGTTAAGCCGCGGGCTTGGGCTAGGTGCGCTTAAAGCTCAGCAGGAGATACGCGCTTCGGCAGAACAACCGGGCGGGTGTGTGCCAGCTCTTCTACGATGCGTACTACCTGGTTGGAGTAGCCATACTCGTTGTCGTACCACACGTACAGCACCAAGTGCTTGCCGGAGGCGATGGTAGCAACGCCGTCGACGATGCCAGCGTGGGTATTGCCGATGAAGTCAGAGGAAACAACCTCTGGGGAGGCAATGTAGGAAATCTGCTGGCGCAGGTCGGAGTGCAAAGAGACATTGCGCAGGAAGTCGTTGACCTCATCGCGCTCTACTTCCTTGGACAGCTCGAGGTTGAGCACGGCCATGGACACGTCCGGGGTAGGAACGCGGATGGCATTGCCGGTGAGCTTGCCCTCAAATTCCGGCAGAGCCTTAGCCACTGCCTTGGCTGCGCCGGTAGCGGTAAGCACCATGTTCAGGCCTGCGGCGCGGCCACGGCGATCGCCCTTGTGGTAGTTATCAATGAGGTTTTGGTCATTGGTAAACGAGTGCGCGGTCTCCACGTGGCCGTGGGTTACGCCGTAGCGGTCATTGATGACCTTGAGAACCGGGGTAATGCCGTTGGTGGTGCAGGATGCAGCGGAGAGAATCTGATCCTCATCGGCGATGTTGTCGTTATTGATGCCGTAGACGATGTTCTTGATATCGCCCTTGCCCGGCGCGGTCAGCAGCACGCGGGAGATGCCCTTGGCCTTAAGGTGCTGAGACAGGCCCTCGCGGTCGCGCCATGCGCCGGTGTTATCTACCAAGATGGCGTTGTTGATGCCATAAGAGGTGTAGTCAATCTCGGACGGATCGTTTGCGTAAATCATCTGGATCTTGGTGCCATTGGCCCAGATGACCTCGTTTTCCTCATCCACGGAGATGGTGCCGTTGAAAGCACCGTGGACGGAATCGCGGCGCAGCAAGGAAGCGCGCTTGAGGATGTCACCGTCGCCCTTCTTGCGCAGGACAATGCCACGCAGGCGAACTCCACCATAAGCTGCCTCGCGGGCGACGAGCAGGCGAGCCAACAGGCGGCCGATGCGGCCGAAGCCGTAGAGGACGACGTCGGTGGTCTCTAGGTCAACGCCAGCACCGACGATCTCGCACAGCTCGCCTTCCAAGTACATGCGGAGGTTTTCCTCGTTGGATTCCTCCCACCCGAGGACCAAGCGGCCGAGGTCGACGCTTGCGGCACCCAGGTTCATGTCTGCCAATTCCACCAGGATAGGCAGGGTCTCCGCCGTGGACAGGTGGCGCTGCGCAATGCGGCGACCGTAGCGGTGAGACTTGATGATGTCGATATCGGTCTGCCCCACCAGCGGGCGGCCGAAGATGGTGGTGACAACGTTATTGTTGCGGTGCAGCTGGTGGATGAGTGGAATCATCTGCTGCGCCAGCTCAAGGCGCTCGTTCCAATCATCATGGCCAACATGTGCGTTCGCGGTCACGTAATTCATTCCTTTTCTGTCACGGGGGTGGCATTGAATCTACAAACATAAATATTAGCGCCTACTAGTGTGGGTTTTGGCATAGTCGGTTAAGGATGTCGGCCACAGTACCCCCGTTTATTTTCTCCACTTCGGTTCCTACGAGGCAATAAGCTACGGCATCATCGTGCTGCGCACGGCGTTCCTTAAGCACAGGATTCAAGAGCGGATAAACCGGTGGAAGGTTGGGATGACTGCGGGTGTACTGAGTTTCTAGTCCACGGGCAAAGCGGCCCGAGAAAGCACGGGTAGACACGGTCTGCCCACCACGGCGCAGTAGCTGCCGGTTGTAGTCACTCGTTCCCGCCTCTTCGGTGAGCAAAAATGCGGAACCGCAGGAACATGCGCCGACGCCGTCCCAGGACATAGCGGTGGCTATATCGTCTGCAGTGCGCAGGCCGCCAGCAGCGATGAGAGGAAGATCAGGGGCTGCGGTATGCACGTCGGACACTAGCTCTTCCAAGCCCCGGGAATCGGGAGTCGCGGCTAAGTCCCAGGTTCCGCGATGGCCGCCGGCGGCCGGGCCTTGGACGCAGAGCACGTCGACGCCGCCACGTGCGGCTGCAATTGCCTCCGCAGGAGTCGTTACGGTGGTCCACGCCTCTGCTCCTGCGGTATGAATTTGCTCTACGTGATCAGAGTTAAAGGTTCCAAACATGGACCACACCACCCGAGCGCCACCGCGCAGCGCTAGAGCCAGCTTTTCTGCAAAGCCAAAGGAATAGTTGGGCTCAGGTAGCGGCTGGTTTTCTGCTTGAGCCAGCTCGCGTGCGGCTGCCAAGTACGGCTCGGTAAGTGGATCTTGGGGGCAAAAGAGGTTCACCCCGAACGGAATTCCCGCGCACTGTTCTATCTGTGTGCGAGCAGAGTCGATGCTGGCAGAGCCCACACCTAGGGTGCCGAAAGAGCCGGCGGCATGGGCGGCGCGCACTAGTTCCGGGGTGGTGGGGCCACCGGCCATTGGCGCGGGAATTACGCTACGGGAAAGGGAGCTAATAACCTGACTCATACCACCCCACCCTACCGAGAGAGGAAGCTAGCGCAGTGGCAGCTTTAGGAGATTTTTTCGCGCGGATCTTTGGCGCAGGAAAAAAGACGCAACCGGGGCTCAATCCGAATGATCTGGAGGCAGACTGGCTTATCGTGGGCTTGGGCAACCCCGGCGCGAAGTATGCCGCTACCCGCCATAATGTGGGCTATATGGCCATCGATGATCTATTAGCCGCAGACGGAGACGTGCTTGAGCCGGTACGTGGGATGGCTGTGCAGGTCGCGCCACTTAGCTGGGCGGGGCAGAAAGTACTTGCCGTGCGTTCGGGCACCTTTATGAACCTGTCGGGGGATCCTGTGGCACCGCTAGCGCAGCAATTAGGCATCGCCCCAGATCACATCATTGTTCTCCACGATGAGCTGGACCTTCCGGCCAATAGGATCCGGATCAAGCAGGGCGGAAATGAAAATGGGCACAACGGACTCAAGTCGCTCACGGAGCGCTTGGGCACCCGCGACTATCTGCGCGTGCGCATTGGTATTGCCCGACCACCCAAGGGATCGTCCATTCCGGATTACGTATTGGGCCCCGTGGATGCGGGCGCTGGCTTTGATGACGCCATCGCCACCGCGGCCGAGGCCGCCCGCCTCATCGTGACGGACGGGTTAGGCAAGGCCCAGAACCAGATCCACTCGCGCTAGCACTGGGAAAATTTTTCTAGGGCCTGGGGGCTGCCGGCGGCGACGATGAAATCGGTGGGGGTGAGCTCGGTGGCGTCGGCAAGCGGGGCCCACTCCCCTTCCGCGCGGCGCACAGAGACCAATTGCACGCGGTGCGTGCGCCAGATGGCAGAAAGGTCGAGCGGCCGGCCCACCAATGAACTAGGAACGGCCATCTGGGTCACGCCATAATCGGTGGCAATCTCCGCAAAATCACGGAAACGCCCGCCCAACAGGTAAGCCACGCGGCGGCCAGTATCACGCTCTGGCCGGATGACATGGTGGGTACCAATCTGGCTGAGAATACGCGCGTGTGCCTCCGAATCAGCCTTGGCCCAGATGTCTTTGACCCCCAACTCCACCAGATTGGACGCGGTGAGGATGGAATCTTCCAAATGGGAGCCGATGGCGACAATGACGCGCTCGACCTCCTCCACGCCCAGCTGCCGCAGGGCTTCCGGGTCGGTGGTATCGGCCGCAATGGTCTCGGTGAGGTAGGGAGCTTCTTCGCGCACGCGCTTTTCGCTGGAGTCGATGCCGAGGACCTCAACGCCATTGGCCATCAGCTCATGAGCAAGCGAGGAACCAAATCGGCCTAACCCAATAACGACGACAGGTGGAATATCGATGCCGGCGCGGGAGCGTCCCAGCGCCTTGAGAATATTAGCCAAGGAACGGCCTTTCTTCGGGGAAGCTATAGCGCCGGCTGACAGATTTCGCCGCCAGTGCTGCTACCAAGGTGGTTGGGCCGATGCGACCCAAGTACATGATGAGGCATAGCACAATCTGCGAGGGCGCAGACAGGCTTGCGGTAATTCCGGTGGACAAGCCCACCGTAGCGAAAGCGGAGAGCACTTCAAAGGAGACTTGATCACCGCTAAACTCCGGATCAAAAAAGCGCAGCGCCGCCACGCCCAGCGTGACCACCAGAACCCCGGCAAAACTCAGCGCCAGCGCCTGGCGGGTCACCGATCGTGGAAGGCTGCGGTGCCCAATGGTGGTGGTTTCCCGGCCCGTAAATTCTGCTGCCATGGCAGCCAAGAGCACGCAGGCGGTGGTGACTTTAATACCGCCGGCCGTACCGGCCGAGCCACCACCGATGAACATCAAAATGTCGGTGCCCATCAGTGTAATGGGATGTGCCTGGCCATAATCGATGGCATTAAACCCCGCCGTGCGCGGAGATGCGCTAGCAAAGAAAGAGTTGAGCACCTTATCCCCCAGCGACATCGAGGACAAAACCCCGGTCCACTCCATGCACGCGAAAAAGACGCCGCCGGCGAGCAAAAGCACGGTCGTGGCCGCCAAGGTCATGCGGGCGGTAATGGAAATGCGGTGGACCACATGGCGATCGCGGCGTACCAACCGCGCCAACTCAGCCCACACCGGAAAACCTAAACCGCCACCAATCAATGCGGCGGCCAAGGGCAGCAAAATCCAGGCATCAGAAACAAAGGGCACCAGGTTATCGCTATTGGTACTAAAACCCGCATTATTGAACGCAGAAATGGCGTGAAAGATGCCTTCCCACACCGCGCGCGGAAAGGAGTGCCCATAGCCAATCATCAAGCGTGCGGCCACAATAACGGCGATGATGATCTCAGCTACCGCGGTAAATGCAAAAGTAAAAATCAGCGTCTTGCGGATTCCACCGGGGGCAATGGGGCGCCCCTCATAGGCACCGGTCTTGCGCGCCTTAAAGCTAATCCGGCCGGTAAATAGCAGGCCGGATAGCGAAGCGAGCGACATGATGCCCAGGCCGCCCAGTTGGATCAGCGCCAAGATGATGACCTGGCCGGCCGGGCTCCAAAAACTGCCGGTATCCACCACGATAAGGCCGGTAAGCGAGACCGCAGACGTAGCAGTAAACAGGGCAGACAGGAAGGAAGCGCGGGCGGTGCCGGCCTCGGCGAACGGCAGAATGAGCAAAACCGTTCCCACCAGAATCAGCACAAGGAAGCCAGCCGCGGTCAACCGCGCCGGGCCCCACTGCCGTATGGAAAGCAAGTGTTTCACCAGCGGAAGTATAGACCTGCTTTAGGCGCAGGGAAACTGCTGGCCGGCGCTATTCCTCGGTGGGTGGTTAGGATTGGTGTTATGACTTCGCCAAATAGCACTGCCAAGACCATTGTGATTACCGGCGCATCCGGCGGATTGGGGGCCGCGGCAGCTCGTCAGTTGCACCGCACCCGGCCACAAGACAACCTGGTTATCATCGGCCGCAATCCGGAAAAGACCCGCGCGGTGGCCGAGGAAGTCGAAGGACAGTACTTCCTAGCGGACTTCGAATCGCTGGGCCAGGTACGCCGCTTGGCACAGGATTTGGAAGACTTAGAGCACATCCACGCCCTGGGCAATAACGCCGGCGGTATCTTTGACGGCCCCTCCACCACTGCTGATGGATTTGAGCGCACCTGGCAGGTCAACGTGGTCGCGCCTTTTCTATTGACCTCGCTGCTACGGGATAAGCTGCGCGCGGATAACGCGAACGTAGTTCAAACGGCTTCCCTAGCCAATTTCCTTATGTCTAAATTTGACCTCAACGATCCCACTACGCTGGAGCACTTCAGCCCCGAGCGCGCCTACGGCAACGCCAAGTTGGGCGATATCCTGCTCACCCGGTATATCGATGCCCACGGGCTTAATGCGGTCTCCTTCCACCCCGGCGTGCTTGCCACGGACTTTTCCAAGTCTTCTACTGGCCTAATGTCCAAGATGTATTCCGGGCTGATTGGCAAAACCTTTGGCACGCCTGCCGACGGCGGCGATAACCTCGCCTACTATTTGACCGGCACCGAGGGAATCCACTTTGAATCCGGCGAATACTACAACGACAAGCGCAAACCTGGCCTGCAGCGCCCCATTGCGAAGAAACTGTCGGTGGCTCGCCGCGTCTTTGATGATTTGGGGCGCCGCCTCAATGTGGAGTGGTAGCGCGAAACCACTAGACTATGCCGCATGAGTTCTGTCGTTTCTGAGGCCTCGCGCCGCCGCACGTTTGCCGTTATCGCCCACCCGGATGCTGGTAAGTCCACGCTGACCGAGGCGCTGGCGCTGCATGCACACGTTATTAATGAGGCCGGCGCGGTCCACGGCAAGGGCAACCGCAAGTCCACCGTGTCTGACTGGATGGATATGGAAAAGGACCGCGGCATTTCCGTGGCTTCCTCAGCGCTGCAGTTCGAGTATGCGCCCGAGGGACACGAGGGCGAGCCCTACATGATCAACCTGGTCGATACCCCGGGCCACGCGGACTTTTCTGAAGATACCTACCGCGTGCTCACTGCGGTAGATGCGGCAGTCATGCTTATCGACGCCGCCAAGGGCCTCGAGCCCCAGACCCTCAAACTCTTCCGCGTCTGTAAGGCCCGCGGCTTGCCCATCGTCACCGTGATCAATAAGTGGGACCGCGTGGGCCGCGAGCCCCTAGAGCTTGTCGACGAAATCGTCAACGAAATCCAACTGCAGCCCACCCCGCTGTACTGGCCGGTAGGCATTGCCGGTGACTTCCGCGGCTTGGCGCATATCAACGATGATGGCGAGGCCGATGAGTATATCCGCTTCATCCGCACCGCCGGTGGTTCAACCATCGCCCCAGAGGAACACTTTGCTCCGGATGCCGCCGGGGAGAAGGAAGAAGAGGTGTGGGAGACCGCAGTCGAGGAAGCCGAGCTGCTTGCCGCCGATGGTGCCCTGCACGATCAGGAGCTTTTTGAACAGTGCGTGACCTCCCCACTCATCTTCGCTTCTGCGATGCTGAACTTTGGTGTGCACCAGATTTTGGACACCCTTTGCGCCATTGCCCCGGCTCCGCACTCGCGCGACTCCGATCCTAAGGCAGTTGAGGCTGCCACCAGTGCTATCGACGAGGTCCGCGAAGTAAGCGATGATTTCTCCGGCGTCGTCTTTAAGGTTCAGGCAGGTATGGACCAAAAGCACCGCGATAATCTGGCTTTTATGCGCGTGGTCTCCGGCGAATTTGAGCGTGGCATGCAGGTTCACCACGCCCAGTCTGGCCGCAGCTTTTCCACCAAATATGCGCTGACCGTCTTCGGCCGCACGCGCGATACCGTGGACACCGCCTATCCGGGCGATATCGTAGGTTTGGTCAACGCCGGCTCACTCGCCCCTGGTGACACCATCTATTCCGGCAAAAAGGTGCAGTTCAAGCCGATGCCTCAGTTCGCCCCGGAGGCTTTCCAGATTCTGCGCGCGAAGTCGCTGGGCAAGTACAAGGCCTTCCGCAAGGGGCTGGATCAGCTGGCGGCCGAGGGCGTGGTCCAGATTCTCAAGAACGAAGCCCGTGGCGATGCCTCGCCGGTCATGGCGGCGGTCGGCCCCATGCAGTTCGAGGTTATGCAGGCCCGCATGGAGTTCGAATACAACGTGGAAACCGTCACCGAGCCTATTCCCTATTCCGTGGCTCGCCGCACCGATGCCGAATCCGCCCCAGAGCTCGGCCGTCAGCGCGGCGTGGAAATCTTCACCCGCCAAGATGGCGAGCTCATCGCGCTCTTTGGCGATAAGTGGAAGCTCGCCTTCATTGAGAAGGAACACCCAGAGCTCACTATGGAAACCCTCGTGGCGGATTAGAAACCACACAGGTCCACATAGCAGAGAAAAAGGCCGCTTCCCGTTCTGGGAAGCGGCCTTTTCCGTTGCGTGTTAAACCATCAACATCACAGGGACAACGGCAATCTTGACCACCTGCCCCACCACAATGGTGGCCGCATAACCGGTCATGATGCGCGAGTCGGAGCTCAGCCCCGTGGCGTAATTGACCACGGCCGGCTGAGCAAAGATGCCAGAGAGTCCGCCAGAGGTACGGGTTTCGGACTGACCCATGAAGCGATTCGCTACAGCGAATAGGACCGAAACCACCACGGTGACAATGGCGGCGAGGATCATGCACTTCAGACCCATCCAGGAGAAGGCGGTGGACAAGAATGCCTCGCCGGATGAGAGGCCCACAGACGCCAAGAAGATGACGAGGCCCCACTGCTGGAAGGCGGTATTAATGGAGGCCGGAACCTGCCATGGAATGCGGCGGGTGCGGTGCAGCGCACCGAGGATAAGACCGGTAATCAGCGGGCCGAGCGCGAAGCCCAGCTCGAAAGAAGCACCACCTGGCATCGGTACCACGACCTGGCCCAGCAGGTAACCCAAGAAGAGGCCACCGCCCAAGGCCACCCAGTTCAGCTCGGAGTAGGACTTAATGGAGTCGCCGAAGTAATCCTTGATATCGCCCAAGCGGTCAAACTTCACGATGAGCTCGAGGATATCGCCGGAAGCCAGGTGAGTTTCATTATTGGCCAAGAATTCCTCATCGCCGCGCTGCACGCGCACGATGCGACCGCCATAGCGGGAGAACAGGTTGAGCTCCCCAACGGTGCGGCCGGCAATGTCTTGGTTAGAAATAGCCACGGTTTCGATGACCAGGCGCTTATCCACGAACGGAGTTTGCGGCTGGCGCTTGCCCAGCATTTGGGTCAGTTCACGGGCCTTGGCCTTGGTGACCATCACGCGCAGAATATCACCTTTGCGCAGTTCGGGGCGGTCACCTGCCACGCGCACTTTATTACCGCGGCGAATGGTAGCGATAACAAAGTGATCCTTGAACTGTTCTTCCAAATCATCGTAGTTCACGTCTTTGGTAACGCGAATGGTGCGGGAGCGGAAGATCTTGGAGGCAGAATTGTCCTTATCGTGCTTGGCGGGCCAATTCTGCTTGAGCAGGAATGCCACGACCAAAATGGCCACCGCCACACCCACGGGATAGCCCAGCGAGTAGCCCACGGCGGGTAGCTCTTCACCGGTTTGTTGCTGGGCAACTGCCAGCGACGGCGTCGAGGTCGTGGCGCCGGCAAATACACCAACGGAAGCCAAGGTATCCAGCCCCAGCATGCCACCAAAGAGGATGGCTGCGCCCGCGGCCACCACAATCGCAATGGTCGCCGTGAGCATGTGCTTCATCTGCTTGGAAAAGCCCTTGAAGAAGCGCTCACCGGCGGACAGGCCTTGCATATAAATAAAGAGTCCCAAGCCCAGCTCTTGCAGGGAGCTTAAGATGTCTTTATCTAGGTCAATAAACGAGCCGAAGGCCAAGCCCACAAATAGCGTGCCTGCCGCGCCAAAGCGCAGCGGACCGAAGGGGATCATGCCAAATAGCGTGCCGAGCAGCACTATGAAAAAGATGCTCAGCCATATATTTCCATCAAAAATTGCTAACACGCTGGAATATTTTAGGCATTTTCCCCCAAAGTTCCACGTGAAAGGCACATTCTTTAACGACCACCAATGGCATCGCTACTGCTTAGACCCTTTTCGTCTGGGGCCACCCACCCCCAGCAGCGGCACATCTCACAGCTAACGCCCATAGTGAACTAATCTAGGAGGAATTCCTTCCACCGTGGCCACTCCGTGTAGGTCTGGGCTTTCCCTGCCTGATAGTTCGCCCGCAGCTTGTGTACGTTGCGTTCGGTGGAGGCAACCTGCATATCTTCCGGGAAAAATAATTGCGCCTTCCCTTGGCTCTCCAACTCCAAAAGCCGATCTTTGGCTGCGTTATAGAGGGCGGGGCGGGCTATAAGGGCGTCGGCAATAGCGGGGTACCTGCGGAAGATGCGGCGGACGAAGGCTGGGCGCGCGACCTCCGGGCGCACATACCCGCGCGGCTTAGTACCAATAAACAGGAACTTTTCGTATCCGACCTCTTCTGCTTGCGCAATAGTAATGCCACCGGAAGAGCCCAAAGCACCGTCCACGTACGGCGCGCCGTCGATAAATCGCATCGGCATAATCAGCGGCAGCGTGGAGGAAGCGCGCACGCGCACGAACAGATCTTCCGGGGCGTGGATGTCCTGGCGAGTCCAGTAAACAGACTCGCCGGTGTCGGCGCGCGCTGCAGCAAGCACCATATCGGCCGGATGCTCGCAGTAGGACTGCCAATCAAAGGGCAAATCCCTGTCTGCTGCGCGCTCATAGATGTACTCGGCATTGAAATACCCGGTGCCACGCACCAGCGAACCCACGCCGCCAAAGCTAGGGTTTTTAGCAAAGTCCGTAAAAGACTCTTCGGCGCGGCGGGCATCGCGCGACAAGTAATTAACGGTGTGCGATGCCCCAGCAGAGACGCCGCCTACCCAGCCAAAGTCCACGCCCTCTTCGATGAGCTTGACCATACAGGCGGCCGTATAGGAATTGCGCATGCCGCCGCCTTCAATAACGAGTGCGGTGTTACTGGCGTCAATCATAGTGCCCCATACTACGCTGGGCCCAATGAAGCGCATTTTCCGGCAATTGCTCGCGGACGAAGAAGGCACCTTCGATATCGAAACCGGCCAGCAGCCCCGCACCGGGTTCGCCTATAACCCCACCGGGAAGGCCCTCTTGCGGGTGCCGGAGCCTACCCCAGCCGCGGTGAGCAAGGCCTTGGCCTTAGCCAAGGAACACGGCGCGCGGTATCTCGGCACATGGCGCCAGCCCGATGGTCCACTCGTCTTCCTCGCCACGGCCGTAACCCACGATGAATCTGTGGCCCGCGAGCGCGTTGCCGCCACTGGGCAGCGTTCGTACTTTGATTTGGAGCGCTGCCGCACCATCACCGTGGGCGCTCACTAGACTGGGCTCCCATGGGATTAAAAGATGCACTTGCCCGGCTGACCGGCGCGCAGTCCCCGCGCTTGGCCCGCCCAGATTCCGCGGCGCTCACCGCCCACATTGACCGGCTAGAAATCCACACCGCAGGGCCGCTTATCATCGTCGTTACTGACCAGCCCGGCGCCGAGGTACTGCGCGAGGTAGCCCACGCCCGCGAGTCGGCTACGCTGGATTCTCCCACCACGACGGTGCATTTTCCCGCCGTAAAAAAGGAAGCCTTGCCCATCAAAGATCCCCGGCACGGCTGGGTCATTCCGATGACGCCCGCGCTTGCCGACGCCCTCGTAGACAACCTCCCCTACCCTGGCGACTACGAGCTTTCCCCCGCCGTAGCCGTGGTGGTGGAATAGTTTCCTGAAAGGATTGACATGCTGCTTTTGCCTTATGCTGGAAAGAAACCGCGCATCCACCGCAGTGCGTGGATTGCACCCACTGCCACCATCATTGGCGATGTAGAAATCGGCCCGGATTCCTCCGTGTTTTATGGCAGTGTTCTGCGCGGCGACGTGGGCGCGATTCGCATTGGTGCTAGGTGCAATATTCAGGACAATTGCGTCTTCCACGTAGAAGAGGACACGCCGTGCGTACTAGAAGATGATGTCACGGTGGGACACATGGCGATGGTCCATGCCGCGCATGTGAAGGCCGGTTCCCTGGTGGGTATGTCCTCTTCGCTGCTCTCGCGCTGCACTATTGGCACCGGCTCGCTCATCGCGGCAGGGGCTGTGGTACTGGAAGGAACCACCATTGCGCCGCGGAGCCTTGCCACCGGCGTGCCAGCCAAGGTGCGCCGCGAGCTCAGCCCAGAGGAATCGCAAGCCTTCATTCCGCATGCTGCCCGCTACGTGGACTGCGCGCGCAGCCAATCCGATGCGGCTTTGAGCCTGGATGAGGTCACCTTTGATTAAAGGGAAAGCACGCCCATGAGAATGAGGAAGACCGCCACGAGGTAGCCGCCAAAGAGCGCCACCTGGGTGCTATTGGCGCGCGCCGCGGCAAAAAGACGGCCGGCGGCCGATTTGGGATGGGCGCGCACCACCGCAATAAAAAGGCCACAGACAGTGGGCAGGGACAGGGCAAGGCTGGCGTACCACACCAAGCCGCCGTACTGAGCGGCCGGAGCAATATCTTCGGTAGCCAAGTGCATGAGCCCGTAATAAAACGGTACCGAGGTCAGCGATTGCACCACGCCCATTACGAAGCCGATGAGTGCGGTAATCGGTGATGGCGTGCGCAGCGGCTCTAGCAGCCGATTGACTAAGGCATTGGGCTGCCCTTTAGATCGCCATGATCCGAAAGCCACCGCAATGCCCACTGCTACAAGAACCCAGCCAGCAATGGGTGAGCTCAAAATCGCCTCAATCTGGTCTTTGACTCCTAGCAACAAAAACATCACCACTGCCGCTGCGACGAGCACCCCGACCCAATCTCCTATTACCACCAATGCAGCAATGCGCCGATACTTACCGCGGGGCAAAATGATGCCGATGGCCACAAGGATGCCAATGAGTAGCGCATTGACAGAATCCAAGAGGGCAAAACTAACGGCGTGGAGCATGCTGGTCAGTCTACCGCCCCATACCGCCATCGCCGATACGTCCGAGGGCACAAGCCGCATATCTCACGAGCAGCTTCCTATGGTCCACCGCACAGATCTTTGCACACATTCCGCAATTTTGCGTACACTATGCAATGTTTCGCACGGGGTGCAGATTTCTCCCCGCGGATTCCATATTCACTGCCACCCGCGCGCAGAGCATTGCGCGCATACTGCACAAGAAAGCACTTTTTATGTCTAAATTCCTCTACCGGCTAGGTAGCTGATCCTACCGCAAGGTGTGGCCATTCCTCGCCTTTTGGCTCATCGTCTTGGTGGCCATGGCGGGACTTACCGCCGGCTTTGCCAAGTCCCCGAACCCTAATTTCTCCATGCCGGAGATGGACTCCACCACCACCCAAGACAAGATGATGGAGCGCTTCGGCCAAGACACCGATGCTATGAGTGCTCCCGAAGGCACCGTGGTCATCCAAGCACCGGAGGGCAAAGACCTCACCGATAAACAGGTAGCCGGCGAGGTAGATGACCTCCTTAGCGACCTCAAGGACACTGGCGCGCTCAAGGAGCAGGACAAACTGGTCAGCCCGGTGATGGCCGCAGCAGGCATGGAAAAGCAAATGGGCAAAAAGATGAAGGCCCAGCATATGCCGGAGGAGCAGATTGAAAAGAACCTGCAACAGCTCTCCCCGCTCAGCGAGGACAAAACTACCGGTACCGTCACTATTACCTTCAACGCCAACGAAGTCATGGACATCCCAGAAGAGGACATGACCAAGGTCACGGACGTCCTCAACAAATACGACGAGGGCGAGCTCACCGTGAAGTACCAGGGCAACGCCTTTAGCTCCGCGGGCCAAGAGATGAGTGGCAGCGCCGAGATTATCGGCCTCATCGTCGCCGCAATCGTGCTGCTGATTACCTTCGGTTCCTTCGTAGCCGCTGGCATGCCGCTAATTTCCGCCATCATCGGCGTGGGCATCGGCATCCTCGGCGTACAGGTATCCACGGTCTTTACGGATACCGTTTCCGATATGACCCCGACGTTGGCCTCCATGATTGGCCTGGCCGTCGGCATCGATTACGCGCTATTTATTGTCAACCGCTTCCGCAACGAGCTCATCACCTCCTCTGGCCTCAACGATCTTTCGCCAAAGGAACTGGCCCAAGAGCTCAAGAAGATGGATAAGGCCACCCGTGCCCACGCCATGGGCATGGCGCTGGGCACCGCAGGCGGTTCCGTTGTCTTCGCCGGCACCACCGTGGTCATCGCCCTGGCCGCGCTGACCATTATCGGCATCCCGTTCCTGGGCACCATGGCCATCGCCGCCGCGGCAACAGTGATCATCGCCGTATTGGTTGCCAATACTTTCATTCCCGCCCTGCTGGGACTTTTGGGCACCAAGATCTTCGCCGGCCGCGTGCCTGGCCCCACGGTTCCAGACCCAGAGGACGAAAGGCCCACCATGGGCCTGCGCTGGGTACGTCGTGTGCGTGCCCACCCGTGGCTGCACCTTGTCGCGGGCGTCGTCTTGCTGGGCATCCTGGCCGTACCATTTGCCCAGCTGCGCCTGGCCATGCCTACCGACGGCACCGCAAAGCCCGGCACCCCGCAGCGTGAGGCCTATGAGATCACGGCAGACGCCTTTGGCCCTGGCCGCAATGCGCCAATGATCGCCTTCGTTGACGTAGCTAACGTGTCCGAACAGGATCGCATGCCGGCGTTCCAGGACCTGCTGCAGGAATTCAATGGCACTTCAGGTGTAGAAAACGCCCAAATCGTGCAGACCACTGACAACGGTGATGCTGCACAGATCATGATCACGCCAACCACCGGCGCCACCGATGAAGAAACCACCGAGACCCTCAACCACCTGCGCGATTACCAGGGTGAGTTTGAAAAGACCGGCGGCTCTTATGGCATCACCAGCATCACCCCCATCTTCGATGACATTTCTGAGCGCCTCAATAACGTGCTCATTCCTTATGTAGCCATCGTGCTGGGCTTGGCCTTCATTGTCTTGATGCTGGTCTTCCGCTCCATCTGGGTACCGCTTATCGCCGCAGCCGGCTTCGCGCTCTCCATGGCCGCCACCTTCGGCATCACCGTAGCCATTTGGCAGGAGGGTATGTTCGGCATCGTCGATGACCCGCAGCCGCTTCTTTCCTTCCTGCCCATCATGCTCATCGGCCTTACCTTCGGCCTGGCCATGGACTATCAGGTTTTCTTGGTCACCCGCATGCGCGAGGGATTTGTCAATGGCAAGACGGCTGGCAACGCTACTTCCAATGGCTTTAAGCATGGCGCCCGCGTGGTAACCGCTGCGGCCCTGATTATGATTTCGGTCTTCGCTGCCTTCATTTTGATGGATGAGCCGTTTATTAAGACCATGGGCTTTGCCCTGGCTGCTGGCGTGCTTATCGACGCCTTCGTGGTCCGCATGATGATCATCCCGGCCACCATGTTCGTGCTGGATAAGAAGGCATGGTGGTTCCCGCGTTGGTTGGATAAGATCACCCCAAACATGGATATTGAGGGAGAGGCTTTGCACTCTGAGCGCGAGGAGCTCTTGCGCACCCAACGAGAGAAGGTAGGCGAAACACACCGTGGCTAGTCTGCGCGAAGAAAAGAAGCGAGCTACTCGTCGGGCCATGTCCGATGCGGCAGCGCGCCTCGTCCTCGACGGTGGCGCCGAAGCCGCCACGATCTCCGGCATCACCGCGGCCGTCGGGGTCTCCCCGCGCACCTTTCACAACTACTTCTCCTCGGTGGCCGATGCCCTGCTGTACTTCACGGCAGACGTGTTGGAATCTTTCGCCGCGGATATCCCCTCCGTGTGCCCTGGCAAGAGCGTTACCGCCGTCTTAGAAGCAGCGTTGCTCGAGTCCTTGGAAGACGAAGAAAAGGAGCTGCGTTCTCTCCATACGCTCTACCGCATTGGTGAGGCCCTGGATAACCTCAGCCACACCTCCGAAGAAAGGCGGCGTTTCGAGCGCGTATCTGACACCATCATTTCCGCCTTCCAGCAGCGGGGAACTGATTACACGGACTATGGGCTAGGCGTTGTCCTCAATGCCTGCGCCGGCGGCAGCGTTGCATTCCGACAGGAGCTGGATCGCCGCCAAGCTGCGGGTGAAAACGTCAGCCTGGCGGATAAGAAGAAGATGGTAAAAGACACTTTTTCCGTCCTACGCACCCTAGACTAGGCGCTAGCGCGCTACATCATAGGTTCATTCACTGTTAACCCTGCATGGCCCAAATATACGGGCTATGCAGGGTAAAATTTTCCCTTAGCCTCAGCACGACAACTAGCTCTGGAGAATGACACAGTGAAGATAGCGATCCTTGGTGGCGATGGCTTTTGTGGATGGCCCGCTTCCCTATTCCTTTCGGATCAAGGCCACGAGGTCGCCATCGTTGATAACCTCTCCCGGCGCGCCATTGATGCGGAACTAGGCGCCGAATCCCTCACCCCCATCGCTTCTATTGAGGAACGCCTGGCGGCGTGGAAGGAGGTCAGTGGGAAAGATATTTCCTTCGCCAACATCGATATCGCCCAGGATTACGCCGGGTTCATGGAGTTCCTCCGTTCCTTCACTCCGGATGCCGTCGTGCATTTCGCAGAGCAGCGCGCCGCGCCCTACTCCATGAAAAATCCCACCACCAAGCGCTACACGGTGGATAACAACATCAATGCCACCCATAACCTTTTAGCCGCGGTGGTAGAAACCGGCCTCGATATTCACGTCGTTCACCTCGGAACCATGGGAGTCTACGGTTACGGCACCGCCGGTATGCAGATCCCTGAGGGCTACCTGGATATCAAGGTGTCCGTACCGGAACAGGGTGAGGTGGAAAAGTCTATCCTCTACCCTTCCAATCCGGGTTCGATTTATCACATGACGAAGGTCCTGGATCAGCATCTTTTTGCTTACTACGCCAAAAATGATGAGCTGCGCATCACCGACCTGCATCAGGGCATTGTCTGGGGCACCCACACCGCCCAGACCCAACAAGATGAACGCCTGATTAACCGCTTCGATTATGACGGCGACTACGGAACGGTGTTGAACCGCTTCCTCGTGCAGGCCGGCATCGGCTATCCGCTTACGGTACATGGAACCGGTGGCCAAACCCGCGCCTTCATCCACATTCAAGACATGGTGCGCTGCATCGAGCTCGCCTTAGAAAATCCACCATCGCGCGGTGAACGCGTCAAGATCCTTAACCAAATGACGCAAACCCACCGGGTGCGCGACTTGGCGGAACTCATCGCTGACATCTCTGGCGCCGAGGTGGCCTATGTTCCTAATCCGCGCAAAGAGTCGGCTGAGAACGAGTTGCACGTATCCAATGACATCTTTCTGGGGCTCGGCCTTAACCCCACCACGCTGTCTGAGGGCCTACTCCACGAGGTCGAAGAGGTAGCCAAGAAGTACGCGGACCGCGTTGACCGCAGCAAGATTCCGGCCCAGTCTTTGTGGACCGCACAGCAGGCAGCGGGCGTTCCAAACACCGCACAGCAGAAATAGACAGCGATTTTCCTACTATGCGCATTGCCATTGTCACCGAAGTTTTCTTGCCCAAGATTGATGGGGTGGTCACCCGCTTGACCAATACGCTGGACCAGCTCGCGGAACTCGGCCACGAGGTACATATTTTTGCCACCGGCACTCCGCCAGAAACCTATGCGGGCTTTCCAGTTACCCGTATTCCCAGCCGCTCACTATGGGTGTATCCGGAAATTCACTTTGGATTACCAAGCCTCCGATTTTTCCGCGCCATCCGCGACTTTGATCCGGATATCATTCATGCCGTCAATCCCATTTGGACCGCAGCTCTTGGCGTCTTTGCTGCCGAGCGCGATGCCGTACCGCTGGTTGCTAGCTTCCACACCAATGTGCCGGAATATACCGAGGCCCTTGGCATTGGTTGGCTGCGGCCGATAACACAGAAGGCCATTACGTTCCTCCATAATCGGGCTGCTATCAATCTCTGTACTTCCGGCCCCATGGTGGATAAAGCACGCGATATGGGCATCCATAGCGTACGGCTGTGGCCTAAGGCCGTTGATACGCAGGCCTATCGTCCCGACAATTTTGACGCCCAGATGCGCTCGCGGTTGACCGGCGGTCGCCCAGAGGCCCCGTTGGTTACCTATATCGGTCGGATTTCGCACGAAAAGGATGTGGCGCGGCTCAACGAGGTAATGCGCCAGGTGCGCACGCGCGTGCCGGCCGCGCGCCTCGCCCTCGTCGGCGCGGGTCCCGCGCTAGAGGAGCTGCGCGCCCAGTTTGATTCCGCTACTACCGTGTTTACCGGCTATCTTTCTGGAGCCGAGCTGCAGGCGGCCTTCGCAGCAGGCGATGTATTTGCCTTCCCCTCCGCCACGGAAACGCTGGGTTTGGTCGCTTTAGAGTCCTTTGCTTCCGGGGTGCCGGTGGTCGGCACCAATGCCGGCGGCATCCCCTTTGTCATCGAGCATGAAAAGACCGGACTGCTGGTAGATGAGGGCGCCGCGGATGAGCAGTGGGCTAGCGCCCTGTGCTCGCTATTGGAGAATCCACAGGCGCGCCAGCATATGGGGCGCACCGCGCGCGAAGAAGCTGAGCGCTACTCATGGCGGGAATCAACCAAGGCTTTGGTAGCCGCCTATGAGTACGCCTGCCGGCACCCGTATCATCATGAGCAACCATGAATGCTTACCACTCCATTGAACGTGCCGCGGCCGATGCCCGCTTTATCCGTGCCGGAATCAACGCTGCCTTTCGCGAACGCATCGGGAAGGCGACCGACGTGGAATTCAATTTCCTCGGCGTCTCGACAGGCGATAGCGAAGCAAGCTATACCACTGACCAGCTCGTGGAGGTACGGGTAAGCTCCGCGCAGCACGTGGCGGATTTTCGTGGCGTGCGCCTGGCCGTCATCGCCGCAGGCACCTGGCGCTGGACTACCGCTGCGACCGAGCATTTTGCTGACCTTCCGCAGTCGGGTGCGGCCAGCACAGACGTCGACCGAATGGTTGCTTATGCCTCCCTTATCGTGGGCAACATGCCGGTGCTGCGCGCCCAGCAGGGCAAGCACGTGGCCATCGTTGCGGTAGATTTCCATCCCTACCTGGACTTTCGCCAGACCTTGCTGCGCGGTCTCCAACACAGCAGCGCGGAAGCGGACGAGAAGGGGCCGGCCCTCGCACTTGCCCGCTACCTAGACATGGAGTCCACCGCGGAAGAGCCCTACCTGCATTTTTCTGATGGCACCACGGTGCGTTTTGAGCAGTCAAGCCCCGGGGTGCACAAGATTTCCAGCATCACCCCGGGCTTGGCGGCCGCGCGCGTCTTGGAGGACGCCTTTTACTTAAGCACCGAAAGCCAGATGTTTTTCCAAGGCAACTTCCCAGATGCCACGGTAGAACTCGATGCGGATAAGGCCACTGCCACGGTGTCCTACAGCGGCGGGCAGATGACGGCCAATGCGGTGCTTATCGCGACCACTTCGGACGGGGAATTCACGTGGGCCTGGGCGGATCCGAAGCTCAAGGACACCGCCGCGGCGCGGTTGGCGGGTAACCTAGCGCGCTTTGGCATAGACGAGGCCGTGCCCGAATTGGTGCGCCCGCAGCTTCCCCTTCCGCTGGCGCGTGGACACCAGCTGCCGCACCTCGCTTTGCCCATTTTGGGGATCTGGACGCTGGCGGGCACTACGCTTGCCGACGCCCGCGTGGGCCTCGTCCTGCTCGACGCCCCACAGCTACACCTCCCGGAGCCGACTCCGGCAGCCACCGAAGCGACGCTGTCGGTGCCCCCTCCCTCATGGATCAACGCCGATCGCGCCCGCGCCGCCTATGGATCATTTCGCGGGGTGGAGGTGTAAGGCACTGCGGAGGGCGTCCACGTCGACGTCGGCAAGCGCGGCAGGCTCAAATGCCGCATCGTTGGTTTTATCCACCAAGACCGCTCGCACGCCCTCGGCAAAGTCCCCACGGCGGTACATATAAGCGCCCAGGTTGGTCTCCATATCTAGCGCTTCGCGGATGCTGCTGCACTCCTGCTCGGCGCGGAATAGCTCCATGGCCGCCACGATGGAGGTAGGGCACGCCTGCGCGGTCAGCTTTTCTACCAGTTTTTTCAGTCCTGGGTACTGTTCCAAGGCCGCGGAAATGTCTTGCCAGGTGTCGTGGGCAAAGGCGTCCTCGATGGCGTCGATAAACTCGGCCAGGGGAACCTCGCCGCTAGGTGCGGTGGCGTGCTGGGATAGCGCCGTGGCTAGTCCATTCTCGATAACAGCGTTAGCAAAGGCCTCGCCGTCCGCCACATAGTGGGTAGCCAGCCCGCTCCACACAAGGTCTGCGGCATGCATGCGGTAGCCGGTAATCCCCCAGAACTTCGCCAACTCGGCCGAGGCCTTGCCGCGCGTTCCCACCGCACGCTGGGCGGCATAGGCCATGCCTACGTCCGTGACATAGCCAATATTCATCTCTGGCATGGAGGCAAAAGTTTTCTCCGTAACCACGCGGTGGGACCCATGGGCGGAGATACCTAGGCCACCTCCCATAGCGATGCCATCGATGAGCGCCACGATGGGCTTGGGATATTCCGCGATATCACCGTTCAACGTGTATTCGGTGGCGAAGAAGGCATCGACCTCATCCACCTCGCCCTCCTTGACCCCTTCGCGGGCGTAGCGAACATCGCCGCCGGCGCAATATGCCTTGGGGCTAGTCGAGGTAAACAGCACCTGTTCCACCTCATCGTTGTTGCGCCACTGCGCCAACGACTCCGCAATGAGGTGGATCATTTCCGGGGTGAGGGAATTGAGAGCCTTGGGGCGGTTGAGCTCAATGACTCCGGTATGGTTACGGATTGAGGAAACGATAGGTGCAGTATTAGTCATAACCCCTAGTGTGACACAGAACGCACACACCTATCCACCATCAGCCAATTCACAGATAGGTTCGGAATTTTGCTCCCACAGCTCATCGCCCTGGATATGGACGGTACCCTACTGGACGGCAACGGCCAGCTTCCACCAGATTTCGCCGCGATCAGCACCCGCGCCCACCAGCTCGGCGTCACCCTAGTACCCGCCTCGGGCCGCCAGCTCGCCACCCTGCAAGAGATGTTTCCGAACGAGGACACCTTTATCGCAGAAAATGGCTCCGTAGTCGTCCATGATAATCGCGTCATCAGCGCCACTACCCTGCCCGGCACAGCCGTGCGTGCCGCCATGGCCGCACTCCAGTCTGTCGAGACCCCACATACCGTAGTGCTGTGCACGCCGGATACCGCCTATGTACACAAAGGCGCCGATGAACAGGCCCGTGCTGAAATTGCCAAGTACTACAGGTCAGTGGAATGGGTAGATGACCTCGATGCTCTACTGGATGCAGACATCATCAAAATCGCCGCTTACTGCGCCGACGGCAGCGAAAAGCACCTCCACCAGCCCCTTATTGCGGCCGTACCGGAACACAATATCGCCATCTCCGGCGCCGTATGGCTCGATGTCATGGCCGCTGGAGTCAACAAGGGCGTAGCACTACACACCATGGCCGAGCTTCTCTCAGTTCCCATCACCCGCACCGCCGCCTTTGGCGATTTCCTCAATGACTACGAGCTCCTCCGCGAGGCGGGCACCGCGATCGCAATGGAAAATGCGCACCCAAAGTTGAAGGAAATCGCCGATCACATTGCCCCACCCAATAACGAATATGGGGTCATGACAGTTCTGCGTCAGCTTTTTAACAGCGAAGAGTCTTAGACTCGAATTTTCGCCTCCGCCCCGCGCGCCGCACCGTTACGCCCCCGCATGGGGAGAAGTGCTGATGCGCAGGCTAAAATAGTCCGTTTAGAAAATATACGTAGTGCTTTGGGAGTTTTTGTGAAGCAAATTTTGCGCTCACTGCTGGGGAAGAAGAAACCTGGGCGTTCGAACGAACCACGCACACCGGTCTATCAGCCAGTACAGCGCGAAGCTGGCTCTACCAGTGCGCCCCAAGCCCCTAATAAAAAGGATTCTGCGCCCCAGAAATCGGCCAACACCGAATCCACCACGGGTGCACAATCCACCGAGCCGAAGGGTAAGCCCGAGGACCGCACCGCTAAGGACGGCGAGTCCAAGAACCAGGCTAAGCAGGCACCCGCGCGCAAGCCCACTCCGACGAAGCCTGCACAGGCTTCCGAATCCAAGCCTGCTGCTGCGAAGCCGAAAGATGCAAAGCCTGCCGCCAAGCCCGCGGCTAAGGACACCACTCGCCCCAGCACCGAAAAGTCACAGGCGCACAAGGCCACTTCCGCAAAACCGCAGCAGCCTAAGTCCACCTCGCCATCGCCTGCAGCCAAGGTGCCGAAGGCCAAGCCTGCAGCCCAAAAATCTGCTGCCAAGCCATCCGCCACACAAGAAACCAAGGCAGAATCCTCTCCCAAAGCAGCTGTTAAAAAGCAACAAGACTCGCCTGCTCAGGACAAGAAGCCACAGCGCAAAGCGCACGAACCGGTTCAACGACCGCGCCGCGGCGCAAGCTTTAGCACCACCCCCTCTAAGAACTCCCCAAGGACCCCTTCTGCCCGCAGTACTTCCCCGAAACCGGCCGCGAAGCCTGTCACCCAGCCCTCTCAGAAAGGCGCGGTAAAGCTCGCACAGCAGGCGCGCCCCAGGGCCGAGAAACCGAAGCAGGCACCCAAGCCATCCTCTTCTTCCAGCGCGAAGAAGGCTTCCCCGCACCCGGCAAAGCCGCAGAAATCCCAGCCGGCTAATTCCAAGCCGGCCACAGACCAGCAGCAAGCGCAGAAGCCACGCTCCCCCAAGCAGATCCCGGCAAACTCGGCAAAAGAGCAACCACAGCCGCAACCAGCGCCGAAGAAGGATGCGCAGCCGTCGAAGCCCTCGCAACCGACCAAGGGCCAAGGACCAGCGCGTACTCCCGGCACTGCAAAGCAAAAAGCTGCTCCACCGGCCTCGGCCCCTAACGCTCCAGCGCCAAAGAAGGGCACCGCTACCCCCAAGTCGAAGGTAGCTGCGCCAAAGACTGCATCTGATCTTTCTCAGCAGAAAGCTGGGGCGGCGCAAAACCAGACTGCCCACAAAGGAAACAAGGTAGTCCGGCCGAAATCGCAGCAAGGCGCACCCTCTAAGGGCAACCTGCCCACGCAACAGGCGAAAAAGCAACAGCCGCAGCCGGAGGCAAAGGAGACGACGCCTCAAGACAACGCCAAGAAGGTAAGCAAGCGCCGCCCGCAGGTTAAGCCCTCCGATATCAGTCGCGGATTGGCTCGCAAATCGCAGCAGGTGGGCACTCTTACCCCAGCTCAGCAAAAGCCGTCGCGAGCTGCCCAAAAACCCAAGGCAAAGCAACAGCCTGATTCGCCCCAGCCGAAGAAGGCCGAGCCTCAAGCCGCTCCGAAGATGGCGCCTGCAAAGGCCGACAAGTCCGCTGCGACAGGCGCTGCAGCAGCTGGAGTGGGTACGGCCGCCGCTGCCGCCGCTGAGAAAAAGCGAGAGAAGGCACAGCCATCGAAGGAGGAACATCCAGCCCCCGAAAAACCACAGGCAAAGGCGGCACCGCGCCAGCCACAACAAGCTGCGCAGAAGCCAGCATCACAACAGGCCTCGGCCACGCAGGTAGATACTAAATCTAAGTATCCGCTACAAAAGCAGGCCAAGGATCCTGAAGCACTAGCTACGCCACCTGAAAGCAAGGTCGTTAAAAAGAAGCGCCACGCCCGCCTGCGCCAGGTTAAGGGGCTGGATGGACTGCGCGGCCTCGCGGTTATTGCCGTAGTGTTGTACCACTTCTTCCCTTCCCTGCTTCCCGGTGGTTACTTGGGCGTTGACCTCTTCTTCGTCCTCTCCGGATTCCTCATCACCTCGTTGCTGGTGCGCGAATTCCGTACCTCCGGCACAATCAGCTTGAAGGACTTCTGGGTGCGCCGCTTCCGGCGCATCCTCCCAGCCGCTGTATCCGTCCTAGTCATGTGTACCGCTTTGGTGGCATGGATAGGCGGGGACCTAGCGGTCGGCTTGCGCCAGCAGTTCTTAGGCACCCTATTCTTTGTCAATAACTGGACGCAGATCGCCACCTCCCAGTCCTACTTTGCGGACAATGAGATTCAGGTCTTTGCCCACTATTGGTCGTTGGCTGTGGAGGAGCAGTTCTATGTCATCTGGCCACTTCTTATCACTGGCGTTTTCCTGATTTCTCGCCGCAAGCCGCGCCGGCTTCCCATCTTCATAGCCACAGTCTTAGCTATCGGTTCCGCCGTGGCCATGGCACTCATTTACGTGCCGGGTGAAGACCCGACGCGCGTCTACTACGGCACTGATACCCATGCTTTTGGCCTGCTCACTGGCGCCGTGCTGTCTTTGCTAATGACCTCCACCAAGTCCGACCCACAAGCGGACTCGTGGGCAGCGGCAGGCAAAGCCGAATCGCGCATCGCCGGAATCATCGGCACTTTGGCGCTTATCGGCTACGGTGCCCAGCTATTCCTCATGCCGGATGACGCGGAGATCACCTACCGGGGTGGGCTCTTCCTCACTAGCGTGCTTGGTGTCCTGATGGTGTGGGGCGTGGTTCGCGAATACGGCCCGATGACCCCGCTCTTTAGGACCAAGGTCATGCGCTGGTTTGGCCAGCGATCCTTCTCGCTGTATCTCTGGCACTGGCCGGTCATCATGATGCTCAAGGCGCTTTTCGAGGGCAACCAGAACTCCGATAAATCGTGGATCCTAGGCCTTGTAGCCGTGCCGATTTCGCTGCTTCTGTCCGAGATTTCCTATCAGTTCATTGAGAATCCCTTCCGCCGCGGAGGCTATAAGAAGACGTGGAAGACCTACTGGTCCTCCCGTCCAGGGTTTAGCGAATTGCGCGATGGCTTTGGCAAGACCATGTGGCCGGTAGTCCCATTCCTGGTCATTGCCTCTGTAGCCGGCGTAGTCTACGGCGTTGTTAATTCCAGCGATAAGACCGAGTTGGAGCAGCAGCTGGAACAGCTCCAGCAGCAGAACCAGAGCAGCAACAATGCCCCGGTGCAGCCGAATGATGCTGCTTCACAGCCGCCTGCTGAGGACAACGACGATAAGGCTGCCACAAAGGATATGAAGACCCGCCCGATGCCGCAGGGCAAAGACATCACCGCTGTCGGCGACTCAGTGATGCTGGCTTCTAGCGGTGCCCTCAAGCAGCGCTTCCCGCAGATTTACGTGGATGCAGACGTATCCCGCCACTACACTGCAGGCATTCAGGTTCTGCAGCAGCTCAAGGATTCCGGCCAGCTGCGCGATACCGTCTTCCTCGGGTTCGGCACTAATGGACCTGCCTTCCCGGATCAGATCAAGGAAGCTCTAGATATCATCGGCAAAGATCGCACTATTGTCATGGCTGTTCCCTATGGCGACCGCGAATGGATGTCCCAGTCCCAGCAAGATGTGATTGATGCAGCCAAGGAATACGACAACGTCTACATCGCTGACTGGTGCGGACATGCACAGAGCAACCCGGAGATCCTCTACTCCGATGGCGTCCATCCAATGCCGGAACGCACCGGCGAGTACTCGGATGCCTTCTACGATGCTCTAAAGCAGTATTCAACTGGCGAGAAGACTGTGTCCTCTCAGTGCGTGCCGCAGTAAAGCACAGGTCGGCGCGGGGCGGGGCGTCGGAAAGCGCCTAGCTCCCTCCCCTCCCGCTCTTCGCGCTCACCGGAAGGTGTGCTCCGCTAGCAGCAGCATCCGCTGTGAGCGCGAAGGGCGCTGGTGCACCTAGGCATAGAAAAAGCTCGCCCTCTATATCGCGGTAGAGGGCGAGCTTTATTCGTTGTTGGGATTAATCGACGGAGAATTCGCCCATCTTGTCCCAACCGGTGCGGCCTTCGATGTGAACGTTAATGATGTCTGGGGTTTCCACGAGGTATTTCGGGAATTCCTCGCAGGAGCGCTGGAAGTGCTCGCTCTGGACGTGCTCTACGTCCTTACCGTCTGCGTAAGACTCCAGCAGCAAGAAGCGCTGGCGATCTTCTGGATCTCGGAACCACTTGAAGTCGATGCAGCCCGGCTCTGCATTGCAGGCCTCGGTGTACCAATTGATTTCATCGAGGAAGGTCTCTGCGTATTCGGGCTTGACGTGGAACTGTACGTTGATCAAAATCATGCCCCGATTCTACCGGCACCGTGCAGCTTCTTCATCGTCACAGTTGGAGACCACGAATGCGGTGAAATCGGGGCTAGTGGAATGCGGTTTAGTTGAGGAAGAACTCCGCAACGTAGATGTAGGTTCCGTCATAAGCAGTTGCTACGCCAAAGCGGTGTGGGGAACCAGCATTGACTGGAACATCGCGGTTGAACCAGTTCAGGCGTTCTTGTGCCTGCTGCTCGGTGAGACGGTGAACAGAACCCTGTCCTTCGTCCTTGTGATTCAGGCCGTGGGCTACCCCGCCCTTGTAGTCGAGCTTGCCGGCGGCACCCTGGTTGGCCCATTCCTGGGCGATGGCGGTGGCGCGAGCGTCCTTGCGGTGCCCAGCCTTCTCGAGGTGGGCGGTGGTGGCAGCCCCCAACTCACCAGCGACCTTGGGCGCGTGGCCCGCTGGCTTGGCCAGGAATTCTGGCAGCGAGATATTGTACTTCTCGGCCAGCTCATAGGCCTGCGGTGGCAAGGTGAGGCGGAAATCCTGCACAGCGGCGAAAGGATCAGAAGAAAGCTGCTGAACTTGCGAAGAAGCCTGCTGAACCTGCGGCGGCAAGGCCGGCTGCGCAGAGGCCACGGTAGAAGTACCAGTAATGACAAGAGCGGTGGACAGGGCGGCTACGGTTGCACGGTGAGAAAGCTTCATGCCCTCCACCGTGCCATAAGTGGCCGGCAGTCTGGAAGGAGTTTCCAGGCTGCGCAGGTGATTCGATACAACTTTGTTATGGTCCCTGTGTTCTTGAGGAAATCCGGATGGTGGGACAATATCCTCACCGCGCATTTTTGGAGTACTGCGAAAGGTTCTTGACTGTTGCTGGACGTATTGACCGGGTTTGCGATTATTTTCGTAGTCATCGGCGTCGGGTTTGTGCTGGCCCACAGGGGTGTTATTGGCAAGGGCGAGGCGCGCTTGCAATTCAATCGCACGGCCTTCTGGGCGGCCACGCCGGCACTCATCTTTTCCAGCGTGGCTACATCCGATACCTCCGCGTTTGCGTCCCCAGTGGTGGCCGTCATTGCCGCTGCGTCCGTCGCCACCATGCTGTTGTATTGGCTGTGCAGCCGGCTACTTTTTCCACGCAGCGGCGCCGAAACCATGGCGGGTGCCGCTGCGGCGAGCTACTACAACTCGGTCAATATTGGCCTGCCCATTGCCACCTATGTCATTGGTGATGCCACCTTCGTCATCCCAGCATTGGTTCTCCAGATGGCGGTGCTCTCCCCGTTTATTATTGCAGGGCTCAATGCGCAGGGTACGAGCCTGCGATCGATATGGGGCTCCGTACTCGCAGGGATTACCGCACCGGTGGTGTTAGCTGCGGTGGCGGGATTTATTGTCTCCGCGGCGCAGTGGCAGGTACCGGATGTGGTGATGAAGCCGCTGGAGATATTGGGTGGCGCCTCTATTCCTATGATCCTGATGAGCTTTGGTGCCTCGTTAAAGGGCGACGGGCTGTTGGAGGAGGACCGTCTGCCCACCCTAACCGCGACGGTACTGAAGTTGGTGGGCATGCCCGCTGTCGCGCTGGCCGTGGGCGCAGCACTGGGCCTAGACGGCGCGGAGCTATATGCGGCATTGATTCTGGCTGCCTTGCCCACAGCGCAGAATGTGTATAACTATGCCGCCACCTATGAGGTGGGAGAAACCGTGGCCCGGGATACGGTCTTTCTCACTACCTTTCTGTCGCTTCCTGCGATGCTGGCCATCGCAGCCTTGTTTGGCTAAAGCGCACTTAGTATATGCCGACGTCGAGCGCGGCAAATTCGCGCTGCAGCGCATCGGGGTCAATGGCTCCCGCCACGTCTGGACCAGCGATGGCGGCGAAGCCGTCGAGCACCGATGCCCCGTAGTTATGACCACGTCCATCGGGTACATCCTTTGCGCCGGGCAGATCGGCGGCTACTTGGAGGGAGGAGATGATGGGCATCCACTGCATCACGCGCTCGGCAGAATACGGCGTCCGCTCGCGCATCCAATCCGGCTCTTTGAAAGCCATCTGTGGAGACCACCAGGCCACTGGGTCTGAGGGGTGTTGGATATAGAGCATGCGGGTGCGTCCCCACTCTTCTTCCGGCACCGGTCCCCACTGGCGTACCTGCGCGTCATCATTGGCAAAACGCACCACGAGGCCCCCGGCGTATTCGGGGGAAATTTCGGAGGATCCGGGATCACGCCTTTCCACAAATTGCGTGCGCAGGCGATTAAAGTGCGGCGGGCCGGTAAGGAGGATTCCGTCCACAGAATTGGCAATATCACGCACCCCAGAAAACGCTGCTTCGATGCCCGTGGTGCCCAAGGATTCGCCGTAGAGGTAGAGCTTTGGTCGCTTATCCTCCGGCAGACCGTTCCACCAGTCCACGATAGGGTTGATGAATTCCTCCCCGGCGCGTTCTACTTGGCCGCCGCCGGATAGGAAATGCAGAGCTGAGGGCATGGCAGAGTATTGGGCGGCCGCGATGGCGGTATCGCCGCCGTAGAGCAGCTCGAAGGCTTGGGCGGAATAGGACGACACCCACCCCGTTCCGGTGGTCATAATGAGAAGCAGCGCCTTGCGGTCTTGGGCGTGGGTGCGCTCGAGTTCGTCGATAAGCAGCTGCGCTCGCTCCTCATTGGAGGCGCGATTGCCCAGGCCGGCATAGGCGCGAATGGGTTCTTTAGCGGGCTTTCCGGTAACCTCTTCCAATTCCGCGCGGTGCGCACCGGAGGAGAGGAAACGCGAGCCCTGCAGTCCCACCCCATTCCAGTCCACGCGGGAGTCTGGGGAGCCACTGCGCTCAGCAGACGTGGGACGCTGCATTGCGGGATCGGGCTCGGCATTTTGGGCGGTAAAGATCCTCTCCCCCACGCCCACAATGGCGCCGGGGATGAGGTTTTCCACGGTATACGTGCCCACTAGGGCCACGATGATTACCGCGCCCACAACGCGGTAGGCGGCGCGGAAGCGCTGGGGAAAGTGGCTGGAAAGCCAACGCACACAAAAGCGCAGCACGCGCAGGATGAAAAGGAAGGCGGTAAATACCGCAAGAGCCAACGGAACCACCAGCACATAGCTGGCAATGGTGGGTGCCGGTGCGGACAGGGTGTCTGCGAGTTGGCGTTGCCACCGCACGGCAAAGACCGCAAAGCCTATCATCCACACCACAAAAGCGGCGGTGGCAATGCGGGAAACGAGGCGGTAGCGCCGAGCTGGCCACGTGGTGGCATCAAGCCAGGGATGCCGGGGCGCCACATAGCGCACCACCAGTCGGTACCACACGAGCTTGAGGGCGATGCCCAGCGCATAGCCGAGCCCTGCGGCAATGCCGGAGACGAGTCCTTGGTAGAGCCAATCGCGCGGCAGGATGGATGGAGTAAGCCCCAGGGTAAATAGTGCTGCGGCGCCGATAATGCCCCACAGGTCGAGGTGGCTGACGATATCAGCGATGCGGGCTTCTACCCCTCGAGCTTCTCCCCCAACTCCAGCCATTCCATCTCCAATTCCTCGTAGGCGCTGC
>ERZ500974.53-NODE-53-length-34756-cov-5.268926_pt1 | contig 34756 bp, 30 predicted proteins | sample MGYA00248868_ERZ500974 | MGnify/ENA primary metagenome ERZ500974 (study PRJEB25958, sample SAMN03398564) | human skin metagenome | study: EMG produced TPA metagenomics assembly of the Human Skin Microbiome Metagenome (human skin metagenome) data set.
CTTTCCCTACACGACGCTCTTCCGATCTAAAGCCAAACAGAAAAAATCTGGGATACAAGACGTGGCTGATACACCTGTGGATATCGTCGGGGTGCAAACCGAGGTATAAGTTATCCTTCATAAAAAAAGCCCAAGTTGGGCTTTTTTTTATGGGGATTGAAAACCTATCAGATTTAATCCCCATAAAAACCCATTAAGGCTAGCAATCCCCACCAGCATACTTAGCAGTAATTGCTTTTTCCAATGATAGCTGAGCAACACCACTAAAAGCGCCAATATCTCTGCCACAAGTAATGGCGATAAGCCCAGACTCATACTCATAGGCTTAGGCTGCTGCCAATGCAATGAAGTTAAAATCAACAGCGTCATCACGGATAATGGCAATGCTTTATTCACCGCGAGCAACAAGGGCGCATCCAATAATCGCTTTGGCAAAATTATCGGGGTTAAGCGGGTGAGAAAAGTCACCAACGCCATGGCAAAAGTAGCGGCGATTAAATAAAAGTTATCAGGTGGTGTGTTCATAATATTCTAACGATTAATGGATAAATTTTTTGGCGGTTGAGCTGTCAGGTAGTTTGAACTATCAGAGAGCTTGCTCATGAGCAGATTTATTGCTCATAAAAAAGTGGATGATAATGAGTCCCAAACTCACGCAAATCGCTGATAGTAAAAGCCAATCGGATATAAAATAAAACGCCGCTGTGAACGCAATGATGGCGATGAAGATGGGATAGTAAGCCTTGACTGCTTTAAACTGCTCGTAGGCTAAAATAGCAAATAAGCACACTAATGCAAAATCCAAATGGGGCACCCAATCATTGAGCCCTGCACCTACCAAAATCCCCAATATGGTACCGATAACCCAATAACACTGATTGAGCAAGCTCACCGGTAGTATCAGCCTTTGGCGTTCATTTTCATGAAGGGTGGTTAACACGGAAAAAGTTTCATCGGTTAACGCAAACAAGCAATAAAATCGACTGATAGGATTGGTTGGTAATTGTTTTAACAAAGGAACGGCATAAAAAGCGTGGCGCAAATTTATCGCTAAGGTATTGCTGGCGATGGTTGAGATTCCAACCCCGCCCGCTAACAGCGCGATAGAAGCATATTGCGCCGCACCCGCGTATAACACCAAACTAGATAAAATCGCCGCCCATATAGGAAGCTTGGCTGCCACAAACAATACGCCAAAGGCAATCCCCGCAGGGATATAGCCCATTGCTACAGGCAAGCTTACTTTAAACGCCTGTTGCCACAACCCATCTTTTATCCATTCATTTGTCATCATTGCTATTCTTGTTTAAATTTTAGCCATAAAAATACCCTAGCAAGTAGGGTATTTTGCCGCTCAAACCATTTATTGATTATCTACTACTTTGTTGTCGTAGATAGGCGCATTGCGGTCTTCAAAAACCACTTCGTCCTCAACAAATTCTGGTTTGACTTCGACAATAAAGTCTTTACGCGACATACCGAGCCACAGTGGAATCGCACTGGCGATATATACCGATGAGAAAGTACCTAAAATCAAGCCAATGAGCAATGCTACTGAGAACCAATGTAAGCTTTCGCCGCCAAGTAGCAGCATCGCGACCACCACCAGCAACACCGTTGAAATGGTCATGATGGTACGACGTAGCGTTTCAGTGAGCGATAAATTGACAATTTGCGTTGGGCTGGCACCACGGACACGGCGGAAATTCTCACGGATACGGTCAAAGACGACGATGGTATCGTTAATCGAGTAACCAATCAATGATAACACGGCTGCAAGCACGGTCAAATCAAACGGCCATCCGAAAAGTGCGAAAATACCCACGGTGATAATAGTATCATGAAATAACGCCAACACCGCGCCTAAGGCTAATTTGGCTTGGAAACGCACCATCACATAAATAAACATACACAGTAATGCCAGTGCCGTTGCCCCCAAGGAGCTGATATAAATCTCATTACCTACTTGACTGCCAACCACGTCAATGTTCTTGATGGTAGCATTGTTATTGGGTAAATCTAACGCAGTATCGAGAGAGTTTGATAACCCTTCGATTTGTTTTTGCGGGGGCAGGCGTACCAGAATTTCTTTGTTACTGCCCAAATATTGCACCACACTGTCATTGATTTTATGGCTCGTTAAGGCTGACTGAACTTGGGCTTGTTGCACGGGTTGCTCATAAACAACCGTGGCTGACACACCGCCAGTAAAGTCCAAGCCTAGATTTAAACCTTTGGTTAAAATAGCGACCAAAGCCAGAATCGTTAAGATGGCAGATAATATGGCAAAAGGTTTAGATACTTTCAAAAAATTAATGATACGCCGACCGGCAAAGAATTTTTCACCGCCAAAATCCTCTGCCGAAAATTCAGCACTGGCAGTGTTCGCCACTGCTAATCCAGCGTTTTGGGTTGTTGTATCGGAGGAGTTGGCAGGTTGCTTGACCAAATTTTTATTCACCCCTTTACCATTACGGCGCGGCGTTTTGCGGTGCTGTTTATTTGATGCTATTTCATCACTACGACGTACGCCGAGCTCTGAGAGTTTTTGCTCGGGGTTGATGGGTTCTGAGCCGTCTAAACCGTCTAGATCCTCTAACTTGTCATCATTCATTATTTATTCGCTCCTTAACCAATACTTAGGCGTTTGACATTTTTGCGGTAGCCATAAGCTAACTGTACCAGTGCACGCGTGACGGTCACTGAGGTGAAGATAGAGCTGGCAATACCAATGGCTAAGGTGACAGCAAAACCTTTAATCGGACCTGTACCAATCGCAAATAAAATAAATGCGACAATCAAGGTAGTCAGCTGTGCATCAAAAATACTGGTAAATGCGCGGTTAAAACCTGCCACAATCGCAGATTTTGGTCTGGCGCCGTTGGCAAGCTCTTCGCGGATGCGTTCAAATATCAGCACGTTGGCATCCACCGCCATCCCGATGGTTAACACGATACCTGCGATACCCGGCAAGGTTAGCGCAGAACCAATCAATGACATGATGGCTAAAATCATCATTAAGTTAAAAATTAACGCAATATTGGCAATCAAACCAAATAAACGATAAAAAATAATCATAAATAAGAACACGAGTAAGTAGCCGACTTGGGTAGAGAACATACCTTTTTGGATGTTATCTTGTCCCAATGATGGACCAATAGTACGTTCTTCAACAAAATACATGGGCGCCGCTAGCGCACCTGCACGAAGTAACAAAGCCAGCTCTGAGGCTTCTGCATTACTATCTAAGCCCGTGATTTGGAAAGTTGAACCAAAGACCCCTTGAATGGTCGCTTGATTGATAATATGGCTTTCTGCGTAAGGTGTTCTTACTTCTTTATTTTGACCCGTCACTGGGTCTGGCTGAAAGGTGACACGCTGCTTATTTTCAATAAACAGCACCGCCATTTGTTTGCCCACTGATTTTGCTGTGGTGTTTTGCATCAAACGACCACCCGCATTATCCAGCGTAATATTTACTTGGGGGCGACCGTTTTGATCCATCCCTGCTTGGGCATCCTGTACGTTTCGACCGGTGACCACAGCTTGACGTTCCAATAAGGTTTTTTGTGGGCTGTCGACTTGACCAAATGAATAGGCTTCAGTGCCTGCAGGCAATACCCCAGAGGGATTGGCTTGGAAGGTATTGTTTTGGTCAGAAACCATACGAAATTCGAGATTGGCGGTACGACCAATGACCCGTTTGGCTTCTGCGGTATCTTGCACCCCCGGTAATTCCACCACAATACGATTGGCACCTTGTGATTGCACCACGGCTTCAGCCACGCCTAGCTCATTAATACGGTTTCGTAAAGTCGTCAAGTTTTGGGTGACCGCATCTTGAGAGATTTGTGAAATCGTCGACTGGGTCAAGGTCATGTTAATCGCTGGACCCCCCGCATTGATGAGCGGTTGTAATTCGTAATTTGTCCCAAAGCGACTACGTAACACATTCATGGCTTGATCACGCGCGGCATTATCGACAAAGTTTAACGTCAGATTATTTTGCCCTGCTTGTAAATTGGTCACGGCAATTTTTTGGTTGCGTAGCTCTGTACGAATATCACGAGTTAAGTTTTCCAAACGCTGAGAGACGGTTTTGCTCATATCGACTTCTAGTACAAACCGTACACCACCTCGCAAGTCCAACCCTAATTTAATAGGATTGCCACCAATATTACGTAGCCATGCTGGCGTGGTTTGCGCCAAGTTCAGTGCTACCACGTAATTATCGCCAAGCTTTTCTTTTAGCACTTGTTGCGCTTTAAGCTGCGTTTCAGTCGACTCATCACCAATTTTTAACAAAGCTGATTTACCATCAAAACTGTTGTTTTTGGTTGGGATGTTGGCGGCATTTAGGATGGTTTCCGCTTGTTTTAGCACATCATTGGTCAATGTAGTACTAGCGGAAGCCCCCGTGATTTGAACGGCGGGCTTGTCTGGGTAAAGGTTTGGTAGGGCATACAGGGTGCTCAGTAGCAGCACAATGCCGATTAAAAAGTATTTCCAAGCAGGGTAGTGCATAATCTTGACTTCTTAAACTTGATTTTTTTAGGTAACTAGTTGTTCTACTAGGGCTATTAACCGCGATCAACAAGGCAGTACAATATTATAATAGCCAGTTGGCAACTTAACAGAATGCTAGGTCGCCAACCTGACAGGTGAGCTGCATCAGCAATTATTTAAGACTATCAATGGTACCCACAGGCAATACCGAAATGATTGAGGCACGTTGCACCATCACCTCTTGGGTAGTATTTAATGCAACAACCGCATATTCACCTTGAAGCTTTTTGATTTTCCCCATCAAGCCACCGGCAAATACCACTTCATTGCCTTCTTTAATGGCATCAATCATTTGACGATGCTCTTTGTTACGACGGCTTTGTGGTCGGATAATAATGAAGTAAAAAATAGCAAAAAAAGCCAATGGCAATAGCATTTGCATGATGGTGGAAGCACCCGTTCCAGTAGGCGCTGCCGCCGCACCTTCCGCATGGGCAGATTGGATAAATGCTAAAATAGCGGTAAGTAGCATAGTTAAAATACCCTTAAATTGAGATTTAGTCATAAAATGGTGATAAAAACAACCTGTAATGATAACCGATTTAGCCAAATTAATAAATGATTAACCCTTGTTTGCTGAAATAATTCAGCGCTGGGAAGATGAACGGTGAGTAGAAAATCCAGCGATTTTGGATGGTTTTTGATGATAAGGTCAAAAATTTTTATCAGTGTCTTTCACTATTTTATGCTTGATTATTAACAATGAAGTAACAATAAAGTTAATGGTTATGCTATGCTTAGTTGTAACAAATTATTTCTTTTAGGGTCAAACAATTGGGTGTTACCAATTGAAGGAAAATCTCATGACTATCACGTTAAATTTTCAACCGATTGATAAAATCCGAAAGCAGGTAAGGTCAAAACTATGGCTAGGTGTAGTCATCGCGACTTCGTTAACCGTCCCAACGCTGGCAAATGCTGAAATTACCCAGCGTGATATCGAGAATTACGGTACTGCGATGGCGGCTGCAGCAAATGCTAAGAGCATTTCGCGCGTTGCAAGCCTAGTAGCAGATGATGCGTTGATATCTGTGTCGCGTAAAGGAAAAACCACGACCTTAAATAAAAGCAATTATCTAAACCTGCTGCAAAACAACTGGTCAAAAGCAACGCGATATGGCTATGATATACAATTAAACAATGTGGTATCTAGCGGTAACCATGCCAAAGCAGATGCGATAACAACAGAAGTTATCGTCGAAAATAACGTAACGACACGTTTAGTAACAACTTCACGTATTACCTTCGCTGAAAGCGGTAACTCAGTGTTATTGTCCAGGGCGATTAGCCAACTTGTGATTGAAAAGCATTAATTTAGTGGTATTAAAAGTGGTGTTAAACAGGGTGGTACAAAAGTTTTGTGCCACTTTTTTTATGGATTCTAGTATAATTTCAGCCAATATTTAATTTCACTGGCTTGAAATCACAGCCGTTTTTTTATTTATAATGTCAAATTTTAGCTTATATTCGTTCATAGTTTTACGCTATGGGATGGGTATATGTCCTACATCTAAATCGCAAAAAAGAGCTAGGAATTATCATGTTGCTTTCGATAAGCCATTCATCAAAAAAAACTATCAAACCGTTAAGTTTAGCTATTTCCTCTATTATTTTGGCAGCCTGTAGCAGTGCGCCAACCACCAGCACCACCAGTCCAGCGGGTAAACCCATGATTGGATCATCCAGTCACAGCAAAAGCACTGTGCGTAGCGCGCAAGAAAATGCCGCCCTACTGGATATGGATAGTTTGGATGAACTTGAAGGCTTACTTGAAGCCACCGACATGACTATGGTAGAGAATAACGCTTTGTTGGTTCAGCGCTATGGTAATTTGTGGGATAGGCTGCGCGTCAATTTTCGTATGAACTCAAATGTGTACGATCCGCGTATTGAAGCGCAAAAAAGTTGGTTTATTAGCCGCCAAGACTATCTAAACCGCTTAACAGCGCGTGCTAGCCGCTATTTATATTACACAGTGCGCGAAGCTGAACGTCGCAATATTCCAACAGAACTGGCATTATTGCCTGTGATTGAAAGCTCTTATGATCCCAATGCCAATAGTAACGCATCTGCGGCAGGGTTATGGCAGTTTATTCCAAGTACAGGTCGTATTTATGGGTTGAATCAAACCAGCACCTTTGATGGTCGCCGTGATGTGATTGAGTCAACCCGTGCTGCTTATGATTTTTTGACCGCCTTGTATAACCAGTTTGGTAGTTGGGAGTTGGCATTGGCATCGTACAATGCCGGTCCAGGCCGTGTCCAATCTGCGATTAATTACAATGCCGCGCGCGGGCTACCCACGGATTATTGGTCGCTCAAATTGCCCACTGAAACGATGAACTATGTTCCTCGGTTTTTGGCTGTGGCGCAAATTGTCAAAAATCCGAGTACCTACAATGTGTATTTACCCGCAATTGCGAACCGTCAGCATTTTAGAAGTGTCCCTGCCAATGTTGGGGTAAGTTTGTATGAAATTAGTAGTTTGACAGGCGTAAGCTACGATGAACTGCGTGCCCTAAATCCTGCGTTAATTGCAGGTACGGTAGATATGTCAGGCCCAAGCCGTATTCTGATTCCCAATGATCTCAATGAATCAATTGACCGTAAAATTACCCAGTTACGGGGTAATGGTTATATGAGTCAGCAAGGTTATTTGGCAAACAATAGTTATGTCACCCCTAAAACTACTACGTCTACTTATAACACACCGCCGACAAACTTTGGCAACCAAACTAGAACCACAACCGCAAGCCAAGGTGATTCGCTCACTGCCGCCCAACAAGCCTATAGCAAAAAAGAAAAAGTTACCTTGCCATCCTCTAGCAGCGACTTGGCGGCGATGGCAAATAATATGGTTAAAAACCAAACCACGACTTATATCGCCCCCATTCCTAGTGCGCCAAGTATCCAAAGCCGTAATACGGTAATCAAAGAACCGCCGATTACCGCCACCGAGCAAAAAATGGTGACCGCTGAAATGCAGTCTAGCAATACACTACCAACGACTTCAGCGATTGTCACTGCCAATAACACCGTTGTGCAAGAACCGCCTTTGTCCAATCAAGAGCGTAACTTAATTGCTAAAGAAATCGAACAAACCGCACCACAAGTAGAGCAAGCCATTAACCCTACCGATGGTAATATCAAGCTCAATGCTATTCAGACTCAGCAATCTGTGCTAGAAGCCAAAGGCGAAACCAAAAAACTCACTTACGAAGAACCGCCAGTGGTGTTGCCAAAAGAGGTCAAAATTACCCAAGCGTCGAGCTTAAATGGCAAAGTCCCAAGCACGGCGCAAGCGACCACGAGCAAATCCAATACCACCAGTGAAAGCAAAGCTGTCACAGTTAGCAAGCAAGCTGCCAAAAAACGTCCAAGTGGCACACGCAGCACCTATCAAGTCAAAGCTGGCGACACCTTGGCAAATATCGCCAGTCGCATGGGTGTGAATTGGCGAGATATCGCTGAATGGAACCAAATTGATCCAAATGCCGCCTTACTAGCAGGTTCAACACTTTACTTATACAACGCCAAACCTATCGAACCCAAAGTAGCAGAATCGCCAAAACGTAAAGCCAATAGCTATATCGTGCAAGCGGGGGATACCTTGACAGGCATCGCCGACAAGTTTGATCTAAATGTCAGTGAGTTAGCAAAATTTAATAATTTGCCTGTAACTTATCAAGTGCGTACCAACCAAAACTTGTGGTTAATTCCAGACAAAATGCCAAAGCCGCCAGTGGCACAGCCCGCAGCGCAAAAGCCTGCCCCTGCTAGAGCTGAAGTGCAACCGGTATCAAGTCGTTATACGGTTCAGACGGGTGATACCTTATCGGGTATCGCTGATAGATTATCCGTATCGCCCAAAGACATTGCCGATATCAATGGTTTTAACACCAATTATCGTGTGCAAAAAGGGCAAGTCATCATCGTGCCTGTCACAGTTGAAAAGGTCAAATATGCGCTAGCTGGCAAATCGATTAACTACACGGTACGCCCAGGTGATAGCTTAGGTAGCGTCGCCAATAACTTTGATTTAACGGTAGCAGCTTTAGCCAAAGCCAATTATTTAAAACCGACGGCAAATTTAATTCAAGGGCAAAAACTGGTTATTCCTCAAGCAGGATTGGGTACGGTGGCTAGCGTGACAGCGACCCGCGAACCGATGAGCAAGCAGGACTCTGCAAAACCAGAGAGCAAAAAAGAAACAAAAAAAGAGACCAAAACAGCCAAAGATACCCAATCAGAGGATGATAACAAGCCAGCGCCAAAACCAGTAAGCAAATATAGCCGTGGTGATACGCAAAGCTACCAAGTAAAATCTGGTGATAGCCTGACAAACTTGAGTGCAAAATATGGCGTTTCCAAAAGCGAACTTGCCGCCTTAAATAATTTAAAAGGTAATGAGTCGTTATTAATTGGTCAGAATATCAAAATTCCAAAAACCACAACAACCTATAAAGTCAAACCAGGCGAAGGCTTAATTTCTTTGGCGGGACGCTTTGGCATCAGCCCTAAAGAACTGGCTAGCTTAAATAACTTGTCACCAACGGCCTCGCTAAAAGTGGGTCAAATCATTACGGTGCCAAAATAGGTTAACTATAGTTTATAAAATAAGAAAACCACTATGTAAAAATAGTGGTTTTTTACTTAAGTTTTTGCCCGGTTTTATAGTTTAGTTTTTATACTTAGCAAGGAAATTATAAGGCAATAAAAAAGCGTATTTAATTAAAAATACGCTTTTTTAGCTTATAAAGAGATAAGGGTTAATTAGTTAACCATATCTTTTAAACTTTTACCTGCTTTAAAGCTTGGCACTTTGCTTGCTGGAATTTGAATTTCTTCTTTAGTCTGTGGGTTACGACCTGTACGTGCTTGGCGTTCTTTTACGCTAAACGTACCAAAGCCAACCAGTGACACGGTATCATTGGCTTTCATTGCTTCGCCAATCGTTGCAATAAAGGCATTTAATGCTTCAGTTGATTGGGCTTTAGAAAGGCCACTTTTTTTAGCAATGCTATCAACTAATTCTGACTTATTCATAAGAATATCCTTCAAATTTTTAGGGATGAAAATAAACGTTATATATACAAAGCACACGCTTGGCAATTAATTAGGCTCAAAGCCTTAAGTATCAAGTGCTGCATAAGTAATTATGATTCGATTATAAGTAAACTCCAACGGCTTCACAAGCAGTTTAAGCATAATTTCTGTGGAATTAAGCATTGATTAACGTGTTTTTGCAAAATATAGTGGTTAGCACACCAAACGATAACATTTTTTTTCAACAAAAATCGCTAAAACTTGTTATATAAAACCATATGGCTAAAATCAATCTAGCCATTATGCTTTTATTAGCAGCCAATATGAATATTGAACGACTAGCATTGTTTTATACCAGACTTACAATAATTAATGTTATTAACACCCTTTTAAAGCTACACTATCGACAAATTACAAAACCCATATTTGATTAATTTTGTGGAAATTTAATGAACGATAATTTTCAAACTTCGACCAATGCCCCAAGCAATATAGCCACGACAGCGCTCAATGTTGTATTAGTGATTATTGAAACCTTGCTGACCCTGTTGCTACGTTTTGACGCAGATCTTCGTAAGGTTGTCTATCCTTTAGCCACTACCAATACCGTCGTCCGTATTCATGCTTATGTCCCAAGCGTCACTTTTTATATGACCTTTACGGTTAATGGTATTTTGTTAGACAGTCAATTACAGCCTTCTCAGCAGGTCGATGTGACCATCAATGGCTTTACTTGGCAAATTGCACAGAATTTATTTACCAACCAGCCTAAAGCCATCGAGCAGCTACAAATTCGCGGCGAAGCACAAAAGATGGCAGAGGTGAAGGCTTTTTTACATCAAATTGGTATCAATCAGCTATTACAAGTCATCACAAAGGCAGTCAAAGGCGATAAAGACAAGCAAAAAACCAAAAAGCCTATCAAAACCGATGCTGACTACAAACAACAAGTTGAGACACTCAATAGCCAAGTCAACGCCGCAAATCTACAAAAAACAGCGCTTGAAGCACAAATTGTAGAATTAAAAAGTAAAAATCAATGGATGAAACGCGCGGCAATCGCATTTTTTGTATTATTCGTTATTTGCGCGATTGGCTGGGCGGTAAAATAACAACCATTGCCTGCATTGCTTTGATAAAAGTCGCTTATCATTAAACAAATAAATCTGAGAAATAAATAAATCCGAGTGTTTTAGTAAGAATTAATCTTGACTAAAAGACTCGGATTTTCATATAATAGTCCTACCAATCATAAAACGCGTTTTCACAATTTACGATGCTTGAACAGATTTAAATTTTTAACTTAAGTGGGGCTATTATGCGATTGACAACCCGAGGACGCTATGCAGTGACGGCGCTGCTAGATTTGGCATTGCAAGAGCAAAAACATGAATTGGCTGTGTCATTGTCTGATATCGCAAAACGTCAAGAGATTTCTATTTCTTATCTTGAGCAGTTGTTTTCAAAGCTGCGTAAAAAAGGTTTGGTGGTAAGCACTCGTGGCGCATCAGGTGGTTACCATATTGCCAAACCCATCAATGAAATCTCGATTATGACTATTATTTCAGCAGTTGATGAGTCGGTTGATGCCAGAGCTTGCGAAGGTAAAGGTAACTGTCAAGATGGCGCTATGTGTTTAACCCATGATTTATGGAATGGCTTGTCAGAGCAAATTGAAAATTATCTGTCCACCGTGACATTAGATACGCTCATTAATCGTCAAATTATCCGTGAAATTTCTGAGCGTCAAATTTTGATGGTTGAAGACATGCAGGATAAAAATCAGTCTGCGGTAAACCCGATGACAGAGGCACCCGTATCGCAACGATCAAAGAAAATCACCAATAAAGTTAGTAACATTAGTAATAATCATTCATTAGCTGATAACAGCAAAACCTTACAACAAAATTCCGGGGAGAATTTGTTAGCATGAATAAATTAGTCTATTTAGATTATGCCGCGACTACACCAATTGATGAGCAAGTCGCCCAAAAGATGATGAAATACATGACCTTTGATGGCGTGTTTGGTAATCCTGCCTCACGTTCACATGGGTTTGGTTGGCAAGCTGAGGAAGCGGTTGAAACTGCCCGTGAGCAAATTGCAGAATTAATCAACGCCGATCCACGTGAAATTGTATTTACTTCAGGTGCTACTGAGTCAGACAATTTAGCGATTAAAGGGGTGGCACAGTTTTATAGTGGTAAAGGCAAACACATCATTACTAGTAAAATCGAACATAAAGCCGTGCTAGACGTCTGTCGTGAATTAGAAACAGAAGGTTTTGAAATCACCTATCTAGACCCACAACCAAAGACAGGCCTGATAACGATTGACCAAGTTAAAGACGCTATTCGTGAAGATACTATTTTAGTATCCCTAATGATGGTGAACAACGAACTTGGTACGTTAACAGATGTCGCGGCGATTGGTGAAATCACACGTGAAAAAGGTATTATTTTTCATGTCGATGCGGCGCAGGCAGCCGGTAAAACTCCGATTGATTTAGAGCAATTAAAAGTTGATTTGATGAGTTTTTCTGCCCATAAAATCTATGGTCCTAAAGGGATTGGTGCGCTATATGTTCGCCGTAAACCACGTGTGCGCCTAAAATCACAAATGCAAGGTGGCGGTCATGAGCGTGGTATGCGTTCAGGTACGTTGGCAACGCATCAGATTGTGGGAATGGGTGAAGCCTTTGCCATTGCGGGCAAACGTATGGCAGAAGATGAAGCCAGACTGACAAAACTGCGCCAACGTCTGTGGGATGGCTTAAAAGAGCTTGATGAGGTTTATCTTAATGGTGACATCAATCACAGCATCCCAAATATCGTCAACATCAGCTTTAACTTTGTAGAAGGCGAATCGTTGATGATGTCATTGAAAGATTTTGCCGTGTCGTCTGGTTCTGCTTGTACATCAGCGACGCTTGAGCCTTCCTACGTATTACGTGCGATTGGATTATCAGATGAGCTTGCTCACAGTTCAATTCGTTTTAGTTTGGGACGTTATACCACCGAAGAAGATGTTGACCATGCGATTGCTGAGATGCGAACCGCGGTTGAAAAATTACGCGCTTTATCACCGCTTTGGGATATGTATAAAGAAGGCGTTGATTTAAATAGTGTGGAATGGAATGAACATTAATTTGAATTAAAAATTAATTTCCATTAAAAATTTATTCAATCAAATTAATAAGTAAAGATTAGTCAGTTACGTTTAACGTAACCAGCCAAAAGGAAAATGAAATGGCCTACAGTGATAAAGTGCTTGACCATTATGAAAATCCACGAAATGTGGGAAACTTAGATAAAGATGCCAAAAATGTCGGTACCGGTATGGTCGGTGCCCCAGCGTGTGGAGATGTGATGCGCCTGCAAATCCAAGTGGGTGATAACGGTATCATTGAAGATGCGCGCTTTAAAACCTATGGTTGTGGTTCAGCCATTGCCTCAAGCTCATTGGTGACAGAGTGGCTTAAAGGCAAAACCCTGGATGAAGCTAGCGCAATTAAAAACAAAGATATCGCAGAGGAGCTGGCATTGCCACCGGTTAAAGTGCACTGCTCAGTGCTGGCAGAAGACGCTATTAAAGCAGCGATTGAAGATTATAAATCCAAATCTGAAGCTTGATTGATTTCACGATTGTCACAGTCTTATTGATTCATCCTCAATAAGACTTTGGCTCAGTTACTTAAAGTGAGTCGCTTAAAGATTGAAATTAGTAGATGGGGTAGTAAAGTGATTGAATTATCAAACGATGCAGCTGAACATGTACGCGATTTTTTACAAAACCGTGGTCATGGCGAAGGTATCCGCGTAGGTATCCGAACCGCAGGTTGTTCTGGCTTAGCGTATGTGCTGGAATTTGTCGATGAGCCAGACCCTAACGACCAACGTTTTGAAAGCAACGGGGTTAGTGTATTTGTCGATCCAAAAAGCTTGGTTTATCTTAATGGTTTGAAAATGGATTTTGTCAAAGAAGGTCTCAATGAAGGCTTTAAATTTAGTAATCCAAACCAAAAAGGTGAGTGTGGCTGTGGTGAATCTTTCACCGTTTAGTTTTTAATATTTTTTTGTCAGTATATTGATGGCTCGGTAGGGGAAATTGAAAATGGTTAATTATTTTGAGTTGATGAATGTACCCCAACACTATCAAATTGATATAGCCAAGCTTCAGCAGACCCTTCGCCAGCTTCAATCTAAGTTCCATCCTGATACTAATCTTGATGCGTCTGTAGCTGAGCAAAACCTTTTGCTATCTGCTAATACCGATGGTTTTTTGCGTGAATCAATCGCCAAATTATCCTCACTAAAGCCTGAGCAAGCGTCTGCTATTATTAATGAAGCTTATAATACGCTTAAAAACCCCGATTCGCGCGCGACACATTTATTGGCACTCAAAGGCATTTCACAATCTATTAATCAGCCGATTCGTGATTTGGACTTTTTAGACGATGCCATGTCATTTCGCATCGATTTAGACGATGCCGATAGCCAAAGTATTACCTTGCTTAGCAAAAAACTTACCGAATGGCTAAGTAATTATCAGCTTGCTTTTGACGAAGTTTATCAAAAAATTGATAACTCAGATGCAGCTGAGGCCAATGATGATGCCTTAACCAAGCAAGCGATAGATATCATTCAAAAACTACAGTTTTTGGTTAAACTGCAAGCAGATGTGGCAAAAACCACCGATGAATTAGCCAAGCAAAATTTTGATAATGATGACGATTTGTATGTGTAATTCATTATTAAAGAGTAAGTCGTCCTAGCATTGGTTAAGTTTTATTTGGTTTATCATATTTTTAATTTATAATACCATCCGTTTTGACTTTCTATAAAGATACAAACTAAGCTAAAGATATAAACTAAGCTGGTTTTATTTTCAAATTATTTTTTCTATTTTTTAATTGGTCCAATTTATGTCGTTATTACAAATCGCTGAACCCAATCAAAGTGCCAAGCCCCATGCGCATCGTTTTGCTTTAGGAATTGATTTAGGAACCACGCGCTCACTGGTAGCGGTAGTGCGTTCAGGTGAGCCACAAGTGATTGGCGATAAAGTTAGTGAGTGTCAATCTAACGCCAATGACAATGACGACAGTCAAAGTGCTAATCAGGTAAAAGGTATCGATTGCCAAAAGCTTTTGCCCTCGGTGGTGTATTTTGGCTTAGATAACAATGGCAATCCAGAAACTTTGGTAGGTAGTCATGCTGAAGCAATGGCAGAACAAGCACCCAATCATACTGTACGCTCGGTCAAACGGTTTATGGGTCGAAGCATCAAGGATATTAAGTTTAATCATCCTTACGAATTAGTCGGTGATGTCGATGTCATGCCAAGTATCCAAACCCCACAAGGTGCGAAAAACCCTGTTGAAGTATCAAGTATCCTGTTAAAACATCTGTATGATCGGGCAAAATTGGCGTTACCTGACAATAGTATTGTGGGCGCGGTGATTACGGTGCCGGCTTATTTTGATGAAGCACAGCGCCAAGCGACCAAAGATGCGGCTAAATTGGCAGGCATTCATGTGATTCGCTTATTAAACGAGCCGACGGCTGCTGCGATGGCGTATGGGCTGAACCAAGCACAAGACGAAGCTTATCATCTCATTTATGATTTGGGCGGGGGCACGTTTGACGTATCAGTGTTAAAGCTCAATCACGGTGTGTATGAAGTGCTGGCAACGGGCGGTAATAGCGCACTGGGCGGCGATGATATTGACCGTTTGATTGCTAATTGGCTGATTCAACAAACAGGCTTGAATCCATCAAACATTGATAACCATCAAAAACAGCTGCTAAACGTACAGGCTCGCACGCTTAAAGAGCAGTTGTCAAAAGCAGACCAAGTGACTGCCGAGCTTTCAATCAGCGGTCAAAATTTTGATATTGTGTTAACTCAAAGCAATCTTCGTCAAATCATCCAGCCTGTGACTGACCGTACATTAGCGGTTTGTGCGCAAGTACTACGTGATGCTGGACTTGAAACGTCCCAGCTTAATGAAGTGGTATTGGTAGGTGGTTCGACACGAATGCCATTGATTCAGCAAATCGTGGCAGAAACGTTTAATCAGCCGCCACTGTCACGCATCAATCCAGATGAAGTCGTCGCATTAGGCGCAGCCAAATATGCCGACCAATTAATCGGACAACAGCAAAATACGGTGTTACTGCTTGATGTCACGCCTTTATCCTTGGGGCTTGAGACCATGGGCGGTCTCACTGAAGTGATTATTCCGCGTAACACGCCCATTCCTGTGACGCGTAAACAGGTATTTACAACCTATCAAGATAACCAAAATGGTATGATTATCCATGTGGTACAAGGTGAACGCGATACGGTGGCTGACAATCGCTCGTTAGGGCAGTTTAAACTGACTGACATTCCAGCGATGAAAGCAGGGTTGGCGCGTATCGAAGTCACTTTTCAAATTGATGCCAATGGTCAGTTAACAGTCGGGGCTAAAGAGTTGACAACGGGCAAAGCAAGCCAAATTCAAGTCAAGCCGTCTTACGGGTTGTCAGAAGATGAGCAGGAAAAACTGCTCAAAGCAGGCTTTGATTTTGCCATGCAAGATCGACTGCAGCGCAGCTTGATTGAAAGTCAGGTAGAAGCAAAACGAGAATTATTGGCGCTAGCATCTGCGCTTGAAGAATTTGGCTTTTTGTTAAGCGATGCGCAGAAAAATACGCTGCAAACCTCGATGGCTGATGTTCAACAGGCGATTGATGGTGCTGAACAAGCCCAGCTAGAAACAGCGAGCGCGCAGCTAAAAGTTCATAGTGATGATTTTGCTGCACTTATCATGAACCAAGCGGTCAATGAAACCATGAAAGGCACTTCAACCGCGGATTGGTCAAATTAATTTTGAATACATAAGACTATTAATTGTTAAGAGATTGCTATGCCAAAAATTACTGTATTACCGCATCACCAAATTTGCCCTACTGGCGCAGAGATTGAACTCAATGAAGGCGATAATCTATGCCGTGGTTTGCTAGAAAAAGGCGTGAAAATTGAGCATGCTTGTGATATGTCAAAAGCTTGTACTACTTGCCATGTTATCGTGCGAAAAGGGTTTAATAGTTTAGAGGAAATGGATGATATCGAAGCTGATTTGCTAGATCGTGCTTGGGGTCTAGAGCCAGATTCAAGATTGTCTTGCCAAGTCATCATCGAAGATCAAGATTTGACGATTGAAATTCCAAAATATACCATCAATCACGCCTCTGAAAATCATTAATACCAACCAATAAAAAAAGGCTTACTAATCATCGTTAGTAAGCCTTTTTTGATAGCGCTACGTATCGCTAAACACTCGTTATTGCTAGAGCAAAGCGCTGACTCATTCAGCAGCGCATATGTATTCACAGCATATTATGGCGCAGCAGTCTGCGGTTTAACCGTAACCTCAGTGATGGATTTTAAGTAGGCTAAATAATCCTCAAACTGGGACTGACCGATATTTTCGCGCACGATTTGGGCAGTTTGTTGTTTGACTTCGGGTGTGATTTGCGCGTTGTCATTGCTAATAACCCCACCAACAATCAAACTTGCACCCGATACAGTAGGCCGCGTCATGACCGCTAGTTGATTGTTAACAGCAGGTTGACTAAATGCCACACCACGCTCGTCATCGGTCAGTTTGCTGTCTTGACGAGTCACAATCCCCAAATCTTGGAATGGGGCACCCGCCGCCGCAATTGAATTGGCTTGTTTGACTTTGGCAGCGATGGCATTGGCCTCTGCCAATGCTAAACTTTTTGCTTTCTCTTCAATAAGTTTGGCTTTAATAACCGGCTCGGCTTCTGCTTGTGTCATGAGTTTGCTAGTGCGGTGATTGGTTGATTGTAACCATACCACTTTATCAGAGACATCTATGCCGACTGACACACTGCCTTCTTGCAGCGCCAGTGGCTCAAATGCTGCCGCTACAATAGCAGGTTGACTCAGTGCAGACGAGTTATTGGTTTTAGGATAATTTTTAATCGATTTGGCGGTTAATTTATAGCGATTGGCAAGCTCGGTGATAGTAGCACCAGCAACTGCGTCATTATTGATTTTACCAATCAAATCTTGATAGGCGGCTTCACGCTTTTGCGCCATAATTTGTTCGGTTAAGACAGGCGTCAAGCTTTCAATGGTTGGTGGGGTTTGACCATTGATTTTTACCAATTTGAATAAATGATAGCCATAGTTGGTTTTGATGGGGCTCGTGACTTGACCGACTTTTAGGGTCTTGATTTGGGTCATGATGGTGTCATAATCATTGGGGAACATCGATTGGGTAATCGGACCGATATTGCCGCCATCGTTTTTACTGCCTTCATCTTGCGAGTACTGTTTGGCAAGCGCCGCAAAATCCGCTTGATTGGCATCAAGTTTACTTTTTAATGAGGTTAAGGTGGCTTGTGCTTGACTGCCACTCATCAAAATCATGGCTAATTCGTATTCGGTCTGGTTGTTGCTATTTTTCAAATAGCTTTGATACTGTTGCTGCAATTCCTGCGCCGTTGGGGCAGCAACAGGCAGGGCATTTTTATTGAGTTCTAAATAAGTTAAATCCACCATGTCACTAGATTTAAGTGTCGCTTGGTTTTTTTGATAGTAACTTGCAATCTCTTGCGGTGTCACTTGCACCTGCGGCGCAAAGCTGTGCCAGTCCAAACGTAGCACTTGCACAGGGCGCGACTCAGACTGCATTGACATAAGTTTATCAATACTCCCTTGCGCAAAAATCCCTGTATTAATAATACCGCGGCTAAAGGCAGTCACTAACAAGTCTTGACGGACCGAATCAAATAACTGCTCTTTGGTCATGCCGCGACTGGTTAAATAGCTAGCAAACAACTCATTAGAAAATTTTCCGCTGGCATCTTGAAAGGTTTTTTCTGCCATCAACATTTGGGTGATGGTGGCATCTGACACAGTAAAACCAAGCTGGTTGGCTTGGTTGATAATCAAATAACGGTCAATCAAATTGTGCAGCATCTGCTCACGTAATTTATCGCTATTAAGTAGGCTTGCATCGCCATTCACTTGCTCAAGCAACGTTTCGCGACGATTGTTAATCATGGTTTGCAAGGTAGCATTATCGATATTTAACTCTGCAACTTTGGCGACAGCATTGGGGTCATCTCCGCTACGGACAATTGACTCAAACCCCGTGATGGCTAAAGGAAGTAAAAAAAGAACGAGCAAGGCTTTGCCCATCCAACCTTTCAAAAAATTGCGTAAAGATTCCATATTGCTCACTTGCAGTTTAGATGGATTTATTAAGGATAACTAATCAGGCTAAATAATCAAATCAAACACGATATTATAGGGGAACTGTCCACCAAAATCATTATCTTTCATCAAGTTGGGTAGACAGTTTTAAGATATAGCAAAATAGTAAAAAGGCACACTGTTAACAATTTATAAATTTTTAGATAGCGCTTTATAAATTTTTCGATAGCTCGGAAATAATAGCATCAAGGATTTTGAGTCTCGCGGTATATTTATCATCGGTAGCAATCACATACCAAGGGCGTTTTTTATGGTGAGTCAAATGAATCATGTCGGAAGCGGCTTGCACGTACTCATGCCATTTGGCGCGGTTACGCCAATCGTCATCGGTAATTTTAAACTGCTTATTGGGCGTCTCTTCACGCGCCTTAAAGCGTTTAAGTTCTTCTTCTTCACTGATAGCGAGCCAAAACTTGACCACAATGGCATTGCTCTGTACCAAGTCGTTTTCAAAGCGATTGATTTCGCCATAAGCACGTTGCCAGTCTGCCTCTTTTGCAAAGCCTTCAATACGCTCAACGAGTACCCGACCATACCAACTACGGTCAAAAATGGTCACTCGGCTATTATGTAGGCGTTGTTTAAGTAAGGCGACGCATTTATTGCGTTTGAATTTTTGCGATAAATACACTATATCCACATCTGCCATTTCATCATGGGGCAGGCGCGTCCAAAAACGCCACAGATAGGCGTGTTTTAATTCATCTTCGGTTGGTGCAGAGATAGCGTGGATGGTAAATTCACGCGGGTCGAGTGGGGCAATGATGCGGCGTATCGCACCGCCTTTGCCTGCCGCATCCATACCTTCAAAGACAAAGATGATATGGCGCTGACCTCGCTCACGAATCAGTTCAGCGAGTATATGTTGTTTGCTATGTAGTTGTTTTTTATAGTCTGCTTTTGCTAATGCGTGGGATTCGACGCTAACCAACTCATTAATCAGAGGGGTGGGTTTAAAAGGCAGCGGGTTGGGTTTAACAGGATTTTCGTCCGTTTTAGGGTTAGCTGATTTATCAGTTTTTGCTCGGTTGTCTTGGTCATCATCGGCTGCAGCTAGTTGGTTCATGGTTTGCAGCGCTGCTAATACAACATTCGCAAATTGGATGTTTGAGGCATCAATATCCTGTCCATCTATGTGGTGCCAGCTTGATTGTAACCCCATCAGTCTGCTGCTAAAGCGTTTGAAACGTTTCACGTCTTTTTTTCGAAACCAATCTAAATGGTACAACTGCTCAGGGTCAGGCTCTTCATCGGTCAAGCGTTTTTTTAGCGTTTTATTATCGACCCAAAACAAGCACTTGACGATATCGGTGTTGTTATTGACCAAATCTTGTTCAAACGCCTCAATGTCTTCAATCATTTGCTGTAAGCGCTGTTCATCTATATCATCGCCACAGTCAAACACATAACGAATCAAGTCAGCGTACCAGTTGCCAAAATACACGGCAATTTCACCCTTTCTAGGCAGTTGCCATGTGTGACGTTGCCAAATAGGTTGGTAGCGGCTAGGATGCTGTCCCATGGTGGCGTGAACCTTGATATAGCGTGCGTCCATCCATTCGGTTAGCGCTTTGACCGCTTCGCCTTTGCCTGAATTTTCCATACCATTCACCAAGATTAGTAGCCCGCGCGAGTTTTTGCCAGCCCGTTGCTCGCGTAGGGTGGTTTGCGCGGTAATCAGGTCAAAACTTAATTGGTCTTCAAGCGTTAAAGATGAGGTGTTTTTTTCAAGTTTGGTTACTTTATCGGTGGGTTTAGAAGCGGCTATATCGTTGTTTTTGGAATTGCTGGTGCTGTGTATTGCCATGTGTCCTGCTTAGGGGAATACCCGAAATGATAGGGATGAAGTTTTTATTTTTCTAAAAGATAGCAGTTAAAGCACAGTTGAACAATTTACGATTTGTATTTTTGCTGGATTTACATTAAGGTAATGCGGCACAGAACTTCATTTTACTGTGGGTTTATACAATGGATAAACTGCAGTTTCTGTGTTTTGAATTTAAAAATTTTGCAAAAAAATCGAGGCCCTATGAGCAGCTTAAGCCAATTAGAACAAGATTTAAAACAATTCCGCGCCCTTCCATACCACAGCGATACCCAGTTAGCGCAAAAACTCAGTGAAGTACAAGCCTGGCAACGCGGTCGTATTCATAAAACCCACCAAGCTTTATTTGCCAGCGCCAACAACCATGCGATGGGGGAATTTTTAATTGACCAACTATATGGGGGCGAAAAATTCAACGTGCTCGCTGAACAGCTAGAGCGCATGGTGCAAAAGGCTGAAAAATTAGAAAAATTTATCCCTGCCAATGCCGTGAGCACAGGGGCAGCCGGTATCATCGAAGCGATTAACGCTATTAAGCTTGATTTACAGCTTGCTCAATATTTACAAGAGAATCATTTATCCGTGGATGAGCCATCCATGATTAAAGCCTATCGGTCCGTGAATGCAGAGTCGGCAAGACGCCAGCAGATGGCTGACCTCAAGCAAATGTGCTATCGCACGGATAAATATCTTAAATCATTTATCTTACAAAAAGCATTTTCACTCGCCAAAGGCACAGCGTACAAAAAAGGCTTTCAGCCGTTATATGACTTTATCGCTGAAGGTTTTGCTGCCATCAAACCGATTAAAAGTATTGGCGCATTTATTGAGCCATTTTGTGAAAAAGAGTTGCAAATCATTACCAATGTGCATGCTGGCAAAGAACATCCTTTTGATGTTTAATGATAAAATAGAAAAAAATTTGCACCAACTTTGCGCTTTTAACTTTGCCAAGTTTTGATTGGCGATGACCTCACTAGGAAACCACATGAACGACAATAACCATCATTCAATCCAAGACAGCTTGGTTAAAGACAGCCTCCAAGCCAATGACAAACTCAATAGCCAAGTACAACAGTCACTGATAGCTGACACCACTATCAACCGTCAATTTACTGGCACAGCTGATTTGCCAGAATCCGTGCCCCAAGGTCAGCAGCTCACTCGCCCTGCATCCGCTACCCCAAATGACGCTATCCCCAATAAATCATCAGCGCAATCAACTAGCGGTTTTGATAAATCAGCTATCGACAATCCGCACACCGAAGCTACTGATGGTAATGAAGAAACCCATTTTGGCTACAAAACCGTCAAAAAAGCTGAAAAACAACAAAAAGTAGCAGAAGTGTTTACCTCGGTTGCCAAAAAATACGACATCATGAATGATTTAATGTCACTGGGTATTCATCGTCTGTGGAAACGCTATGCCATAAGCCTAACGGGCGTGCGTGCAGGTCAACGGGTATTAGATATCGCAGGCGGCACAGGTGACTTGGCGAAAGCCTTTAGTAAAGAGGTCGGTCGCACAGGTCATGTGGTATTGTCCGATATCAATGAAGCGATGCTAGAGGTCGGTCGTGAGCGTCTGCTCAATGCAGGCTGTAGTAACGTCGACTTTGTACTAGCCAATGCTGAGACGCTGGCACCATTTGATGATGAAAGTTTTGATTTGGTGACAATTAGCTTTGGGCTACGCAACGTCACTGACAAAGACGCGGCACTGCGCTCAATGTATCGGGTGCTCAAAAAAGGCGGACGTCTGCTGATTTTAGAATTTTCAAAACCTGTGTTTGAGCCATTTGGTAAAGTCTATGATTTGTATTCATTTACCGCATTGCCACTCATGGGTAAATTGGTGGCGAATGACAGCGAAAGTTATCAGTATTTGGCAGAGTCTATCCGTATGCATCCAGACCAACGCACCCTAAAAGGCATGATGGAAGACGCAGGGTTTGTCAATTGTGACTATAACAACCTAACAGGCGGTATCGTGGCGGTACATCGTGGGTTTAAAAAGTAACTGATGACGAAGAATATAATAGCTCACTGAAATTTATATACTAAAAGAGAATCAGATGTTTATTGTATTACTACTCGCAGGCATTGAAAAAGTGGTTAATCTAGCGATTGCCACTGACCCCATCACCCAAACAGGGTTACAACCGTTATCGGGTAAAGTTTTGCGCCTAGTGATGGCAGAGCCAGCCATTGAATTTGATACGATTTTTAATGATGACCATATCCGCTTTGAACCTGTGACGGTTGATGTTTTTGAACCTAAGGGTAGCGCTGTGGTTAGCAAACCTGATTGTATGGTCAAGGTAGACAACCCTGTGCATTTGCTCAATTTGATGGGTGAACCACAAGGCAATCTGCCGATTGAGGGCGATTATAAAGTGCTGATGCAAGTCAAACAATTAGTCGCTGGGTTTGACCCTGATATCATTGGTAAACTGCAACCTCTGATTGGTCTACCCATGGCAAGTCAATTGTCTAATCTGTTATCCAACCTAAAAGGCACAATCACTGCACCTGCCAAAGAGATGTTTGCCGATATTGCCAATATCAGAGAGTGGAAAACCAACGGTGCAAGTACTGATGCCAATGCAGGCAATGAGTTAAAACAACAGCTGCTAAAACTGCGGGCGGATATTGAACGTGAACAAGCCAGACTCGATGCCATCAAGCAACAGCAAGCGGCTTTATTGGAAAAGTAGATTGCAAAAGTAAATTTATTGCAAAATTCGCTTTTGCACAATCAAAATGACGGGTTAAATCCCCGTCTTTTTTTTAACCATTAAAAAATTGCTTATATCATGCTAGAATTCCCACCATTGATAAGCTTTCTAACGAGTTGCCAACGTGTTACTAAATCATCGCAAACGTCTTTTACAACTGTGGCGCATTGCCGCTCATTATCGTGTTGATACGCATCTGCCTATTGAAGAGACGCCGCAGCTTGAGCCCATTGCCAAACTTATCCGTATGCACCCTGCCAGCTATTTTCAAAAACCTCATCCAGACGGGGTCAGGCTGGCGCTTGAAGAGATGGGCACGCTGTTTTTAAAATTAGGGCAGCTGCTTTCCACCCGTCGTGATTTGGTCACCCCTGAGATTATTGAGCAGTTGGTGCATCTGCAAGACAGGGTAAAACCCTTTAGTGTCGATACAGTCATCGAGCAAATTGAACAATCGACAAAAAAAGGCGGTTTGGGGCAACCTATCAATCAGCTATTTGCTAGATTCGATGGCACACCGTTAGCGGCGGCATCCATCGCGCAAGTACACACCGCACGCCTGCATGATGGGCGTGAAGTGGTAGTCAAAGTAGTTCGCCCAACTATCCGTGAACAGATTATTGAAGATTTTGAATTATTGCGCGATTTGGCAGGGTGGGCGTCAGCACGGATTGAAGCGGCGCGTGCCGTACATATTATCGATATCGTTGAAGATTATCGGCAAGTCTTGCTCAATGAGCTTGATTTAACCCTTGAAGCTGCCAATACCACCCAAATGCGCAACAACTTTTTGGGTTCATCGATGATGTATGTGCCTGAAGTGTATCAAGCGAGCAAAAACATCATGATTATGGAGCGCATTGTTGGGGTGCCGATTTCGCAAACCCAAGTATTTGATGCGCTTGGATATGATAGGGCGGCACTTGCGGCAAAAGGATTAACGATTTTTTTCACCCAAGTATTTAGGGATAATTTCTTTCATGCTGATATGCACCCTGGCAATGTGTTTGTTGAAACGCTGCCAGCCGATACCCCAAATCCCAATCCCCGCTACATCGCCCTTGATTGCTCAATCGTGGGCGAGCTATCTAAAGCTGACCAAATGATTGTGGCGAGGCTTTTATTATCGGTGATGAACAATAACTTTACCGGTCTAGTGGATATTATCGCGCGGGCAGGCTGGATTCCACCCAATACCGATAAATACGCCCTCATGCGCGATATGCGCCGCACCGTGTCACCGATGATTAGTAAGCCAATCAACGACATTGATTTTGCAGGTGTGCTCATGTCGGTGCTTGATATTGCGCGTCGCTATCATTTGGATATACCGCCGCAATTAATGCTACTGCTTAAAACGCTAGTGCATGTGGAAGGTTTAGGAAGGGATTTATACCCTGAGCTTGATATCTGGTCGCTCGCCAAACCGATTTTGACAGGCTGGGTGAAGCAGCAATTTGACCCGATGCAAAAAATTGGCGAGCTACGCAAGCAATTACCTGAACTGTTACTGAGTCTCAATGATATGCCACAGTTGCTGGATAACAGTTTGCAAAGTCTGTCAAATCTGGGAGGTCACCAAGATCAGCAGCTGCGTGAAATACAGCAAATTCGCTCAGATATGCTCAAAAGTCGTCAGCAGGATTGGCTGGCGCTGCTTGGGTTTGTGGGGTCGTTGTTTATCGCGCAAATGATTGCCAGTCATGCCGTCTGGCAAATCAGTAGCTGGCTTGCGCCGATTTTTTATGTGATTGCCGTGCTGTTTGTATTGTGGCGGTTATTAAATTAGCGAGTTAAGCATGCTTCACATAATGATCGGCTAGCAGTTTGACGATCGTAGGGATAAAGGGTTTTGCCAAATCATGTCCCATGTCTTTAATCAAATGAAACTCACTGTGCGCAATCGCTTTGGCAATCGCCCGACCATGCGCCGATGGCACCAGTCCATCTTTTTCCCCATGAATGATAATGGTTGGCTGTTTGATTTTTTGGTCGAATTTAACAATAGAGCCAGTGGCTAATATTGCTTGCAGCTGCTGAAGCGCGCCACGTGGGTGATAACTACGTTCAAACCGCAAGCGAATGAGCCGTTCTACTTCCTCTTCATCCACATGATTGGGTGAGCCAATACGCTGCATACACCACACGCCATATGCGACTACGTCATCAATTTGGGTGGTTTTGGGATGTGACAGTAGGGTTTGCAGCTGCTTTGGCTTGGTGGGTGGTAAAAATGGCTTGTTGTTACTGGTAAACATCAGACCCAGTGTCGACACGCGTTTTGGGTATTTGGCAGCCAAGATTTGCGCAATCATCCCGCCCATGGATGCCCCCACCACATACACATTTTTCAGCGCTAATTTATCAAGCAAGCGGCGGGTATCTTCGACCATGTCAAATAAGTTATACGCCACAGGAAAATGACGGTTCGTCAAACCCACTTGCATACGCAGCATCATTTTGACATTGTTGATAGGAAAACGGGGGAAGGGTCGGGCGATTTTTGAGGATAGCCCGATATCACGATTGTCAAAACGAATCACAAAAAAGCCTGCGTCAATCAAGCCTTTGACAAAACTATCTGGCCAAAACACCAACTGCGAGCCTAAGCCCATAATCAGTAGCAAGGGCGGATGATCAGGATTGCCACCAACTTCAACACACAGTTGTAATTCATCACCGATATCAATTATGGCACTTTGCATAAAGTCCGTAATCACTGAGGGTTCAAAATTAAATTTGGCTAAATCCATAATTTATTCCAAAAATATCAATCTGCTAGTGGGATGTTGAATGAACTTGCCGCATTAGATGACTCGTTGCACGAGCGTGGCAACTAATATAGTTACTAAGACAGCCAATCCGCCACTTGCTTGGTTAACGTTAAGCGCTGTTTTGCTGCTTCTTTACCGGCTAATACAAATCCTAAAATGCTATTAGAGTCATCTTTTGGGTGGGCGGTCATGACCATGCCATCAGTGGTTTGGGTCGTTTGCCAATACAGTTGATCATCACTGTACTGCCCCGATACAGGTAATACCACCAAAGGTAAACTAGGTGTTTTGATAGCCACTGGCATGGCAGGATACGCCACTTTAGTCGGTGCCATGTGGGGTTCAGCCAGGGTTTTTGCCAACGCTTTGGCTTGGTTCATCAATGGCATGACATAGGGCATATAGCTACCCATCACGTTGGCACAATCGCCAATGGCATAAATATGCTTTGCCGATGTGGCTAGGTAGGCGTCGACTTTGATGCCTTGCTGCACTGTTCTTGGCAAATGGGTTATTGTAGGATTGATGTGCTGTGACGATGCTATGGCAATGTTCGCTGATGCGGCAAGGTCAGTATTAGCCACCAAACCAATCGCTATCAAAACAATATCCGCCTCAAAAGTTTGTGATTGCTTATCCCTGTCAAATGAGATGGTCACGGTTGCATTATCGTTTGTATCATTATTTGTATTAACGTTTGTCGTGATACTGGTGATATCAGTGCCTAAATAAAATGTCACCCCTGACTGAGTCAAAGCGTCTTGTAGCATGATACCCGCTTGGCTAGGGAGTTGCTGAGCCAGTGGGCGTGCCGCTTTATCAAACACTGCCACTGTGATGTCAGCGGTCTGGTTACCGGTATTTTGACCAATCAAATCATTGGCAAATTCACAACCAATCAACCCTGCACCAATAATCGCTACCTTAATGGGCGCTGATTTTTGAGATTTTAGGGTGTTTAGACGCTGCTGAAAGCTTTTGTACTCATCTAAATGATTGACGGCAAAAATGGTTTGGTGATTGATAGCTAGATTGGGTAACAGTCTAGAATGCGCGCCTGTCGCCAATACCAAATCTCGATACGCAAGGGTTGTTTGAGACGCTTCATTGACTAACGAGCGAACCACAATAACTTGTTCCGCGGCATTAATATCAGTGACTTGATGAAAATTTAATAGGGTCAGGTTTAACGTTTCTGCCATTTTTGCCGCGCTCGCATTGGCGATGCTATCGGCAAGTTTGTTTTGCGCATAGGCATTTGACAAGGTTGGCTTGGCGTAGCTATCACCACTGTCTTGACACACCATGACGATAGGCAAGCTAGTCGTTAGCTTTCTGAGCTCACGCGCTAGCGTATAGCCCGCCATCCCTGAGCCAATAATGATCACAGGTTGTGGTTGTGTATTTGACAGTTGCGCAATAGGCGCGTCATTTGAACTGATACTGTCTAAGCTTATACTATTGTCACTGGCACTATCGACACTCGCACTATCGACATTGTGAGTTGATTGCATGATAAAACCTTATTATATTTATTATAGTTCAATCATTTCAAAGTCCACTTTACCAACCCCACATTCAGGGCAAGTCCAGTCTTCGGGAATATCTTCCCAGCGTGTACCCGGAAGGATGCCTTCTTCTGGGCAGCCCAGTGCCTCATCATACACCCAACCACACACGATACATTGATATTTTTTCATTGATAACTTTCCCTATATTAGTGGTAACTTTTGCTATTGAAGATAAGGATAAAAATTGCAATTACAATGCCCAGCAGTATGTTAACCATGCAAAACTCACGCAATCACCTAAAAATTTAACTTGCGATAGTTTACAAGTATGCACTGAAACAAGCAAGCCAATGACAGGCAACATTCAACCTCATACTGCAAATCTTTAAATCAGTTCGCCCAAGCCTAGCCTATTAATATGGTTAAAGTAAATACTTAATGCCATCCATGACCTTGATTGGCTCAGCATGAAAAAATTGCTAAAATAAGGCACGCTTTAGCAATTTTTTACTTAATTTTTACTTAACACTTAATTTTTACTTAACACTTATTTTTTCTGAACTCGGTCAATCCTATGCAATCGACTAGCACCCCTGATTCACCACACCCATTTTGGCAAATCATCAGAGTGGTACCTGATTTTCCCAAACCAGGCATTGCGTTTTATGATATCACGCCATTATTGCGCGCTCACGTCAATGCGGTAATCGATGCGTTACTGGCAGCGATACCACAGCCAGTGTTTGATGCGGTTGATTGTTTTGGCGCCATTGAAGCGCGGGGGTTTATTTTTGCTAGTCTGTTGGCGGGTCGAACAGGCAAAGGCATGGTATTGGTACGCAAGGAAGGCAAGCTGCCACCGCCTGTGGCGAATAAAAGCTATGCCCTAGAGTATGGTAGTGATACTTTAGAGATGCAGGCGGGACTTGTGCCCGCTAATGTGTTGTTGGTGGATGATATATTGGCGACAGGCGGTACTTTGAGCGCCGCGGTGGGGCTTTGTGAAGCCGCAGGGCATCAGGTGCTAGGCGCACTTGTATTGCTTGATTTGGTGGATTTGCATCAACCGCTTGCTATACCACTTTATACGGTGTTACAAGCTAAAGGCTAGTGGGGTGGCATGGGGCTAATCATGGTTAAATGACATGATTAGCCGCTAATGAAAATTTAATGAACCAAGCTTTATTCATTAAGGCTTTATTCATTAAGGCTTTATTCATTAAAGCTTTAGTTAACCAAGCCTCTCAAGGTTTGCTCTAACGCTTCTCTAGCTTGGATAAAGCCTTCAATACCAGCAGATAATAATTCTTGGCTGATAGGATCAAGCGCATGTTGCTCGGCAAATTGGTTCTCATCGAGGGTTTGTTTTTTCAGGTCAATAAATTTCATGTCTGGGAATAGCTGACGCTCGACTTTGATGTCCATCGTGGCAAGTTGGTCTAGCAAATCAGGCGCAATCGTTAATAAATCACAACCCGCCAATGCCAATATTTGCTCAATGCTGCGAAAACTCGCGCCCATGATTTGGGTGGTGTAGCCATGCTGTTTGAAGTAATGATAGATAGTTTTGACTGAGCTCACGCCTTTATCACGGCTGATTTCGATGCTATCGCGTCCTTCATCTTTTTTCTGCCAATCCAAAATCCGTCCGACAAATGGCGAGATTAAGGTAACATCGGCATCGGCACAGGCTTTGGCTTGGTGCAAGCCAAATAGCAGCGTCACGTTGCAATGGATACCTTGTTGCTCCAGCGCTTTGGCAGCTTGGATGCCTTCCCAGGTGCCAGCGATTTTGATGAGTACGCGTTTTTTATCAATCCCGGCGGCTTCATAGGCTTTGATAAATTGCTGCGCTTTGACAATTGTGCCATCGGTATCGTAAGACAACCTTGCATCCACTTCGGTCGAAACACGACCATCAATCAGTTTTAAAATTTCGGTGCCGATATAAATGGTGAGCTCATCAATCACCGCATCCATATCATTGGGGTATTTTTTTAAGGTCTCAATCAAAATAGGCTGCATTTGTGGCGCTGACAATGCCTTGGTAATCAAGCTTGGGTTGGTGGTCGCATCGACTGGTTTTAAGCGGGCAATCGCTTGCAAATCCCCAGTATCTGCCACAATGGTTGTCATCATTTTTAGTTGGTTTAAGCTGCTAGTCATGTACTTTCCTAAATGTCAAATTGCTGCATGTCTCTGATAACTTATCGCGGACAAAATAGTATGGTTTCATTCAATGTTGTTTAACCTATGTCAAAAGCTATCACAAACATTGTGACAATCGCTAGTTTTTTTTCTATTTTGCAAGTATTTGTTAAGCGCCAAGCAGAAAAATCCAATTTTTTTTAGGGTATGCCAAAAATATTGTGTCTATATCAATAATTGTGATGAAAAAGCGCCGAGCGAAACTCGATTAACAGGCGTGATTTGTGCTAGTATTAGGCAATTTCTGCTATAAAGCCATTTGGTAACTTTGTATATTTCAAGGTATATTTCAAGCTAGGCTGCCTGTGATTTATGACCCTCAATCCTATCGCGCAGGTCAGTGTTGACTGTTGAGTTGTAATTTTATGAATGAACAAACGATGAGCAATGATGAATTAATTGGACTTCGCCAAAAAATCGATGAAGTGGATGAAAAAATCCAGCGATTAATCAATGAGCGAGCAGGCTATGCGGTGCAAGTAGCCAAAGCCAAAAAGACACAAGAGGACAATCCGATTTTTTATCGCCCAGAGCGAGAAGCTCAGGTGCTAAAAAAGGTGATGGCGCGTAATGAGGGTCCACTCCCTGCCGATAAAATGGCACGTTTATTCCGCGAAATCATGTCAGTGTGTTTAGACTTAGAAGCGCCACAAAAAATTGCTTATCTGGGTCCTGCAGGTACCTTTACTCACATGGCAGCGCTGAAGCATTTTGGTAAAGCCGCCACGACAGTGCCGCTATCGACCATTGCTGATGTGTTTCGTGAAGTAGAAGCCGGCTCTGCGATGTATGGCGTCGTCCCTGTGGAAAATTCGTCAGAAGGCGTGGTCAACCACACCCTTGATGGCTTTTTATCCTCCGATCTGAAAATCATTGGTGAGGTAGAATTACCGGTGCATCATCAGTTTTTGGTGGGTGAGCATACCAAAGTGGGCGCAATTTCAAAAATTTATGCCCATAGCCAAGCGCTCGCCCAATGCCGTCAATGGTTAGATACCCATTATCCCAATGTCGAGCGTGTGGCAGTCTCTAGCAATGGTGAAGCGGCGCGCCGTATCAAAAATGAGTGGCACTCAGCCGCCATTGCAGGGGAAGTGGCAGCAAGCGAATATAATTTGCACAAACTATTTGAAAACATCGAAGATACCCCGTCCAATACCACACGTTTTTTAATCATTGGCCGCGAAGCAGTAGCGCCGTCAGGTCAAGATAAAACCTCGATTTTAGTGGCAGCCAAAGATCAGGCGGGCGCGCTGATTCAAATATTGCAGCCACTGGCAAAACATGGCGTATCGATGACCAGTATCGAAACCCGCCCAGAGCGTCCAAACAAATGGGCTTATGTGTTCTTTATTGATATGCTCGGTCATATTGACGATGCCAATATGCAAGCCGCCCTCGCTGAAATTCGCCCCCAAGTCAAAGATTTACGGGTATTAGGCGCTTATCCAAAAGCGGTGATTTAACCGTTTTTGGCAATAAATTTTTATCAGTATCAATCATCAACTAAAGGTTTTGATATGACGATCCAATCGGTCAATCACAGTATTGAGCAGTTAAAAGCTTATGAAATGGATAAATCCAATGAAGAGCTGACCCGTGAGTATGGCTTGGGTGACATCGTCAAATTGGCGAGCAATGAAAACCCAACCGGCTGCTCACCGCATGTGACCTTGGCAATCACGTCAAAACTGGGCGAATTATCGCGTTATCCCGATGGTGCAGGGCAAGGGCTTAAACAAGCGTTAGCTGATTTTTTGGGCTGCGAAACAAAACAAATTGTCTTGGGTAATGGCTCTAATGAATTACTCAATAACATTACCGCAAGCTTTGCCGATGGCGATGATGTGATTGTGTATTCTCAATACGCGTTTTCGGATTACGAGTTGGCGTCTTTGGGTATTAGTGAGCGAACCCAACAAGTCGCTGCCAAAAATTTTGCTCATGATTTGCCTGCGATGCTTGAGACGGTCAATCAAACTGCCAACTGCAAAATGGTGATTATCACCAATCCCAACAACCCCACAGGCACCGTGCTCGCCAAAGATGACCTGATTAAATTCATCAAAAAAGTGCCATCGGAGGTGTTGGTGGTGATTGATGAAGCTTACATCGAATTTGTACCAACGCTCAGCTGTGTAGATTTGACCCAAGAATATGACAATGTCATTGTGCTACGTAGCTTTTCCAAAGCTTATGGACTTGCAGCCTTACGCATTGGTTATGCCGTAAGCAGCGCAAGCATTGCCGAGATTTTAAATTATACGCGCCAGTCGTTTAATACCAGTACGTTGGCGCATGCCGCCGCCACAGCAGCGATTAAAGACCAACATTTTATTAACCAATATTTGGCGTTTAACCATGAGCAAAAACAAGCCTTGTATGATGGCTTGGATAGCTTAGGTGTCGTCTATGTCAAATCGGCTACCAATTTTGTGATGGTTAATGTCGGCGATGGCATGGACATCTACCAAACATTGATTGAGCAAGGCGTGGTAGTGCGACCGATGGTTGGTTACGGTCTGCCAGCCTGGATACGTGTGAGTGTGGGTTTGCCTGAAGAAATTAACCGTTTTTTAGATACGTTGGCGCAGGTATTGAGCTGAGCCGATGTTAGAAAAAAGGTTAGAAAAAAAGTTAGAAAAAAATCGTGAAGTATTTTGGCATTTTTTAGCGTTATTTGTGGTCATCGTTTGGGGTACAACATTAGCAAGCACTAAGGTGCTGCTGGCGGATATGTCACCCATTCAGATTTTGCTGTATCGGTCGGTATTTGCCTATGGGTTATTGTTTGCCATGTCACCTAGACTGCAAACCTTTAGCAGTGTAAAAAACGAAGTGTTGTATTTCTTGTCGGGGCTGTGCGGTATCACCTTGTATTTTTTGCTAGAAAACACTGCGTTGCTATATACCTATAGCAGTAATGCAGCGCTGTTAGTCACAGCATCCCCTTTGTTTACGGTGCTGATTGCCAGTTTTATCATTAAAACGCATGCTTTTAGCAAGTTGCTGTTGATTGCCTGTGTGATGGCGTTGGTTGGCGTGGCGTTGGTATTGGCGAATCAGCCGATGAATTTAACCAATGGCATGCTGGGTAATATTTTGGCGCTATTAAGTGGGTTGGCATGGTCATTTTTTGGGTTTGCTAACAGTGCCATTAACGATGCGCTCAACCCGATGATACGCATGCGTAAAGTGTTTTTATATGGCATAATCACCGCGTCGCTGTATATGCTTGTGACTGGTGAAGCCTTTATCAACCTTCACGCGTTTACGCCCATTAATCTGGCAAATTTACTGTTTTTAGGTGGTATCGCTTCTGCCTTGTGTTTTGTGTTGTGGACCAATGCCAATAAGCATTTGGGCGTGGTGAAAACCTCGCTGTATATTTATTTTATTCCGCTCATTGCGGTATTGTTGGGTGTGGTTTTATTGGGTGAAACAATAACTATCAGCACTATTTTCGGTGGGATTTTGATTGCATTGGCAGTCTTTTTAGCAAATTATAAAAAATCGGTAAGTTAAATGTTTGAAAAAGTGTGTTTTATTGGGCTAGGGCTCATCGGCGCAAGTTTGGCACAAGCCATGCGTGATAAAAAATTGGCCAAATCAATTGTGGCGGTCAGCCGTTCACAATCAACCATTGATAAAGGTATCAACTACGGACTGCTTGATGCAGGATTTGATGATGCTACGCTTGCGGTGCAAGGGGCAGATTTGGTGGTGATAGCCACGCCGGTACAGGCGGTCAAAAAGATTTTTGAACAAATCAAACCCATCATTACCGATAAAACTATTATCATGGATGTGGGCAGTACCAAAGGCAATATCATTGCAGACGCCAGTGCGGTATTTGCTGATGTTATGCCCAAAGGTTTTGTGCCAGCCCATCCGATTGCAGGCGCAGAAAAATCAGGGATTGATGCGCGTAATGCCAAACTATTTGATAACCATAAAATCATCCTAACCCCGCTAGATACCACGAGCAAACAAGCGGTTAAAAAAGTGATTGCACTATGGGCGCAGACTGGCGCAGAAGTGGTGACCATGTCAGCGGATTATCATGATAAGGTGCTCGCGCGTACCAGCCATTTACCCCACTTGCTCGCCTACAATCTAGTTGCTCAACTAGCCAAGCACAACGACAATATGGATATTTTTCGTTTCGCGGCGGGTGGCTTTCGGGATTTTACCCGTATCGCCGCCAGCGACCCAACCATGTGGCATGATATTTTTTATGCCAATAAAACCGCGTTACTCGATGCCATTGATGAATTTAGTGAGCAATTAAGCCAGTTGAAAGCAATTATTGAAACCAATGATTCTGAGCAGATGCTAGGTGTATTAACCCAAGCCCAAGCCGCTCGACAACATTTTGGACATATGTTAAATAAAACGCCTTATTTGGAAAAACAAGCCATGAAGCAAACTTACGTTATCGCCCCAGCCCAACAATTTGAAGGCAGTCACACCGTCGCAGGTGACAAGTCTATTTCTCACCGTTCGATTATGTTTGGTTCGTTAGCCAAAGGCACCACCACGGTTACAGGGTTTTTGGAAGGTGAAGACGCACTCGCTACTTTGCAGGCCTTTCGCGATATGGGCGTAGTGATTGAAGGTCCAAACCAAGGCAGAGTAGTGATTCATGGGGTTGGATTACATGGGTTAAAACCCTCGCATGATCCGCTATACATGGGTAATTCAGGCACCAGTATGCGCTTGTTATCAGGTATTTTATCAGCACAAAAATTTGATTCGGTGATGACGGGCGACCCGAGTTTATCCAAACGT
>ERZ500974.56-NODE-56-length-32939-cov-25.924492_pt1 | contig 32939 bp, 32 predicted proteins | sample MGYA00248868_ERZ500974 | MGnify/ENA primary metagenome ERZ500974 (study PRJEB25958, sample SAMN03398564) | human skin metagenome | study: EMG produced TPA metagenomics assembly of the Human Skin Microbiome Metagenome (human skin metagenome) data set.
ACTAAAAACGAAAAATCTCGAGACACCGACCGGAACGATGTCTCGAGACTTCACATGGTGCCCGGGGCGGGACTTGAACCCGCACGTTCTTATCGAACACTGGCACCTGAAGCCAGCGCGTCTGCCAATTCCGCCACCCGGGCAGGGTGTGGTTGTCTTAGCGACTTGATAAAGATACCACGAAGATCGCACTGAACTACAAATCTGCAGGAAAAGTGGATTATTTCGAGGAGGGGGTGGTGAAATTTCTGGGAACTTTCGCGTCGCCATCTACGTTTCGAGGGAGTGAACAAACTATACTGATCGCTACTGATCGCTACTGATCGCTGCATGGTGGAAAGGAGAATGGCTCGTGGCGTTTTTGGAAAAGCTGGCGAAGCTGGACTCCGCCATGCAACGCGGCCTTGATAACGGCATGGCCCTTGTCTTCGGCGGCAAGGTCGTTCCCGCGGAAATTGATGAGCTTTTGAAGCAAGAGGCTCAGGACAATCTCGCGCGCGGCGACGATGACAATCTTTATAGTCCGAACGTAATGACTGTGGGTGTCTCCTCCAAGGATTTGGAGAACTTGTCGCAGGATCGCAATTTGCCGGCCGATTGTGCAGACCAGTTGTCGCGCTTCATTCGCAATAGCGGATGGTCCCTCGCGGGCCCCGTGATCGTGCGAGTGGCAGAGGAATCTGGTTTGCGCACGGGTCAGCTTCGCGTGTCCTCGTTTATTGATCACGAGCCCACGGAAGAGACCGGATTTGAGGCTATTTTCCACGACTTTGATGGTCAGGAGGACCAGATGACCGAGCAGCACGAGAATACGGCTGATGACGCGGTAACTACCGCTTTCATTGCTCCAGATAGTCAACCCGCCCCGCAGCCGCAGGGCCCCGCAGTCAACCTGATGCTGCAGGATGGCTCTTCACGCGTTTATCACGTGCAAGAAGGCTCCAATATTATCGGCCGCAGCAATGACGCGGACCTGCGCCTGCCGGATACTGGCGTATCCCGCCAGCACGCGGAAATCACCTGGAACGGCCAGGATGCGGTGCTGGTGGATTTGCAGTCCACCAACGGCACCACGGTGAATGAGACGCCGATTGATAATTGGCTGCTTGCCGATGGCGATGTGATCACCATGGGCCATTCCCACATCGAGGTTCGCATCACGGGCCTTGATTCGCACAGCTACTAAGTTCAGTTAAGGAAGGGAGGTCGCCATGGATGCAGTCATCATGCTGGCGCTTCGCATCGGCTTGTTGGCTCTGCTTTGGATTTTTATCCTGGTGGCCTTAAACGCCATGCGTCGCGATACCAATAAGTCCGCCGGCGCTATCCGCCAGCAGTCGAAGAAAGTGGGGGCACCGCGGCGTCGGGAAGCGATTAAGCAGCTGTCCATCGTTGAGGGCCCCTTGCAGGGATCCCATATGGAATTGGGCACATTGGAGGACTGCACGCTGGGCCGCGCCTCTGACTGCGATTTTGTCACGGGCGACGATTATTCTTCCGGCCACCATGCCCGGTTATTCCGCCGCGGTAGCGAGTGGGTCGTGGAAGATTTGGAATCTCGCAATGGCACCTTTGTCAATGGCGTGCGCATCGACCAACCCGAGGTAGTCGGCGCGGACTCCGAAATTAAGCTGGGGCGCACTACCGTGAGGTTGAACGCATGACACTGAAGCTGAACTTCTTTGCTAAATCCGATCGCGGCCTCATTCGCGATAACAACGAGGACTCAGGTTACGCCGGTCCTCACCTTTTGATTTTGGCCGATGGCATGGGTGGCCACGCGGCGGGCGAGGTGGCCTCCGAGCTGATGGTCAACCACCTAGAAATCTTGGATCAAGATCCGGGCCAGGAAGACACTGCGGCGCTACTAGAAGCGGCCGCCGAACAGGCCAATGAGGCCATTAGTGATCACGTCAAGGCCCATCCAGAAACCGAAGGTATGGGTACGACGCTGACCACCATGCTCTTCAACGGCACGGATTTCGGCGTCTGCCACGTAGGTGATTCCCGCGGCTACCTGTTGCGCGACGGCAAACTAGAGCAGATCACCAAGGATGATACCTACGTGCAATCCTTGGTGGATAAGGGCGAACTGGACCCGGACGATGTCTCGTCGCACCCGCAAAAGTCCCTCATTCTAAAGGCCTATACGGGACGCCCGGTCGAAGCAACGCTATTCACCCTCGACGCCAAGCCCGGCGACCGTATTCTGCTGTGTTCCGATGGACTTTCTGATCCAGTAACCGCCTCCACTATTGAAACCGCACTGGGGCAGGGCAGCATTGAGCAGGCCGGCTCCAACCTAGTGGACCTGGCCATCCGCTCCGGAGGCCCGGATAATGTCACCGTGGTTATCGGTGAAGTAACCGAGGAAAAGCCTAAGGAGCACGAACCATTCCGCGTAGGCGCCCTCGCCGGCCCTACGGAAGAACCAACCCATCCGGATTCTTCCGCCTCGCGGGCGGCACAGCTCTCCCGCAAGCCTCAAGTAATTCCGCCGGCCGTCATGGCAGATGGCAAGGACGAGCACCCAGAGCTTAATGATGACGAAGCGGAGGAGGAAACTTCCGGCCGAAAGATCGGCTGGAAGGTACTCCTTGCCTTGCTCATCGTCCTAGCGTTGGTCATCGGTGCCGGACTGTGGGCGAAGAACTTCTTGTCCAATAATTACTACGTGGCCACCAACGAGGCACAGGAAATCACCATCCAACAGGGTGCTGACTACTCCGTCTTTGGCAAGGAACTACACTCCACGCACCAAAAAGTGTGCATTAATGACAGCAACTCGCTGCTGTTTTCCAGCCAGCCGTGCGAGGGCGACTTCACGCCGCTGAAGGTCACGGACCTGCCGGAATCTGAGCGCAGCGCCGTCGACCATCTCTCCACTGGTGATCTAGGTGAGGTGCAGCAGCAAGTCAATGATTTGGGCGATAAGGCGCTCAAACCATGTATCACTGCGCCGAGCCAAAAAGATAAAAAGGATGCCAAGAAAAACAAACCTGGCATCACCTGCCGGGAGGTGTAGGTTGTGAAAAAGTTTTTTAGCCGAGGAACCGAACTCGGCCTGCTCATCCTAGCCGCCATCGTCTTTGCTATTACTTTGGTCAGCTTGGAGCTATCCCAAGACAACGCGCTGACCATGGACCTGGTTTATCTCATTGGCGGGTTCATTGGAGTCTTTACTGTCGCCCATTTGGTGATGTGCTTTTTAGCGCCTTATGCCGATCAGATCATGCTGCCCATCGTGGCGATCCTCAATGGCATCGGGCTCATCATGTTGGCCCGCCTGGATCTGGTCAATGAAAGCGGCCTCGCCGTGCGCCAGGTCATGTGGACCATCGTCGGACTCGTGCTCTTTGTACTGGTCTTAGCTGTTTTGAAAGATCACCGCTCGCTGACGCGCTACTCCTATATTTTGGGCGCCGCCGGCCTCGTCCTGCTGGCCCTGCCACTGGTGTGGCCGCAGCCTGACGGCGTAGAGGCACGCATCTGGCTCAACCTGGGCCCCTTCTCCATCCAGCCGGGTGAGTTCTCCAAGATCCTGCTGATCTTGTTCTTCGCCATACTGCTGACGCAGAAGCGCTCCCTGTTTACCGTCGCAGGCTACCGAGTATTCGGTATCTCCCTGCCGCGCCTTCGCGACCTCGCACCCATCCTGATCGTGTGGGCCATCGCGATCGTCATCATGGGTATCTCCAATGACTTCGGCCCAGCGCTGCTGTTATTTAGCACCGTCCTTGGCATGCTATTCATGGCCACCGGCCGGGTGAGCTGGCTACTTATCGGCGTCGTTCTCGTCGGCGTCGGAGGTTTTGGCATCTACCAGATTTCCTCCAAGATCCAGCAGCGTTTTTCTAACTTCCTAGACCCGCTGGGCAATTATGATGGCACGGGCTTCCAGCTTTCCCAGTCGCTATTCGGCATGTCTTCTGGCGGAATCTCTGGCAGCGGCTTGGGCCAAGGACATCCAGAGCTGGTTCCGGTAGCCCACTCGGATTTCATCCTTGCCGCTATCGGTGAGGAGTTCGGTCTCATTGGCCTAGCCGCCGTACTGGTGCTCTTCGCCATGCTGGTCACCCGCGGTTTCGGTACCGCTCTGCGCACCCGCGATACCTACGGCAAGCTGGTAGCATCTGGTCTTTCTCTTACCTTGGCCGTGCAGGTCTTCGTGGTCACAGGCGGCATCTCTGCACTGCTGCCGATGACCGGCCTAACCACGCCATTCATGTCTGCCGGTGGTTCCTCTCTCATGGCTAACTACGTGTTGTTGGCGATTCTGCTGCGGATCTCTAACGCGGCTCGTCGCCCCATGCAGGAGACCTCGGGCGATGCTCCGAGCGATACCTCCATGTTCCCGTCGGTCCAGGAGGCTCACCGATGAATAGATCCATCCGTCTAGTGTCGCTGTTCGCCATCATTTTGACGGCCATCTTGCTGGTCAACTTGACGGTGATTCAGGCTTTTTCTGAAGATAAATATGCCCATAATCCGCGTAATATGCGCGGCTTCATGGAAATGCAGACCACCCCGCGCGGCCAAATCTTTGCGGGTAATACCGTATTGGCACAGTCGACGCAGAACCCAGACGAGACCTACTCGCGCTCCTACCCCATTGATTCACCGGCCTTTGGCAACATAACCGGCTACTTGTCGAGCCAATTTGGTGCCTCGGAACTAGAGTCCTCCCAAAATGACATCCTCAATGGCACTGATGATTCTTTAATGAAGCAAAACTGGCTCGATGCTCTAGCCGATAAGCCGAAGCAGGGTGCAAATGTAGAGGTCACCATCGATCCTGCACTCCAGCAGGCGGCTTACGATCAGCTTGTGGGCCCAGGTTACGAGGGCTCGGCGGTTGCCATTCAGCCCTCCACCGGCAAGATTCTGGCTATGGCCTCCAACCCTGGCTACAACCCGAATGATCTGATGGGTGATTCCGCCGAGGATGTTTGGGCCAACCTGCAAGAGCAAGACGGACAGCCGCTGGTCAACCACGCCGGTGCAGAAACGCTGCCTCCGGGTTCCATCTTCAAGATCATTACCACCGCAGCAGGCCTTAACAATGGCTTTGATCCTTCCTCCACCCTGACCGGTTCCAATGTCATTACCTTGCCAGACACGGTGACGGAGCTGACTAACTATGCCAACCAAAAGTGTAATGGTCAGGATGCGGTGACCCTGCAAACCGCCTTTGCGCTGTCTTGCAATACCGCGTTTGTGGAGATGTCGGAGCAGCTCGGCGCTGATGAGTTGCGCAAGTACGCCAAGGCCTTTGGCGTAGGCGAGAACTACGACCTCGGCGTGTCTACCTCCGCCGGCACCTTGGGCGATTTGCCGGATGGGGCGGCCACGGCGCAGTCCGCCATTGGCCAGCGCGACGTCACCATGACCGCGCTGCAGGCAGCCGTCATGGCGGGCACCGTAGCCAATAAGGGCACCCGCATGCAGCCCTACCTGGTCAATCGCATTACCGACGCCCAGATGAAGGACATCCGCACCACCAAACCAAAGAAGGCGGACCAAGCCGTTAACGAGGAAACTGCGGCTACGCTTACTGATTTGATGTATGCCTCGGAGCGTTCCTCCGCTGGATATGATGGCAATGGCTTTGCTTCCAAGACCGGTACCGCTGAGCATGGCGAGGGCCTAGCCCCGCACGTGTGGTACGTCGCCTTCGATCCCGAGCGGGATATTGCAGTGGGCGTCGTAGTGAAAAATGGTGGTAACTTGGGTGAGTCCGCGACGGGCGGCAAGGTTTCCGGCCCAATTGGCCGCGCCATCCTGCGCGCATACCAGGGGGAGCAGTAATGAATAGCGCCGAGAATAAGGAACATCTCCAGGCACTGATTGGCAGCGACTACGAGCTACAGTGGATTATCGGTCACGGCGGAATGTCTACCGTGTGGTTGGCCGATGACACCCGCAATGATCGTGAGGTAGCACTCAAGGTTCTGCGTCCGGAATTTTCCGATAACCAGGAGTTCCTCTCGCGCTTCCGCAACGAGGCGAAATCGGCTGAATCCATTCAGTCCGAGAACGTGGTGGCCACTTATGACTACCGCGAGCTAGAGGATAACGGCCGCAAGTTCTGCTTCATGGCCTTGGAGTATGTGCGCGGCGAATCCCTCGCGGACCTTTTGGCGCGCGAAAATACGCTGCAAGAAGAGCTCGCTCTCGACGTTCTCGAGCAAGCGGCGCATGGCCTATCCATCATTCACCGCATGGAGCTAGTCCACCGCGATATTAAGCCCGGCAACCTCCTCATTACGCAAAATGGCCAGGTCAAGATCACGGACTTTGGCATTGCCAAGGCGGCTGCGGCTGTGCCGCTGACCCGCACCGGCATGGTGGTGGGTACCGCACAGTATGTATCGCCTGAGCAAGCACAGGGCAAGGACGTCACGCCGGCTTCCGACGTCTATTCGCTCGGCGTCGTCGGCTACGAAATGCTCGCCGGCAAGCGCCCTTTTACCGGAGATTCCTCCGTGTCCATCGCCTTGGCGCACATCAACCAGGAGCCAGAGCCGCTCTCGACGAATATCAGCGCTCCAGCCCGCGAGCTCATTCGCATCGCATTGCGCAAGGACCCCTCTACCCGCTACGCCGATGGCAATGAGTTCACCCTAGCCATCTCCGCAGTTCGCTTGGGCAAGCGCCCGCCGCAGCCTAAGTCCGCCCCGCTAACGCAACGCGCACCCGAGCCCTCTCCGTCCGCATCGACGGAGATGTTGGGCAATGTCGCCCAACCCACCACCATCCATCCGGCCGCGGGAACCGCTCCCACAAAAGAGTCCAAGGATGGCTCCTCTTTCCTGAAGGGGTTAGGCATCACCCTGCTCCTCGCAGCCGTGGCCGGTGGTGGTTACGCTGCCTACCACAACTTGAGCGATAACGACGAAGAAAACGAGCCCTCCCGCACCCCGGAGACCTCGGTAGTTACGGAATACCGCGATCCCACCACCACCCCGCAGAACACCCCGGACGAAGATACAGAAGAGGCCCCGGCACCGGTGACGGTGACAGAGACGGAGCCGCAGGAATCCGATCAGGAAGAAGCCCCGCGTACGACTCACCGCGAGACACCCACGCGCCACTCGCCTACCCACCGGGAACAGCCCCCGGCCGTACCAACGCAACAGAATCCGCAGGATACGCACGTTGAAAACACACCTGAGCTGGATACTCCAGTAAACTCGCAGGCTAATGAGCTCCCCGGAGACTTGGCCGATTTAATTACGCAGGAGGGTGACTAAGCGATGGTCAATGACCGCTATCGGAGAGGCGAGATCATCGGCGCCGGCGGCATGTCTGAGGTCTATGCTGCCGAAGACACCGTCCTAGGCCGCCAAGTGGCGGTGAAGATGCTCCGACCGGAAATGGCGCGCGACGTCAACTTCCGCGAGCGTTTTTACCGCGAGGCCCAGAACTCGGGCAAGCTGAATCACCCCAATATCGTGGCGGTTTATGACACCGGCGAAACCGAACTGGATGGCATGACCATCCCATATATTGTCATGGAACGGGTCAACGGCCGCACCTTGCGCGATATCATTCGCGAGGACGGAGCCCTGTCCGCCCAGGAGGCGGCAGATATCCTCAAACCGGTAGCGGATGCACTTCAAGCCTCGCACGAGGCCGGTATTATCCACCGCGATATCAAGCCGGCAAATATTATGCTCACCAACACCGGCCAGGTGAAGGTGATGGACTTCGGCATCGCCCGTGCCTTGGATGACTCCACCTCGGCGATGACGCAAACTTCCGCCGTTATCGGCACCGCCCAGTACCTTTCCCCGGAGCAGGCCCGCGGTAAGAACGCGGATGCCCGCTCCGATGTCTATGCGCTGGGCTGTGTGCTCTACGAGGCGCTTACTGGCCATACTCCTTTTGAGGGCGAAACCCCCTTTGCAGTTGCGTATCAGCATGTGCAGGAAGAGCCGACGCCGCCGTCGGAGCTCATCGCGGATCCCTCGCTGACTCCTACCCAACGCGTCAATATCGATGCGGTAGTACTTACCGCTATGGCCAAGCACCCGGCGGATCGTTATCAGTCCGCTTGGGAGATGGCCGGCGATTTGGAGCGCCTGCGCAACGGGCAGGTCACCGCTGCAGCGCGCATGCACGTCAACGAGGAAGAAGACGAGCAGCCTACCGAAATGGTCGGTGCCGCCGCACCAGCTGCGGCCGCGCACCGCGCGCCAATCCAGTCCACCCGCCCCACCGAGGACGATGACAATCAGGGTGGCGGCTGGATGAAGTGGCTCGCAGCCTTCCTGGCCGCACTCTTGGTGGCCATCGTGGGCTACTTCGCCTGGGATTTCTTCTCCAACGATAAAGACTCTGAGGATAAGCCACGCCAGACCCAATCGGCCCGCGAGGACAAAATCACCGTGCCAGAGGTGGAAAACCGCCCGCGCAACGAGGTGGTTAAGGAACTAGAAGACATGGGTTTGCAGGTCACCGTCAATGAGGAGGCCAACCCGGATATTCCACGCAATAATGCCATTCGCATTAATCCGGCCCCAGGCTCCGAGCTGCAGAAGAACGCCTCGGTCACGCTGACTGTTTCCTCTGGCAAGGAGATTACGGACGTTCCGGATATCACAGGCATGACCTTGGATGAGGCCGCTCAGGCCCTCGAAGGGGCAGGCTTGGTGCTCAATTCCGATGTTTCGGAAGAAAACGATGAGTCCCCGGCCGGCCAAATCATCAAGCAGGACCCGGCCGGCGGCACGCAGCTGTCCAAGGGATCGAAGGTGCGGGTGACGGTATCTAAGGGCGTCGAGAAGAAGCGCGTTCCCAATGTTGCCGGCATGGATGTCGAGGATGCCCAGAGCCGCCTAGAGTCGAATGATTTTGACGTAGACGTGCGCGAGGTAGATTCCTTGGAGCCGAAGGGCACGGTGCTGAGCGTCTCCAATCAGGGCGCGGAGCTGGAAAAGGGCAAGCCCGTTACCGTTGAGGTATCCAATGGAATGCTCTTTAAGGCCCCTGACCTGGTACGCAAGAATCAAGGCCAGGCGGAGGCTGCACTGCGGGAGGCTGGCTGGACCGGGCAGTTCATCGTGGGCGAGCCGGCACCTACCGGTGCCTTGGTGGATGCCAATAAGATTGGCTGGGCGTCTGTGAACCCGGGCGATACTATGCGCAAGGATCAAAATATTGATATCCGCCTGTGGAACTTCGACCCCGCTGCACTTCTGCCGCAGCCATAACTGCTGGTATCCTAAGGCCTCAGTAAGAACTTAGATAAGAACTTAAATCTAGAAAAGGTATCTTATGCCGAAGTCAAAGATTTCCCAGAGCTCCTCCGTCCCTACCTCGAGCTCTACTACTAACCGCACGCCCGTCAAGATCAATTCTGAGGGCACCCCGAAGTGGTACGTCGCCATCATGCTGGGCCTGATGGTCATCGGCCTGCTGTGGCTTGTGGTCAATTACCTCGCTGGCCAGGACATCCCGTTCATGGCAGACCTCGGCGCTTGGAATTACGGCATCGGCTTCGGGCTCGCCATCATTGGCCTGTTGATGACCATGGGTTGGCGCTAAGCTAGAGCTCCCAGCCTGTTCCCTCGCCCCTACTTCCCGTAGGTGGCGAGGATTTTTCATATCTAGGAGCCACATGTCTCGCCATATTCTTGCTGCTGGCTTCATCATTGCGGTTGCCTACACGGCCGTGCATATCGCGTTTGCCGACGCCACCCTCCTCACCGGCGCCGCTCCCCTCCGCCTTTCCGTGCGCAACTACCTAGGCAACGTCTTGGGCTCGGGCATGGTGTGGGGAATCTTTAGCTACCTCATGGGTAAGGATTTTCCGGGCCGGTGGCTCAAAGCACTCCTGGCCGGCACGGGAATCATCGTTATCATGCTGGTCGTGCACTACGCCTTGCTCGTGGTCTTCGGTGTATATAACTGGCGCGAGGCATTCGAGTACAACGCCCAGTGGTTCCTCCTTGCACTCGTCTCTGGACCGGTATTGGGGCTGGCCGGCGCGGCCGCAGCACGGTTCCGCTGGTTCGACTATCTCGCCGTCCTTGGCTTCCTCCTCGAGCCCGTGATTGCCGGGTTCATCCCAGGCAGTGCCTATCTCCCCCGCACCACGACCATTCCTGGGTACTTCGCCGCCGCGACTCTCTGGTTCATCGGTGCGGGCTTCTTTATTTGGCAGCGTCGTTCCACGCGCTAAGCGCTTCTTCGGCGGCCCACCACCCCGGCATGCCGTGCACGCCAGCGCCGGGCGCGGCCGAGCTAGAGGCCACAAATACCCCCGGGGCGAGGCGGTGCGGATGGGCCGACAAACGTGGACGCAGGAGGGTTTGCAGCCCAGTCATGGAACCGCCGGCAATATCACCGCCCACCAAATTGGGATTCCATCGCTCCAGATCGGCCGGGCTCGTAGCGTGGGTGGCCAGGATGGTATCGCGAAATCCGGGGGCAAAGCGCTCGATCTGGGCGGCAATCAGCTCGGTGACCTCACCCGGATAGCGCTCCACATAGCCGCGCGGGACATGCGCATAGGTCCACAGCGTTTGCCCTCGGGAGGGGTCGGCAACAAATTGCTGGCATGCTAATACCAAGGGTCGCTTAGGCATACGCCGCTTGCCGACGTCCCTCTCAGCCCCACATATCTCCTCCAGCGTGCCTCCCACGTGCACGGTGCCGGCCTGACCCGCGCGCGGATCGGCCCACGGGACGGGTTCGCTGAGATGGAAGTCCACTTTGAAGACGGCGCTGCCATAGCGCCAGCGCGCCAGGCTCCGCCGAGTGCCGCCCCGCAGTTCCAGACCGCCCAGCCGCATTATCTGGCGCGGGGTCAGGTTCAGGATGGTCGTATCGGCCTGAGGCAGTTCCCGCAGATCGGTGACCTCGCATCCGGTGTGGAGGCGAGCGTGGTGGGAGCGGAGGAGGTTAAGGAGGGCGTCGATAAGAGCACCGGTGCCGCCCGCCACCACGGGCCAGCCGCGGGTCATGCCTAGCCCGCCAAAGAGTAGGCCGAACGCCGAGGTCAAAGGCGTGGTGGGCGAGGTAATCGCATGGACCGCGCTGCCTGCAAAGAGCGCGCGGGCCTGGGGCGTGCGGAAGGCCGCCCGCGCCAAGCTGCTGGCGGGCAAGACTCCGGCCACGCCAAATTGCGCCAAGCGCACAGGGCGATTGGGCCAGTGCACCAGCGGGGTAAGCGCATTGTCCACATGCTCATCGATGTGGCGGACGATGTGCCCGTGCAACCGCCTCCACGTCTGGGCATCGGCTCCCAACTCCGCCGCCGTGTCCGCCAAAGAACCGTGCAAGATCCCGGCCGGCGCGCCTTCTAGCGGATGGGCCATGGGATAAGGCGCATTGCGCCACCGCAGACCGTGAGCTTCCAGGTCGAGGGCGCGAAAGGCCGGGCTCGCTACGCCAAAGGGGTGCCCGGCCGCTCCGAGATCCACAATCGTGCCCGGGAAAATCTCCGCGGAGGATGCCGCTGCACCACCGGCCCGGCCGGCGCGCTCGTAGATATCCACACTCCATCCGGCCATAGCCAAGCGCGCCGCGGCCGTGAGCCCATTCGGGCCTGCGCCGACGATCACAGCGCGAGGTTGATAATCCACAATGCTCCTTATGCAGGTCAATGCTCAAATTTATCAGTCTTGTTAACACAATGGGTAGAAAGTTATCCACAGGCTGTGGAGAAAACCTGTGAAATGTGAATTTCACACAATTATTAACACCCTGTGGATAACTGTTTTCACGGGCTTCCACAAGCTGATTTTCACACTTTCACACGGCCCAGACCAGCGTGATCAGGGAAAACTCCGGAAAAGCGTTCGGTAAATTACAAAAATGTAGTTATCCACATTGTGGATAAACATTGTGGAATTCTTTCGCACACGCTTTCCGGTGATCAAATTCCACAGTTATCCCCAAACCCCAGCTTGGTGGGCTAATAGTGCGAGGACTACCGCGGCCACCACAGCAACGCCGCCCCAGCGGAGGGTGGGGCTTTTTCGATAGAGGAAAAGGCTCAACACGATGCCTGTGCACAACCCACCCAAGTGCCCCCACAGGGATACGCCATCGGCTAGAAAGGTATAGGCCACATTCGCCAGAACGAGGGCGATGGGCGCGCGGAGATCGAGCCCGCGCTGGCGGTAAGCACCCACCAGCATGGCCATGAGCGCGAAGAGCGCACCCGAGGCGCCGACGGTGGGGGTATTGAAGTCGAATTTCAAGATCATGGCGGACGCGCCGAGGCAAGAAATGAGGTAGGCGGCGAGGTACAGCGCAGTGCCAAGCGCCCGCTCCACTTCCCTGCCTATGAGCAAGAGCATGACCATATTCACCGCCAAGTGGCCCGCGTCTAAGTGCATAAACTCCGAAGACAGCGCAGTCTGAGGGCGGAAGGGATAATCCGGTCCCCACAGGCCCCAATCCGCTGCGAGCGGGGAATCATAGAAGGTGGCTCCTAGCGTGCGGGCCTGCACCGCGGTAATAAGCCAAGCAATGATGCAAACGGCGGCAATGAGCGCGGTCGCCGGGGTAGCGCGGATATAGTTTCTCACCATGGTCATGAAGTTGTCAGTCCTTGGGGCGGGTCTAGCGGTAGATTGCTTGGGGTAAAACTGCAACGAGCCCGCCGCCGCACGGAAATGCGGTGACGGGCCCGAGGGAAAAGCGATTACGCGATATCGATGGACTCGATAACAACGTCCTCGTGCGGACGGTCCATGCGGTCGGTATCAACCTTAGCGATCTTGGACACAACCTCCTGGGAGGCAGCATCGGTAACCTCACCAAAGATGGTGTGGTGGTTGTTCAGGTGCGGGGTCGGCGCCACGGTGATGAAGAACTGGGAGCCGTTGGTGCCTGGGCCGGCATTGGCCATAGCCAGCAGGAATGGGCGGTCAAACTGCAGTTCTGGGTGGAACTCGTCCTGGAACTGGTAGCCCGGGCCACCGCGGCCAGTGCCGGTAGGGTCGCCGCCCTGGATCATGAAGTTATCGATGATGCGGTGGAAGATTGCGCCGTCATAGAACGGGCCGGACTGCTCGCCCTTTGCGTTCTGGGTGGAGTAGTCCTTCTCGCCCTTGGCTAGGCCAATGAAGTTTTCAACGGTCACCGGTGCGTGGTTACCGAAGAGATCGATAACAATGTCACCGTAGTTGGTATGCATCGTTGCAGTTGCGGTCTTCTGAGTCATGCCAGCCATTGTAAAGAATTTAACGCGCGCCTGCCGCGCATGACCTAACGCTGTCAGCGATCGCGCTAGCCTGAAGGCATGATTCGCGCGCTACTTTTTGATCTGGATGACACCTTGCTCGACCACACCGGCGCGGCCCGGGACGCAGTGGATCAGTGGTGCCGCGAGCTGGGACTGCCCGAGGGCCAGCATGCGCGCTTCGCGGCCATTGAACGCAAGTGGTTTCAAGCCTATGAGCGCGGCGAGGTCTCCCACCACGGCCAGCGGGCGGCGCGCTGCCGCGAATTCCTCGGCCGGGAGATGAGCGATGCCGAGGCGCTGGCCGCCTATGACGGCTATCTTTCCGCCTACCGGAAGCAGTGGCGCGCTTTTGCCGATGCCTTGCCCACCCTCACCTGGGCGCTCGAGGCCGGCTTCCAGGTGGGCGTGCTCACCAACGGCGAGCGCGAAATGCAGCAGGCCAAGCTAGAAGCTACGGGCCTTGCGCTTGCCGACGTCCACCTCATCCCCACCGTCGACCTCGGCTGCCCCAAACCGCAGCGCGCGGCCTACCTCGCCGCCTGTGATCAGCTGGGTGCGGCCCCCGCGGACACGCTCATGGTGGGCGATTCCCTCACCAACGATGTGCAGGGCGCGCGCACGGCAGGGCTGCACGCGCTCCACCTCGACCGTGCGGGCGATGGGGATCTGCGCTCGCTTAGCGCGTTGACAGAGGTTCTCCCCCGAAAAGCCAGCTGACCACGATGGCGCCCGGATCGATAACGCCCTTGCTGCGGTCTCCCAGGTAGGAGGCGCGGCCCTTCTTTGCAGCGAGATCCTCGGTGTCGAGGGCTCCGGCATGGGCAGCATCAAAAAGCGCCTGCAAAGTCTCCGCATCCGGATCCTTCGCCCCCAGTTCGCGGGCCTTTTCTGCGGCCGGGATGAGGGCATCGAGCATGGTGCGATCTCCGCGCTTCGCGCCACCAAGCTCGTGGATGAGGTCGGCCGCGTCATTGAGCCCATCTGCCAGCGTCTCCGCGCGGGCCAATTCATTAAAGAGCGTGCCGAAGACGGCGCCGGAGGTACCACCGGCGAGTACGAGCAGGCGTTTGGCTAGCCCGGTGAAGATTTCAGTATCCGTGCCGCGCAGGGGAAGCTCGATGCCGCCGAAGGCCGCCTCCATATTCTGGCCAAAGTCGCCGTCGCCGGCCCTGCGATCCAACTCCGTAAGTGCCGCAAAGGAAGCTTGAAGGCGCTCCACAAAGGCGGTGAGCCACTGATTCTCCTCACCCTCGGTGGGCAGCTCATCCTGGAAGGTGATGGTGGCCGGTTCCACCGCCTTGGCACCGCCCAGGGTGTGTGGCCAGGCTGGGGCACCTGTGGGGGCGTCGATAAGCTCGAGCAGCTCCTCATCTGCCTTGAGCAGCGTAAAAGAAGCGCCGTGCATATTGACCGCGGTGACGTAGGAGCCCACCAACGACCGGGCGACGGTGACGCCGCGCTGGGCCAGCTGCGCGGAGGCCTCGCCAAAGAGCAGGCTCAGCTCCAGCGGGGTGGTGCCGCCGAGGCCATTGACCAGGCACACCACCTCATCGCCCTGGCCCAGCTCAAGGGCGGGCGTGATCTTATCCAGGACCTGGCTCACAATAGCGCTCGCGCTACCCACCTGCTCGGTGTGCGTGCCCGGCTCGCCGTGAATGCCCACGCCCACCTCCATCTGACCGGCATCCAGATCGAAGGTTTCGCGGCCGGTGGTCGGCATGAAGCCGGCGCCCAGCGCCACGGACATGCTGCGGGAATTCTCCGCGGCACGCTTGCCCAACTCAGCGACTGTGTCCACGTCATCGCCGCGGTGGGCGGCGGCGCCTGCGACCTTTTCCACTAGGATGGTCGCGCCCGTACCGCGGCGGCCGGGGCCGTCCTCATTGCCATCGGTGGCAATATCATCGGCCACCAGTACCGTGCGGGTGTCTACCGCCTCAGCGGCGTTGCGGGCGACGGTGAAGTTCATGACGTCACCGGTGTAGTTCTTCACCACATGGACTACTCCCCTGCCCTGGTCAGCCCACTGGGTGGCCTCGCTGACCTGGACCGCGTTCGGGGAGGTAAAGAGCAATCCCGGGCAGGCCGCTGCGAGCATGCCCTGGCCGACAAACCCGGCATGCATCGGTTCGTGACCGGAACCGCCACCGGAAATCACCGCCACTGCCGGATCACCGTCCGCGGTACGCAGCGGCGTGGTGCGGCCAATGAAGCCAACGTCGTGCCAGCGAGCATCGGGGTGGTTGGCGATGAGCCCAGCGAGGGCGTCGGAGAGAAAAGTGTCTTGACTATTGCGGAATGCGGAGTGGTTCATACTCCCACGCTAGTGATGTTTCTTACCCGGAAGCTAGGAGGAGAAAAGAAACATACCGGTTCCATTCGGACACCCAGCCGCTTCGCAGCTACTTTGCAGTTTGCGGAGGATACTAAAAGAACCATTACGAAAGGATCCGCACATGGATTTCTTGTCCTCCCTCCACAACCTCATGGACGCAGGCTCGCTGCTCCAAAGCTTTGGACCTTATATCCTCCTCGGCGTCGCCGTCGTCATCTTCATCGAGTCCGGCGTGCTTTTCCCGTTCCTGCCAGGTGATTCACTGCTCGTTACCGCGGCCATCTTGCGCCACGAGCTAGACATCAACGCCTGGCTGCTCTTTGTCGTGGCCACGGTGGCCGCCTTTGCCGGCGATCAGGTGGGCTTCTACTTGGGCCGCCGCTTTGGCCGCAAGCTTTTCAAGGACGATGCCCGCGTTCTGCGCACCGAACACCTTGATAGCGCGGAAGACTTCTTCCAGCGCCATGGCCCGGTGGCCCTAGTTTTGGGACGCTTCGTGCCGATTGTGCGCACCTTCGTCCCCTTCGCCGCCGGCACCGTAGAAATGGGCTACTCCTCCTTCCTGCGCTGGAATATCCTCGGCGGCGTGGGCTGGGTAGGTTCCATGCTGCTCGTCGGTGTACTGCTGGGCGGTATCCCGGGCATTGCCCACTCCATCGACATCATCATGCTGATTGTGGTGGCAATTTCCGTGCTGCCGATGATCATCGGGTGGATCAACAAGCGCAGCAAGGCAAAACGCGAAATCCCGGCTGTGTAAGGACTTTTTGTCCATCACTCAGCCGGGATTGCGGTGCGATTAGGGAGGACTTAGAGGGACTCGCGCACCTCATCGCGAGCCAACACCATATTGCGCAGGGAGGCCTCGGTCTCCTCGTAGCCGCGGGTCTTCAGGCCACAGTCCGGGTTAACCCACAGGCGCTCGACCGGCACGTGCTTGAGCGCGGCGCGGATGAGCTCGGCCATCTCCGCTACGGAAGGCACGCGCGGGGAGTGAATATCGTAGATGCCCGGGCCGATCTCGGAGTGGAAGGTCTCGTCGATATCCTCCAGCAGCTCCATGCGGGAGCGGGCCGCCTCGATAGAGGTGACATCGGCATCCAGCCCAGCAACAGCATCAATGATCTGGCCAAACTCGGAGTAGCACAGGTGGGTGTGGATCTGGGTGGTCGGCTTCGCCTCGAGCGCGACCAGGCGGAAGGAACGCACGGCCCAGTCCAGGTACGCCTTGCGGTCTTCCTCACGCAGCGGCAACAGCTCGCGCAGGGCGGGCTCGTCAATCTGGATGATGTCGATGCCGGCCTCTTCCAGGTCATGCACCTCATCCGCCAAAGCGACGCCGAGCTGGTCAGCGGAGACGGACTGGTGCACGTCATCGCGGACGAAGGACCAGGCCAGGATAGTCACCGGGCCGGTAAGCATACCCTTGACGTGGTGCTCCGAGAGCGACTGGGCGTACTTGGACCACTCGGTGGTCATCGCAGCCGGGCGGGAGATATCACCAACCACGATTGGCGGACGGGTGCAGCGGGAGCCATAAGACTGGACCCAGCCGTTTTCGGTAGTAACGAAGCCATCGAGCAGCTCGGCAAAGTACTGGACCATGTCATTGCGCTCCGGCTCGCCGTGAACGAGGACATCGAGCCCGAGGCGCTCCTGCAGCTCAATGACGGACTTAACCTCGTCCTTGAGGGCGGCATTGTAGTCGGCGTCGGAAAGCTCGCCCTTGCGGTACGCCGCACGCGCCTGGCGGATCTCCTTGGTCTGGGGGAAGGAACCGATAGTGGTGGTTGGCAGCTGCGGCAGGCCGAGTTCCTTCTGCGCCTCGTTGCGCTCAGCAAAGGCAGGCTCGCGCTTGACCTCACCGGCCGGCAGCTTCTCGATGCGCGCCTTCACCGCCGCGTTGTGGATGCGCTCGGATTCGGCACGGGTGCGCACTGCGCGGTCGCTGATGCTATAAGCCTCCGGTGCCTCCAGCGGGCCCTGAGAGAGGGCGACGACTTCCTTGACCTTCTCATTGGCGAAGGAGAACCAGGTGGCAACGTCGGCCGGTAGCTTGGTTTCTGCCTCCACGGTGTGCGGCACGTGCTGCAAGGATACGGAGGTTGATACGGACAGGGAGTCGAGGCTGCTCTCTAGGTCCTCGTACTTGGAGCGCAGGTCGCGCAGGTTGGCGGCCCAGACATTGCGGCCGTCGATAAGGCCGGCAACTAGGTGGGACTTCAGGTTCTTCACGCGATCGAGGTAGCCCTCATCGAGTGCCAGGGTGCCCACGGAAAGGTCTACCTGGACGGCCTCTGGCTTCAGCTCCGCCAGTACGTCGAGGCCCTTGCGGGCAGAACCGTACGGGGTGGTGAGGTATACCTGCGGGCGGTTGTCCGCGCCCAAAATGGCCTCGTAGGCGCGCTTGGTGTGGGCGGCCAGTTCCTCATCATTGGCGATGGTCAGGTCCGCTACCAGGGCAGGCTCGGCCAGCTGTACCCACTTCACGCCGGACTTATCCAGCTCGGCCAGTACCTCCTGGTATGCCTTGACGGCATCATCCAAGCGGTCGAGCGGAGACTTGGTAGCACCCTCTGCCTGCTTAGACAGGGCCAGCAGAGTAACCGGGCCGACGAGGTATGGGCGCACGGTGTGGCCTGCCGCGCGGGCCTCTTCTACCAGCTTGATAACGCGCTGCGGGTGCGCCTTGAAGTCCTGGTCATCGGCGATTTCCGGGACGATGTAGTGGTAATTGGTATCGAACCACTTGGTCATTTCCAGCGGCGCGGTGTCCTTATTGCCGCGGGCCAAGGTGAACTCATCGTCCAGGGTCTCGCCGGCCACGGCGCCAACGGTCAGTGCGGTCTCGAGCACTTGGTCGTAGTAGGCGACGTCGGCAGGAATGGCGTAGTCCTCAGTAAGGCCCAGGTCGCGCAGGCGGTTATAAGTATCCAGGCGCAGAGAGTGTGCGGCGGACTCGAAGGTTTCTGCATCGATGCGGCCGGCCCAGTAGGATTCCAGCGCGCGCTTGAGTTCGCGGTTAGCGCCGACGCGAGGGTAGCCCTCAATCGTCGCCTTGGGGAAGTTAGTGTTAGTCATTGTCTACTCCGATTCGAGATAACAGGTCTTGTGTAATGTCCGGGTTGTTGTGGGTATAGATATGGAGGCCTTCCGCGCCGCCGGCCACAATGGTGCGGGCCAATTGGGCGGTAAGCTCCATGCCGATTTCGTATTCCTCTTCTGGGGTTGTCGCTGCCGCGAGCTGAGTGCGCACCCTCTCAGGTACGGTCAGCCCGGACAGCTGCCCCATTCGCTCCAACCGGCGCAGGCTGGTCATGGGCATAATCCCCGGAATGAGGGGGATCTTCACCCCGGCCAATTTCGCCCTTTGGGCGAAGCGGAGAAAGTCCTCCGCGTCAAAGAAAAGCTGGGTGATGGCGAAGTCCGCGCCGAGACGCTGCTTATTAAGCAGGACGTCGAAGTCTTCGTCCTCGTTCTTGGATTCGGCATGGCCGCTGGGATAGCACGCCACGCTCACCGCGAGGCGGCCGGCGGCGAAGCGGGCAGCCTGATGGCTTTCCAGCTGACGGATGAGGCGAACCAGCTCATCGGCATGTTGCAGGTAGTGCTCGGGCATGCCCTCTTCGGGGAGATCACCGCGCAGGGCCAGCAGGCCGCGCACGCCGGCATCCACCAAGCGATTGATCCACCCGATGAGCTCGTCGCGCGTCCCGGCCGTGCAGGCCAGGTGCGCCAGGGGGCGCATAGAGGTGTTCTGCGAAATCTTCTCAATGAAGGCCGCGGTTCCCTCCAACCAACCGGAGCGCTGGGAACTGGTCACCGCGATGTAATCAGGGTGATAGCTTTCCAGGACTTCTAGTAAGCGGTCGATTTTGGCGGCATCGGCATCGTGGCGCGGCGGGATTACCTCAAAGGAAAGGGCTAGGCGCTCGGGCGCATGTGCTTCCTCTTCACTTTCATAGTCCAAGGGCGCGGAAGCCGAAAGTCGCGGGCTCATGGTCACCTCCTTTGCTGGTCGTCGTTGGTGTGTTGAGAAAAAAGTACCAAGCTGTTCAGTTTGCGCGGTAGCGATTGTGCAATGGTGATACCTTTGCAGGTCCGCAAACTGCGAGGTTGACGAAAAATCGGGTGAATAATAATCGCGGATTCTGAACCAAGCGGTCTATTTCAAGCGCATTCCCCCTGCACGCCACCACGCCAACGGTGGTACACCAACCACCACGTCACTATGCTGGGTGAAAGCGAATGGATAAATCTGAGTTAAGGAGTGTCCCACCCCATGAACCCCACCACGCTGAACATGGCCTTTAAGACCGCATCTAACCTGTGGAGCCAGTTCAATAACTACCGCGAGGAAAAGTCCCGCGAGGCCTACACCGCCCTGGAAGAGGCCGCACAGAAGATGGACGAGCGCGATAACGGCACCTTCGCCGAGCCGCGCCGTCAGGCAGGCGCCGTTACCCGCGCCGCACACTCCCGCCTCGAGCGCGCCCTGGAGGAGTTCAACGACTACCGCGAAGACGCCACCGAGCGCCTGAACGACGCCAAGGAAGAGGCCACGAAGAAGGCTAAGAAGGATTCTCAGAAGGCCCAGAAGAACCTCAATAAGAAGTCCGCCAAGGTAGCCAAGAAGCAGAAGAAGAATAAGAAGTCCTCTAAGGGCTGGATCTTCGCCGGCATCATCGCCCTACTGTCCGCTGCAGCCGGGGGTGCCTACTACTGGCTGCGCTCCAACGACAAGCCATCCCAGACCCCGCCACGCGTGGATGATTTCCAGTCCGATTCCCCCACCGCTCCGGAGTCCACCTTGGTCTACACCTCCACCAGCGAGAATGACACCCAGTCTGACCTCGTTGAAGAAGGTGCCGTACGCGATGAGGAGCTCCTCGGTTCCATCGATGAGCAGCTGGCCAAGCACCGCGAGGAAGAAGCAGCTCAGCCGGCCGATACCACCCGCGTTACCGACGACCACCAAAACGAGGGCAAGCACCGCCTGTAAACCGAGGAAAAAATACGCTTACCACCCCGCCGTGGGGGTATGCGTAGCGTTGTCTAGATCTCATTTCTTTGCCTAAACAAAAGTCTCTTGATTGAATTCCCACATTAGGGATCTTTCTACAAGGAGATGAACAATGAGCTTTGAGTCCCTCACCGTCAAGCTCAAAGACGGCTCAACGTACTACTTCCCGGCGGGTGCGGTGTCCAAAGACCCTTCCTCTCGCGTGGATAACCTGCGCTTCGCCATCGATAACGGAACCACCTTTCACTCCGTAGACGAGGCCGGTATCGAGCGCGAGTTCAGCGGTCATGACGTCCGCAATTACCACCTAGCCTAAGCGTTAGCACAATCCCTTCCCTGCAGGTCATCGGCTTGTACGGAAGGGATTTTTCGCGTGCCCACCCCACGCTACGACCTCGCGGTCTATCGTGGATTTCATGGAACTTCGCGCAACGCAGGAATCTGACCGCACCTATCTCGCCCGCCTCAATTTCCTTACCGATACTTTCGGTGACGAGCACGGCGATCTTTCCCCCGATTTTGCCGATGATTTTGCCTTCTACGTGGAAAATTGGGAGCCCAATCAGGGCGGTTTCATCGCATGGGAGGAGCTCGTCCCGGCCGGGGGCGTGTGGCTCAATTGGGGCACGGAGGACAATCACGGCTTTGGCTTTGTCGAGCCCGCCATTCCGGAGCTCGCCATCGCGGTCGAGGCCCGCTATAAGGGCCAGGGCATTGCCACCGCGCTTATCGACGCCGCCATTTCCCTCGCCCAGACCCTGCGCGCCCCCGGCATCTCGCTAGCCGTCCATCCCGATAATCCCCGCGCCAAGGGTCTCTATGAGCACCTCGGCTTCGAGCACGTGGGCAGCCACGAGGATCACTTTGTGATGGTCAAGCGCTTCTAAAGCGAACGCAGGCGGGCGTGGGTGACGTAAATCGGCTCATTATCCACGGCCGTCTTAAACTCCTCGGTCAGTCCAGCCATAACCGCCTCGCGCGCCTCTTCGCGGGTGCTGTGAAAGCTCACAACCTCGCCATCCACCGCGGACTCGCCGCGCTTGCGCACTACAACGAATTCCGCGCCCTCCGGCGCCGCAACTTCCTTGTCTGCGGAGGTAAAGGGATCACTGTAGCGAGCGTTGGCGGTCATGGTTGGTCTCCTGGTGGTATCGCGGGACAGTAATGATTCCCCATTCACTGTACTGAAAGTTCTCCCCCGCGACCTTGCATACTTCCACCCTCTTCTTTCACTGTTCACGATTTTTCGTCCATCTAAACCGGCACAACCGTCGACGGAAACCACGGCTTGTATGGACGAAAATCGCTAAATCAACCCCCTGAACCCCACCACGTAGAAAAAGTCCGGCCCCTCCGAAGAGGAAGCCGGACTTCATACTGTGGAGCATAGGAGAATCGAACTCCTGACCTTCTGCTTGCAAAGCAGATGCTCTACCAATTGAGCTAATGCCCCAGTGCCTAGATACCTTACTACCGCAGCCGAAGTAACTACAAACCACGCTCAACCTGAACCGCTCAAATCACTTTGGACACTTTAGGCATGTCCTATCACTTCCGTAACACGCAGGCGCTAGGGTCATGGGCACATCGTGTCCACTTTCCCTCATCCTTAGGAAAACCATGCGTCGCATTCTCACCTCCGCCCTCACCGTGCTCGTCGCCGCTGCCGTTCCAACGGCCGCTAACGCACAGTTGCCGCAGATTCCACAGCTGCCTGTGTCCTCCAGCTCGAATATCCAAGACGAAATCAACCACCGCATCGATGACGCCCGCGCACAGGTCGAGGACATCACCTCCAAGGCCTTCCCGCAGAAAGCTCCCAAGCAAAAGGCACCTACCCCAGCGAAGAAGACAGAGCCGCGAAACAGTGGTGGCGTCGACTGTGCCAATTGCGTAGCTATCACCTACGACGACGGCCCAGGTGCCGAGACCAACCGCCTGCTGGACAAACTCAAGGCCAAGAACGCGCACGCAAGCTTCATGGTGATCGCCCCCAGCGCTGAGCAGCACCCCGAGCTCCTCAAACGCATGAAGGCCGAGGGCCACACCATTGGCAACCACACCAAGAGCCACCGCCAACTCAACACACTGTCGCCTGAGCAGGTATCCCAGGAAATCGACGCCGGCAACGCCGCTATTAAGAAGGCCACCGGCCAGAGCACGCGCTGGGTACGCCCGCCCTACGGCGCTACCAACGCCACCGTGGATCAGGTAACCCGCGATAAAGGCGTCTCCCAGGCGCTATGGGACGTCGACACCGTGGATTGGAAAGACCGCAATTCTGAGCACGTCTGTTCCTCGGCCGTGCAGGGTGCCCGCGCCGGTTCCATTGTCTTGATGCACGATATCCACCCCACCACCGTGGATGCCGCCGATTGCGTTATCGATGGCCTACGCGCCAAGGGCCTCGAACCCGTGAGCTTGGATCGCCTCCTGCGCACCCCTGTGCCAGGTAAGCGCTACTATGCTCGTGGTTAATGATTGATTTTGCCCTGACTGCCGACGCCGTCGCTCCCCAACTCCTCGGCTGCACCCTCACCCATGCCGGGGTGAGCATCCGACTTACCGAGGTAGAGGCCTACCTCGGTGCCGAGGATTCCGCGGCACACACCTTCAAAGGCAAGACCCCGCGCAATGCGGCCATGTTCGGTCCGCCGGGTAGGTTCTACGTCTATATTTCTTATGGCATCCACCGCAACGTCAATATCGTCTGTGCCCCTGAAGGCACTGGCCAGGGCTGCCTGCTGCGTGGCGGTGAAATCATCGAGGGCGCCGACACCGCCTTCGCCCGCCATGGCACCTCTGATTTTCATAACCTCGCCCGCGGACCGGGAAACCTCGGCAAGGCCTTAGGCTTCACGCTCGAAGACAACCACCAACCAATACAGATTGTCGAGCGAACCACCGAACCAGAATGGGTGCGCGGACCGCGTATCGGTATCTCCAAAAACAAAGAAGCTGCCCTACGGTTTTGGATCCCCTTCGATAAAACCGTCTCGGGCCGCCGCGGCTATCCCAAGAAATAGCCCTGCTAGTTCCGCTAGCTAATAGCGCCCACCGTAGCGCTCATCATTCTCGATGGCCTTAATGATCCGCTGATTAATTTGCAGCATCTGGCGGATCTGCGTGCGGGTCAGGTTATCCATTACGGACCTTCGCGCCTGCTTAGCGTGCCCAGGCGCAGTCTCTACTACCTTGTCCCAGCCGCTATCCGTCAGCTGTGCCATGGTGGTGCGGCCGTCAGTCGGGCACGGCTGGCGCACGACCCACCCCTGCTTTTCTAGGCGCGTAACAACCTGGCTCAAGCGGGACAAAGATCCATTGGCGGTAATCGCCAAATCACGCATACGCATCTCGCGATTTTCCGCCTCAGATAGCCGAGAGAGCACTGTGTATTCAAAAAAGCTCAAACCTGCGTCATCGCGCAGCTGAGCATCCAAAATATTGGTCAATCGAATATTTACGCTCATTAGAGACATAAATGATGCCAGTTCTTCATCATTTAGCCAGTAGTCATCGCGCTCAGTCATGGGATTTATTGTATCAATTTGGCTTTAATTCTAAAGTGACTCGCCACTGTCCTAAACTCCAAGGCCTTAGTGCCCAGAGGACGGATCGATCGGTCGCTGCGCTCTCGGCAGCTTCTCCACCACCAAACGATAGGAGTCCGTGACTAACTCCTCTATCAGCTGTTGCTGCAACTCTGCATGTGGGTAGACGGAAACCCAATGCCGCTTATTCATGTGGTAGCCCGGCGCAATGAACGGGTATTGCTGCCGTAAAGCCTGTCCGTCTTCCGGGTCGGCCTTAACAATCATTTGCTCTTGGCCCGTCACCGCGATCAACAACAAGAAAACCTTGCCGCGTACTTTGAATACTTCCCAATCGGGCCCGAAAGGACGCTGCGCCTGTGAACCGAGCATCTCTCCGGCGCGTTGGCGGGCGACTGCGTAGATACCACTACCGTCCATCATCGGCTCCCTCTTCGAGACTGGCTTAGTGCTGTCTTCAACGATATCGTCCATCCAAACCTCGGTTTTCGTCGACGGTTTTGCCGGTTTATATGGACGAAAATGGTGATCCGAGTGGAGCGCTCGCCATTGTGTCACTTCTCAGAGCTCCTGGGAACGACCGCGGAAATGAAAAAGTCCGGCCCCTCCGAAGAGGAAGCCGGACTTCATGCTGTGGAGCATAGGAGAATCGAACTCCTGACCTTCTGCTTGCAAAGCAGATGCTCTACCAATTGAGCTAATGCCCCATTGTTCCGTGGTGGGCCTAGCTGGAATCGAACCAGCGACCTCATCGTTATCAGCGATGCGCTCTAACCGACTGAGCTATAGGCCCTTGTGCGGAACGAGAATTAACTCTACATACTATCCCCGGATTTACACAAATCGCCTGCTCAACAAATATTTCTTGCAACTCGAAAGCGGGGAAAGATTCGCACGGAAGAAAGAAAAATGCCGACACCCGAAGGTGCCGGCACCTTCCAGAACGAGAGAGGCGCTAGCGGTTGTCTAGGTCTACCCGCAGGCCGCCAAAGACGTCCACGATGGCGTTGTAAATAACCGCCATCAGTGGTGCCAGCAACGTAAAGAGAACGGCGAAAATAACGCCGATGAGCGCGGAGGCGGAGATAATGACACCGAAGGTAACTTCGAATCCGCCGCCTACGCCGCCGACGAGGCTATTGAGCGATTCCCAGATGCCCACCTGGTTCAGGCCGATGTAGAGCAGGCATACGGCCAGCATCCAGGCAATGAGTCCGACGAGTGACAAGGCCAGACCAACGCGGAACGCGGAAGTGGGTGAGATTCGCGTAATCGTTACGTCTCGTCGTGCCATTAATTACTCCTCATCCTTGGAGGCATCGCCAGCCTTATGCTCCTGCTGGACCTCATCCACGGTCTTTTCGCCCTTGGCTACAGCCTGAGCGTCTTCCTCACCATCTTCTTCGACGTTGCGGTCGATGGCAAGCAGTTCGACGTCGTCGGCCAGGTTCACCAACCGCACACCCATGGTCGCACGGGAGGACGGACGAATCTGGTCCACCTCGGTACGGATGACGCCGCCGGCGGAGGTGATGGCGAAGATCTCGTCATCCTCATCGACGGAGATGGCGCCGATGAGCTTACCGCGCTTCGGGGTGTACTTGAAGGTCATAACACCCAAGCCACCGCGGCCTTGCGGGGTGTATTCCTCAATGGCGGTGCGCTTGCCGTAGCCGCCAGAAGTGGCTACCAAAAGGAACTCGCCATCGTGTACCACAGACATGGATAGCAGCTGGTCATCGCCGCGGAAGCGCATGCCCTTCACACCGGCGGTAGCGCGGCCCATGGGGCGCAGCTGGTCGTCGTCGGCAGTAAAGCGGATAGCTTGGCCCTGCTCCGAGGTAAGCAGGATGTCATCGCCCTCGGAGACGAGCTGTGCGCCGATGAGCGCATCGCCCTCGTTGAGATTGATGGCGATAAGGCCAGCGGAACGCGCGGACTCATAATCGGTCAGGCGGGACTTCTTCACGCGGCCCTGCTGGGTGGCGAGGACCAAGTAAGGAGCGTCCTCGTAGGACTGGATCTGGATAACCTGAGCGATCTTTTCTTCCGGCTGGAATTCCAGCAGGTTAGCTACGTGCTGGCCGCGTGCGGCGCGACCGCCCTCGGGCAGTTCATAGGCCTTGAGGCGGTAAACACGGCCGAAGTTGGTAAAGAACAAGATCCAGTCGTGCGTGGAGCAGACGAAGAAGTTCTTCACAATATCGTCCTGCTTGAGCTCAGCGCCGCGCACGCCCTTGCCGCCGCGCTTTTGCGCCTTATAGGAATCCACCTTGGTGCGCTTAGCGTAGCCGGTAGAGGTAATGGTGACCACGACGTTCTCGCGGGCGATGAGGTCCTCATCGGTGACATCGCCGGTCGCCGGAATAATTTCGGTGCGGCGTTCATCGCCATACTTATCGACGATCTCTGCCAGCTCATCGTGGACAATCTGGCGCTGGCGCTCCTCGCGGGCGAGGATATCCTTCAGGTCGGCGATTTCGCGCTCGATCTCGGCCAACTCATCAATGATCTTCTGACGCTCCAGGGCGGCCAGCTTACGCAGCTGCATGGCCAGGATGGCATCGGCCTGGATATCGTCGACGTCGAGAAGCTCCTTCAAGCCCTCGCGTGCCTCGTCCACGGTGGGCGAACGGCGAATGAGGGCAATGACCTCATCGAGCATGTCCAGTGCCTTGACCAAACCGCGCAAGATGTGGGCGCGCTTCTCGGCCTCGTTCAGGCGGTACTGGGTACGGCGAACGATGACCTCGATCTGGTGCTCCACGTAGTAGCGCAGCATCTGATCCAGGCGGAGGGTGCGCGGCACGCCATCGACGATGGAGAGCATGTTGGCACCGAAGGAGGTCTGCAGCTGGGAGTGCTTGTAGAGGTTATTGAGCACCACACGCGCCACAGCATCGCGCTTAAGGGTGACCACGATGCGCATGCCCACGCGGTCGGAGGACTCATCCTCAATCTTGGAAATGCCCGCAATCTTGCCGCTGGCCACGGACTCCGCGATATTGGAGATGAGGTTATCCGGGTTGACCTGGAACGGCAGCTCGGTGATCACGATGGTTTGGCGGGATCCAGACTCCTCAATGGAGGTCACACCGCGCATGCGGATGGAGCCGCGGCCGGTGGTGTAGGCATCCTTGATGCCCTGATCGCCCACAATGAGGCCAGCGGTGGGGAAATCCGGGCCCTTAACGCGTTCCATGCAGGCTTCCAGCGCAGCCTCTTCATCGGCGTCCGGGTTATCCAGCATCCAGTAGATGGCCTCGGCCAGCTCGTTGAGGTTATGCGGCGGAATATTGGTGGCCATGCCCACGGCGATGCCGCCAGAACCGTTCATGAGCAGGTTCGGAACGCGGGACGGCAGGACGTCTGGCTCGCTGGTCTTGCCATCGTAGTTGGGCGAAAAGTCCACGGTGTTCTCGCGGATATCGCGCACCATCTCCATGGCCAGCGGGGTGAGCTTGCACTCCGTATAACGCATAGCTGCCGGACCATCGTTACCGCGGGAGCCGAAGTTACCCTGGCCATCCACCAGCGGATAGCGCATGTTCCAGGACTGGGCCAGACGCACCAAGGTGTCATAAATCGCGGAGTCACCGTGCGGGTGGAACTGACCCATGGTGTCAGAGACCGGACGGGCGGACTTCACGTAGCCGCGCTCCGGGCGGTAACCGGAATCGAACATCGCGTAGAGGATGCGGCGGTGCACCGGCTTCAGGCCATCGCGCACCTCCGGCAGGGCACGGCCGACGATGACGGACATGGCGTAGTCGATGTAGCTCGACTCCATCTCCTCATTAATGTCAATGGGAAATATGCGATCAAAAAGATCGTCGTTATTGTCACTCATAACCCCAAATTCTACCCTCTAGCGCCTTTCAAGACTCGAATTGCCGCACGAGTGGTATCACCGTGGTATCACTTGAGGTATGGCGATGACATTGCGGCTTACGGACGAACAGGATCACGCGCTCACGCTGCTGGCCTCCGCGCAGGGCACCTCCAAGCACGAGGCGGTGGTGCGCGCCATCGTTGCGGCCGCAGCCCGCACGCTTGCCGACGCCCACGTGCAGTCCACCGCCCGCGCCCTCCTCCCCGGCCGCGCTGAGCTGGAGGCGGAAATCCGCCGTGCCCGGCCTGCACAGTCCTAGCTAAGCATGAGTACTGAACAGCTCTACCTCTTGGCTCGCGAATTTTGCGCTCGTTTTAACGTCCGCATCACCAACTTCGCCGCCTTGGCGGCCGCGGCGGCGGCCAGCACCGCCAAGGTGGAGGGAATAGCCATTCATGACAACCACCGCGATGCCGCCCGCGCCATGGCGGAGGTATTAGCCCGCGTGCCAGCGCTTAACGGGTATAACGCAGAGTTCGCAAAGTTCAGCGCGCGCGTCTACCTTAGTGTTAAAGAAGTTGCCTAAGTTACTGGGGATAGTGACCCAAGAAAGGAACTACCACCATGTCCCACTTCAAAAAGATCGCCGCCTCAAGCCTGACCGCCGTGGCGCTAGCTGCCACCGCCGTCACTGCTCCTACCGCCACCGCCGCTGATGCCGATTCCTGGCAGGACAACGTAAATCCGGACTTTCAGCCGGGCGAGGCCGGTGGTTCCTCTACCGGTTCTTCCCAGCTGGATCTCACCTTGATTATCACCGCCGCGGCCGTGGGCGTCACCGCGCTGGCCAGCGCTGTGGCGCTGTACTCCCCTAACGTCGATTTGGAGAAGGCTGCACGCGATGCCGGCCTGGGCCAGATTGCTGATCAGATTGCTGCCATTCAGGCCACCCTCCCTGGCCTGCCGGGCCAGCCCGCCTAACTCGCGTAAGGTGGTGCAGCATGGCACATCTTTCTGAACTTATGTCAGGTCCGCAGCGCACTGCGGTCATTAGCGATTGCGGCGAGCTGGTTGAGGGGGTCGTCGCCAAGCAATCGGGCATTACCGGCATGGCGCTCAAGGGCGCCGTCGCCGCCGCGAAGAAGGTCGATTCCGCCATCATTACCAAGGCCCTAGGCCGCGTGTTGCCGGATGTCCTCGATGCCCTGGATCTGCACTGGCAGGAATTTTCGGAAAGTTCCGAGCAGGATTTCGGTTCCTTCCTAGAGCCGCGCAGCGCCCAGGTGAGCGATTCCATCATGTCGGTGGCCGATAGGCATGCCGAGCAGATTAACTCCCCCGCGCTATCTAAGCCTTATAACTCCTTGCGCGGTAAGGCCTCGAAATTCCTCACCCCTGCGGTCCCGGATTTCGGCCGCGTGCTGCAGAAGCACATGTAGCCTCCGCACGCTTGAACCTAAATCAAACCGCAGAGTATAAGTGTGGAAGTGACTACTTCCGCAGCTAACCAAACCGAGTACCCCGCCGGCCAAGATCCCGCCCGCTGGCGGGTGCTTATCGTTTTGCTCACGGCGCTCTTCATGTCCCTGCTGAGCGTGTCCATCGTGAACGTAGCCCTGCCCTCTATTCAATCGGGCCTGGGAGCCTCTGAATCCGATGTGCAATGGGTGCTCTCCGGCTATGCGCTCACCTTTGGTGTCATCCTTGTGGCGGCCGGCCGTGCCGGAGATCTCTTCGGCCGCGGCGGCATCTTTCTAGCAGGCATTGCTATCTATTCCCTCAGCGCCGCCGTCGCCGGCTTTGCCCCCAACGCGGAGGCACTCAACGCCGCCCGCTTTATCCAAGGCATAGGCGCTGGGCTGCTCAATCCGCAGGGCGTGGGAATGATCCAGCAGTACTTCCGCGGTCCGGAACGCGCCCGCGCCTTCGGCTACTTTGGCTCCACGGTAGGCATCGCTGTGGCTATCGGACCGGTACTGGGCGGCCTGCTCATTCGCCTCGGCGGCGCGGACCTAGGTTGGCGGCTGACCATGCTGGTCAATTTCCCCGTCGGCCTTATTGCCATCATCTTAGGATTGCTGTGGTTTCCGCGGCCGCTGTTTTCCCGCGTGCGCGATGAAAATGGCAATAAACTGGGCATCATCAAGGCCCTTGCCAGCCTGGATCCCATCGGTGCGGTGATTCTCGGCGCTGCAGTGTGGGCCATCCTCTTCCCCTTCATGGAATCGTCCGCTTCCCCGGCCGTGTGGTGGTTCTTACTGTTGGGCGCCGTCCTCCTTGTGGGATGGGTGCTATGGGAGCGCCGCCACAAGGCCACCGGCCATCCGCCAATGGTGGATCTCGCTATCTTCGCCACCCCAAGTTTTCGCAATGGCACCATCATCGCCACCTTGTGGTTTATGGGTATTACCAGCATTTGGGTGCTCGTAGCACTTTACTTCCAAAGCGGACTCGGACACTCCGCCCTGGCTGCCGGATCCGTAGGCATTCCGGCTGCCTTGTTGAGCTCCATATCTGCCACACTGGCCGGTCGATCCGTATCCGTCCACGGCCGCAAGGTGGTGGTGCTGGGCATGCTCGTGACCATCTCCGGCCTCATTGCCACCATTGCGCTTATCTGGGCCACCGAGCAATGGGGCGCTAGCGAATGGTGGATGGTCCTTTCGCTGGCCTTTGTTGGCGGCGGGCAAGGCTCGGTCATCTCCCCCAACCAAACGCTCACCTTGGCGCATGTTCCACAGGCCTACGCCGGATCGTCCGGCGCCGTCCTCCAAACCGGCCAGCGCATTGGTACGGCCATTGGGCTTGCCGTTATTACGGCCATCGTTTTTGCCACCTTGCACGGCACAAGCGCGGACTGGCCGCTGTCCATCATTGCCGGCTTCGGCGTCATCCTCGCCATGTGCCTCGCTTCCCTAGGATTCGCCGTAGCGGATCAGCACAGCTCCCAGGCCTAGGCCCGGCGCTTTCCGACGCCACAATTAAAGCCCACCGCGGTAAATTCCACGGTGGGCTTCATGCTGCGCTCTAGATATCCAAGAAGCGGACGTCCTTCGCGCGGCGGGTAATGAAGGAGCGGCGGGCCGAGACATCATCACCCATGAGGATGGAGAAGAGCTCATCGGCGCGCTGCGCGTCTTCCAAGTCCACGCGGCGCAGGATGCGGGTGCTCGGGTCAAGCGTGGTCTCCCACAGCTCGGCGGCGTTCATCTCGCCCAGACCCTTGTAGCGCTGGATGCCGTCATCTTTGTTGATCTTGCGGTTTTGCTCCAAGCCCTCGGCCAGCAGTTTATCGCGCTCGGCGTCGGAAAAAGCATAGCCCGGGGTACCCTTAGACCACTTGAGCTTGTACAGCGGCGGGTTAGCCAGGAATACGTGGCCATCCTCAACCAGCTGCGGCATGAAGCGGAAGAGCAAGGTCAGAAGCAGCGTGGCAATGTGCTGGCCGTCAACGTCGGCATCGGCCATGAGCACGATCTTGTCGTAGCGCAGCTTCTTGATATCGAATTCCTCGTGGATGCCGGTACCCAGCGCGGTAATAATCGCCTGGACCTCGGCATTCTTGAGGACCTTATCCATGCGGGCCTTCTCCACGTTCAGGATTTTGCCGCGCAGCGGCAGGATGGCCTGGAACATGGAATCGCGGCCGCCCTTAGCGGAGCCACCTGCGGAGTCACCCTCCACGATGTAGAGCTCGGAAATCTTCGGGTCCTTCGAGCGGCAATCTGCGAGCTTGCCCGGCAGGCCGCCGAGGTCGGTGGCGGACTTGCGGCGCACCATCTCGCGAGCCTTGCGGGCAGCCATGCGAGCATGCGCGGAGGACACAGCCTTATTGATAATGGCCTTGGCCTCTGCCGGGTTGGCATCGAACCAGTCATTGACGTGCTCGTTGACCGCGCGCTGGACAAAACCCTTGATCTCGGAATTGCCCAGCTTGGTCTTGGTCTGGCCCTCAAACTGCGGATCGCCCACCTTGACGGAAATGACGGCCGCCAAGCCTTCGCGGCAGTCATCGCCGGAGAGGTTACCGTCCTTTTCCTTGAGGAGCTTATGCTCCTTGGCGTAGCGGTTCATCAGAGAGGTCAGGGCCGCACGGAAGCCCTCTTCGTGCGTGCCGCCCTCGTGGGTGTTGATGGTATTGGCAAAGGTGTGAACGGACTGCTTATAGCCCTGGTTCCATTGCAGCGCTACCTCTACCTCGTGATCCTCGCCCTTCGCATCGAAGGAAACGATGGTCGGGTGGATCGCGGTCTTGGACTTATTGAGGTACTTGACGTAGTCGGTCAGACCCTCTGGATAGTGGAAGGTTACCTTCTTACGACGCTTCTTTTCCGCCGCAGCGTCCTTCGCCTCGCCAGATTCTTCGTTGAAGGTATCGCCGGCGTCCGGGGCATCATCGAAGGAGGTCTCATCCGCGCTGGTCTCGCCAGATTCTGCATCGGCGATTTCTTCCAGCTCGATCTGCTCTTCGGTGACGCGCTCGTCAATGAGCTCAATGCTCAGGCCCTTATTCAGGAAGGCCATCTCCTGCAGGCGGCGCGAAATGGTGTTGTAATCGTATTCGGTGGTTTCAAAAACTTCCGGGTCCGCCCAGAAGCGGATCTTGGTGCCCGTGCCGCGGGCATTGCCGCCCTCAACGAGCTCGTCTGGGATGGCGTTCTGGAAGTTTTGGTACCAGTGCTTGCCGTCGCGCTTGATCTCCGCCTCCACGCGGGTAGAAAGCGCGTTCACCACGGAAATGCCGACGCCGTGCAGGCCGCCGGAAACGGCGTAGGAGTCGGAGTCGAACTTACCGCCGGCGTGCAGCTGGGTCATGACCACCTGGACGGTAGGTGCACCAGAGGCGTGCATTTCTACCGGGATGCCACGGCCATTATCGATGACCTCTACGCCGCCATCTTCCAGCAGCTTGACGGTTACTTTGTCGGCGTAGCCGGCCATGGCCTCATCGACGGAGTTATCAACGATCTCCCAAATGAGGTGGTGCAGGCCGCGCG
>ERZ500974.57-NODE-57-length-32886-cov-5.731291_pt1 | contig 32886 bp, 31 predicted proteins | sample MGYA00248868_ERZ500974 | MGnify/ENA primary metagenome ERZ500974 (study PRJEB25958, sample SAMN03398564) | human skin metagenome | study: EMG produced TPA metagenomics assembly of the Human Skin Microbiome Metagenome (human skin metagenome) data set.
GCTTGACCGTCTTGTAGAAGGAATCCCCTCACTTTAGAGAGGGGAGGAAGTCAACTAATTGTCAGTCAATGAAACATTAGACCATCAATATTAGATTTTACCTACTAAATCTAGGCTTGGTTTTAAGGTTTCTTTACCTTTTTCCCATGCCGCTGGACATACTTCACCGTCGTTGTCACGCACGTATTGAGCCGCTTCGATTTTACGGATTAAGTCTTTGGCAGAACGACCGATACCTAAGTCATGAATTTCTGCCACTTTGATTTTACCGTCTGGGTCTACCAAGAAAGTACCACGAAGCGCAGCGTTGTCTTCTTCAATCATCACGTTAAAGCCGCGGGTGATTTTACCAGTACCATCGCCAAGCATTGGGTATTTTACTTTAGCGATTGCAGGTGACGCATCTGCCCATGCTTTGTGTACAAAATGGGTGTCTGTCGATACCGCATAAACTTCCGCGCCTAATGCTTTGATTTCTTCGTAATGGTCTGCCATGTCTTCAAGTTCAGTTGGGCAAACAAAAGTAAAGTCATGTGGGTAGAAGAAAAACACTGCCCATTTGCCTTTAACGTCATCTGATGATATTTCTTTGAATTCACCATTCACATATGCTTGAGTTTTGAATTCTGGAATGGTTTGGTTAATAATTGCAGCCATGGATTTTTCCTTATATAAGCTATTGTTGTGGTTAAAAATTTAGCAACATCACCATTTGACAAAGCCAAATCAGTGAGTGCTATATTGATAACACAAATTTGATGTCATTGGCAACCTAGCTTTTTAGGCTCTTAGCTTTTTAGGCTATAGGCGGTTGTTATTTTTTACCCATCAAACGTTGTTATCGATGGGTCTATCTTAGTACAATTTAAGATTCAGTCTAGTTTAAAGTTTTTAATTTATTGATTAATTTTTTAAATTAACCTTGATAGTTTTGCCTTATAGTTTCAATCTTTAGGCTATCTTGTAATTATTTTGAAAGGCTCGATAATGAGTTTACTGTCAAGACCAAATTAATGATAGATTAAAAAAGATTCCACTCGTAAAAGCACACAAAAATGGTAAACTAAATTTGAAATGATTCGGTTAATTGAAGCTTTTAGCAGGCATCTTTTGCGTGTTGTTTGCTAGGGTAGCCGTCAGTTTTTTTACCTTTTCATCTTTTTATTTATCTTTAACTAAAACGCGTTAGCGAAGATTTTACGCTATTTTAAAGGTTAAAATTCAAACCATGATTACATTACGACAATTAGAATTTGCATTGGCAGTTGCCAAATACAAGCATTTTAAACGGGCAGCAGAAGAGTGTAATATCTCACAATCTGCTTTAAGCTTGGGGATTGCAGAGCTGGAAAAGCAGCTTGACACCCAAATTTTTGAGCGTAACAACAAACAAGTGTTAATCACCCCGATTGGGGAGGAAATTCTTGAGCGAGCCACGCGGATATTTGCCGAAGTCAATGATTTGGTGACCCGCGCCCAGACGCACCAAACCCCACTCGCCTATCCGATGACGATTGGTATCATCCCAACCATTGCGCCGTTTTTGCTGCCCAAGGTATTGCCGCTACTGCGCCAACAATTCCCACAGTTTCAGCTCAATGTGGTAGAAGAACAAACTGAGCGACTGCTTGAAAAAGTCCGTTATGGCGCGATTGATACCGCCATTATTGCGCTGCCTTACAATACTGACGGCATGCTATCATTTGAGTTTTGGTCAGAGACGTTTTTGGCGGTATTTGCTAAAGACAGTAAACATGCCAACTTACCTAGCATCAATGCCGATGAGTTAGCCAACAGTAACTTGATGCTGCTAGGCGAAGGACATTGTTTGACCGATCATGCGCTATCGGTATGTCACCTCGATAAAAGCCGCGTCAAACACGCCTTTAGTGAAGCAAGCCTGCATACGTTGATTCAAATGGCTATCAGCGGTATGGGCACCACGCTAGTGCCGCAAATGGCAGCTGGGCAAGTGCGCCAGCAAACTGACAATGTGTCGTTAGTGCCGCTCAATGAAGCCGGTCCGCATCGCCGCTTGGCGTTTGTCACCCGTCTCAACTATGCGCGGGTCGATGATGTGAATCTATTGGGTCGCTTGTTTGCCCAAGGGTTACACGATAGTGAATTGGCGTCTGCGCCAGCTACCCCATCTACCTCATCTACAATAGACGCTGAGTCCAAGACTTCAGCGAAGCCCGCCATAGAGGCATAATTTTTTATGCTCACTTTATTACATACATCAGATTGGCATTTGGGGCGTAGGCTTTATGGTAAGCCACGCTACGATGAATTTAAGCAGTTTTTAGACTGGCAGTTACAGACGCTGCGTGAGCAAAAAGTCGATGTGCTATTGATTGCAGGGGATATTTTTGATACCACCGCCCCCAGCAACCAAGCGCAAAATTTATATTATGATTTTTTAAGTCAAGTTTGCCATACCGAGTGCCGCCATGTGATTATCGTAGCGGGCAACCATGATTCGGCCAGTTTTTTGGAGGCGCCCAAACAGCTACTCAAAGCCTTTAACATCCATATCATCGGTAGTATGACAGATACGCCGACTGACGAAGTGATTACGTTATTAGATAAAGCAGGGCAAGCTGAGCTCATTGTCATGGCAGTGCCCTACTTGCGTGACCGTGATGTGCGCACCGTCGGGCATGGCGAACGATTGGATGATAAGGAACGAAAACTTGCCCAAGGCATCAAAGCCCATTATGCACAGATTGCCGATATTGCGATTGCGCAACAAGCGCAGCTGCAAGCCAAATATAAGCGTACTATTCCGATTGTGGCAACGGGGCATTTATTTACCGTCGGCGGGCAAACGATGGAAGGCGATGGGGTGCGTGATTTGTATGTCGGCTCACTCGGTAGTATCGGTGCCGAGATTTTCCACCCACAGATTGACTATGTAGCGCTTGGGCATTTACATATCCCGCAAGTGGTTGGCGGACAACCACACATCCGTTACGCTGGCTCACCCATTGCCATGGGTTTTGGTGAAAGTCGCCAGCAAAAACAAGTGCATTTGCTGCGATTTGATGCCAAGCCTGACTTACTGTCTCAGCCATTACAGACTTTAACCATTCAAAAAAAACCGCTTGTCTCTGAGCCAACCCCTGTCAAAAAACGCAAAAGTGTGAGCCATACGTCGATGGATTTATTTGCGGATGAAGCGTTGCCTGAATCATCCATGCTTGGCGCGATAAATACAGAGGCTGATATTAACGCAGAGGTTGATGCTCAAGCGAGCTATAAAGCAGGATATGATACACCCAGTGATCATCTAAGTGGGAAACTTAGTGGACAGCCTTACAATATAGCCAAGCTTAGCGATACTACCCTCCTGCAATCGCTGCCTGTTCCTGTGTTCCAATCCATACAAACGCTCAAAGGCGATTGGCAAACCATCAAATCTAGCTTACACAGCCTAAAAAAATCCCAACAATCGGTTTGGCTTGAAGTGGTGTATGACGGGCAAGAAGTCGTGGGTGATTTATCAGAAAAAATCGCAGAACTGGTTAAAGACGCTAGGCTTGAAGTACTACGCATCAAAAATCAGCAAAAACGCGATCAGGTGATGCAAAGCCAGCGCATGGATGAGTCACTTGAAGAGTTAAACCCGACACAAGTGTTTGAACGCTGTCTAATTGCCCATCAAGTGCTAGAAGAACAAAAACCCATGTTATGGTCAAGATATACTGAAGTGCTTGAAAGCTTGCAAGGGGGGCAGCAATGAGAATCTTAAAGCTTCGCTTTCAAAACCTTAATTCATTGCAAGGCGAATGGGAAATTGACTTTCGTCATGCCGCGTATGCTGATGAAGGTATTTTTGCCATCACAGGCTCGACAGGGGCGGGTAAAAGCACCATTTTAGATGCCATTTGTCTTGCCTTATACGGAGCGACGCCACGCTTGGGCGAGATTACCCAAAGCAAAAATGACCTAATGTCACGCCATACCGGCGAATGTTTGAGTGAAGTAATTTTTGCCACCAAAAATGGCAGTTATCGCTGTACATGGCTACAAAAGCGCGCCAGAAAAAACCCCGAAGGCAACTTGCAATCGCCGACGCACGAAATCGCCCCTTTTACCGATGATGCTGCAAAGTTACCACCGCTTGAAACCCAAACCAGAAAAACTAGAAAACTGGTCGCTGAATTCACCGGCATGGATTTTGACCGTTTTACCCGTGCCATGCTACTGGCGCAAGGCAGTTTTGCCGCTTTTTTGCAAGCCAATAGCGATGAGCGCTCCAATCTGCTCGAAGAAATCACCGGCACCGAAATCTATGGCGATATCTCAAGAAAAGTACATGAGTTTAAAACCCAATCAGACGCTGAACTTAAGACCCTCACCGATCGCTTATCAGGCATGACGGTGTTATCTGATGAAGAAGTACAAAGCCTAACCTCACAAAAAAATGCCCTGGTTGACATCGTCAATGAAACCAAAACCGCCATGACTAAAATTGAGTCTGATAAGCTATGGCGACAAAACCTTGACGCATACACGCACCAAATCTACAAGCTTGAGCATGAAGCACACGACCTTGCGGAGCAAGAAAGCCAATTTGCCCCACAAAAAACCCGACTACAACGCGCATTAAAAGCCCTTGAAGTGTCGGGTGATATTAAAAAACTTGATTATCAGCGCGATTTGTTGACTGCACAGCTCAGTGATCTTGCCAGTTATCAACACCAGCTACCCACTGCCGAACACAATTGCCAACTTGCTCAAAGAAACCAAGCGGAATGTCAAGCACAAGCCCAGCAAACCGAAACCGACTGGCAACAAGCCCAACCGTTATTAAACCAAGTGCGCAAGCTTGACACTACCCTTGGGCAAAAAAATCAGTACGCCCAAGAAATTGCGCAGCAGTTGTCACAGCTTGGTGAGCAATTGGCGCATAATGCCCAAAGCATTGATAGTCAGCAGCAGCAGCTTGTTAGCCAGCAAATAGAGCGTGAACATCTTATTCAAGCGCAGCAGCAAATCCCCCATGCAACAACCTTGCCTCAAACATTGGTTTCACTCACCCAGCTACAAGAAACTAGCCAAGCACTCAGTGAACAAGCGCAGGCTTTAGTCAGCCAGCAGCAGCAGTTACAAGGTGATTTTCAGCACAATGAGCAGCAAGCCAGCGCGCTGCAATCACATCTCACGCAGTTGCAATCACAAATCTCTGAGCATCGACAAAACTTAGAGAGCCAAACCAGTCACTTACATCATCTGACACAAGGGCAGTCGGCAGCAGCATTGCGCCAGCAGGTTGAAACTTATTGGCGAACCGACCAGCAGCTTATCGCTATGCAAAGCGATGTGCAGACTTGGCAAACCAACCTACAACACTATCAGCAATTTGTGCAGCAGTTAGCCGAGGGTCAAACTCAATTGGCTCAGATTGCTAGCCAACGACTAACTAGCGAGCAGCAGCAACAAGCCGCCGAGCAGACTGCCGACTTGTTAAACCGCAACTTGATTTTATTGGCAAAAATTCAAGATTTGACCGAGGAGCGCAATAAATTACGCCACGGCGAACCTTGCCCGCTGTGTGGCTCAACCGCACATCCTTTCGCCACCCATCAGCCCTACACGCCTGATGATACAGAGCAACAATTAGCGATTGCCAAACAACGGCTTGATAACATCAATCGCCAATTACAGCAGTTATTACTTGAAGAGCATGCACTCACAAACAGCCAGCAACAGCGCAATGAAAATTTGCAGCACTTAAAGGCACACAATCAACGTTTATTAAATCAATTACAGCTTGCCAGCCAATACCTTATACATGCTCAACCTGTACAACAGGCAATTGAAGCATTACCGCCCGTTGCAGCCTCTAACGCTGATAATGATATAGACCACCAAGCCCTTCAAACGTTGGTGACGATAATCAAGGCTGAACAAACCAACAATCAGCAATCTTTGGCAGCGCTGCAAGATTCACTGATGCAAATCGAAGCCGTACAATCCGAGCAGCAGCAAACTCAGCAGCGATTAGCCTCATTGAGCGAGCAATACAATGACGTTTTGCAGCAACAAACCCTGCTACACAATCAGCAGCAACATCGCCAAGACAGAATCCGCGATATTGATGCCCAGCAATTGGTTATCGCCGATAAGCAACATCAAGTAATACAGCGCATTGACAAGTTACTGATGCCTTTTGCAACGCGCGAACGCACTTTTAGCTTTGCTACCACACAGGATGTGAATGCCCAATTAAATCAGCATATCGATACCCTTGCGCAACTTTTACAGCGCTATCAAGGATTAGAAACTAAGCTTAGCCATATCAATGACACCATCACAGGTATTGAGCAAACGCTCACCCGATTGGTGGCAGATCAGCAACATTTAACCCAAAATCAACACCAAGCCCGTCAGCGACAGCAAGCATTGGCGCAAGAGATTAGCGAGCTACAGGCGCAGCGATACGCTTTGTTTGGCGAACAAGCGGTAGACATCGTCTCTCACGCGTTAATCCAAGCAAAAAATCAGGCTTTGCAGGACTATCAAACCAGCCAAACCGCCTTTCATGAGCAGCTAAGTCAGCTGCAGATTTTGCAACAACAAATCGCATCTTTGACCACTAGCACTAACCATCTAAAAACTGCCCAGCAAACGCTACAAGACGACATCCAGCAGCGTTTTGCGACATTGGGTTTTGTGGATGAGGCGGATTATCGCGCTGCGGTGTTGGTCGATACCGAGCGGGAACGCTTACAACAGCTTGCCAATCAACTCCATGACAGCCAGCAGCGCAATCATAACCTACTGTCTGAAGCCAAACGCATACAGCAGCAGTTACTTGATCATCCCCAAACTGCGCTATCAGTTGAGCAATTGCTCGATGCGCTTGGGCAATTGCAACAGCAATTTAGCGAGCAGCAAAAACAATTGGGCGCCGTTGAACAGCAGCTAGCAGCCAATGAAGCCCTTAAGCAAAACCAGCAGCAGCTATTAGATGCCATCAACCAACAGCGCAACCATACTGAAGAATGGAAAGTATTGCATCAGTTGATTGGTTCAAGCGATGGCAAAAAATTTCGTAACTTTGCCCAAGGCTTGACCTTTAATATCATGGTTGCCCATGCCAATGAACAGCTCAAAAAAATGAGCGACCGTTATTTACTGATAGCTGATAGCGAGCAGCCCTTGATGCTCAATGTGATGGACAATTACCAAGGCGGGCAAATCCGTACCAGTAAAAATCTATCAGGCGGTGAGAGTTTTATTATCAGCTTGTCGCTTGCATTGGGACTGTCAAATATGGCCAGTCACCGCATGCAAGTAGATTCGCTGTTTTTGGATGAAGGCTTTGGTACGCTGGATGAAGAAGCACTCGATGTAGCGCTCGACACCCTAACCAACCTACAGCAATCGGGCAAGCTAATTGGCGTGATTTCCCATATTCAGGCGCTCAAAGATAGAATCAGCAGTCAAATCCAAGTAGTGCCGCAAATAGGGGGCATCAGTAAAATTATCGGTGCCGGTATTACCAAGATTAGTTGACGCAGTCTAGGTTTGGTTAAGCTAAATTAGAAGCTAATATAGTGAAAACTAAATTATAGTTAACAAGGACGTTCGTGGTAAGCTTATTGAACCTATAAAAAATGATACCTGAAGAGATAGGCTCAGGGCGAACAACGGTTATTATAGTAAAAACTGAATTATATCGAACAGGATCGTTCGTGGTAGGCCTGTCGAACCATAACGACCGTTACCCTTAGACAAGCTCAGGGCAAATGGTGCTTGTTATAATTTAGGATTCACTATATAATGTCAGATTCACTATAAGCTAAGCGGCGCGGCAAAACCATCATAACAACCGATTCATCTTGCTGTCATGTCATGGGTTCATACTACTGTTTAGATCAATATTTACCGCTCGCTTAATCAAAACCTAAGTGCGCAGTGTTATTTATGTCAACTCATAAGGGCAACACGATGTTAACCAAACTTTCGCAGCTTTTAGCACAAGGGCGCTTTGTTTCCCCTGTCCCTGCCGTGGTGGTGCACCCTACTACCGATATCATTTTGCAATCTTGTATCCAAGCCCATCAGCACCACATCATCACCCCGATTTTGGTCGGTCCAAAACACAAAATCGAAAAAGCCGCTACTGACGCCAATTTAGATATTTCAGGCTTTATGTTAGTGGATGCTGAGCATAGCCATGACGCAGTTGAAATCGCCGCAAAAATGGTTCGTGAACAGCAAGCCGACTTTATCATCAAAGGTTCGGTGCATACCGATGAGTTAATGGGTGTCTTGGTCGATAAAACCCAAAACCTACGCACCGAGCGCCGTATGAGCCACGTGTGGTTAATGGAAAGTCCCACGTATCACAAGCTTTTGACCTTGACCGATTGCGCACTCAACGTGGTGCCAGATTTGCTGACCAAAAAAGACATTTTGCAAAATGCGATTGATTTTGCGCACGCGCTGGACATTGAGCAGCCTAAAGTAGCCATCTTGGCAGCGGTTGAAGAAGTCAAACCGCAAATGCAATCGACCATTGATGCCGCGGCGTTATGCAAAATGGCAGACCGGGGTCAAATCACCGGCGCCTTGCTTGATGGACCCTTAGCGTTTGACAATGCGATTAGCCAACAGTCTGCGGATATCAAACATATCCACTCACCTGTCACGGGCGATGTCGATATTTTACTGGTACCTGACTTAGAAGCGGGCAATATGCTAGGTAAACAGTTAATTTATTTGGGCGAAGCCAAAGCCGCGGGCATTGTTATGGGTTCAAAAGTGCCGATTGTGTTGACCAGCCGCTCGGATGACGAACTCGACCGCCTTTATTCTATTGCCCTTGGCGCCTACGTTGCGCAAAAGCGTAAACAAGCTTGATGTTAGTTCAGGTTACTTGAGATTAATTGAGATTACTAGCATGAAGGATTCTGTCATGAGGCATACTGACTCGACTCACCCGATTGTGGTGACTTTTAACGTAGGTTCAGCGACTATCAAAATGGCGGCGTATGACACGGCTAAGGCAGTCGACTCATCCCCCCTTGCGTGGTCACCCTTGTTTGATGTCAATATCAATCTAAAAACCAAAAACAAAGTCTGGCACGCCATGCCACAATCTTTGTCTGACTGGGAGCCCCAAGAGAGCCTGACAGACACCGCGGTAAGCCTGTTTACTCGTGTCAAACAGGCCTTTCCCGCGCGTAAGATTGTCTGTATCCACCGAGTGGTTCATGGTGGCAAACGCTATCATGTTCCTGTGGTGATTAACGAGACAGTGATGGCACATTTGGTGGAGTTGTCACCGATTTGTCCGCTACATCAGCCCCCTGCGTTATCTGTGGTCAACGCGCTGCAAGCCATGGATAAAAAACTGGTGCACATCGCTGCCTTTGATACCGCCTTTCACTACCATCGCCCAGAGATTTGGTCTAGCTATGCGCTGCCAAAATCGCTGCGCGATCAAGGCGTGCGCTGTTATGGCTTTCATGGTTTATCGTATCAGGCGATTATGCGTAAACTTGAAACCTATCTCCCAAAGATTGCCAAAAAACGCTTAATTATCGCGCATTTGGGTAGTGGCTGTAGTATCACCGCGGTCGAAAATGGCGAGTCAAAAGACAGTACCTTTGGCTTTAGTGGATTAGATGGCGTACCAATGGGTACCCGTCCGGGTCATTTGGATGCTGGGGTGATTTTATATATGGTCGAGCAAGGCTGGACGCTCGAGCAAATGAACCAATGCTTATATAAAGAGTCGGGCTTGCTCGGTTTATCTGAAATTAGCAATGACGTGCGTGATTTGCTCGCTAGCGATGACCCACGCGCCAAATTTACACTGGCGTATTTTGCCACGCATGCCGCCAAAGAAATCGCAAGCCTGATGGTTAGTATGAAAGGCTGTGATGCGCTTATCTTTACCGCAGGGATAGGTGAACAGTCGGCGATTATCCGTCAGATGATTGTCGAACAACTCGATTTTTTAGGTTTTAGTTTGGATGCGGATAAAAATATCGATGGCCATATTGATGTTCCGATTTTACGAATCAACTCAGACGATGACAAACAAATTTATGTCGTATTGACCGATGAGCAACTTGAATTAGCTTTATCATTTGAGCATGCAATTACGATAGAAACCAATAATTAAAAGTGACAAACCTGTCAACTATTTTTAGGATGAAGGGTAAGATATAACCGATTTTTATCGGTTATCTACGCTTACTGTCTAGTTAATTATACTATTACAAATATTAACATAAATAGTGATTGTTTTTTACTTTTAAGCTCATTGCAAGGTTTAATTTAGCCATTTTTCATGATATTGTAATATCAAGCAAATAGACTATGCTTAAATCTTATCACATTCATTTTAGTCATATTTTTGATTAGAAAATGTATCGCAACTTGGTATTCCCAAATAACCCTTCTTTTTTTTCTGGTAGCCTAATGAGGTCAATTATGAACAACGATTTTATGGATAAAATGAAAGATGGTTCACGTCAAATGTACGCACCATGGTCTCGCTTCAACCAAGCGATGTTACGAAATGCGGAAAAAATGACTGACTTTTCTTTAGAAACAATGCGTCATTACTCAGAGATGGGTCTTGAGCAGCTTCGCAATGTTTCTTCTGTTGACTCTCCAGAAGCGGCTTCAAGCTTTAACCAAAAACAAACTGAGCTGCTCAACCAATTGGGTCAAAAAATGTTGTCAGATGCACAGCGTTTGACTGAGCTTGGCAACGAAATCCGTAATGAAGTCATGTCAGCGATGAATGAAATCTACAGCCAAAATGCATCCAGCATGCAAGATGCCATGCAAAGCGCTGCTAGCAACGCATCAAAAACAGCAGAAGACTTTAACCGCAAAGTGAACGAAAACATGCACAAAGCGGCAAACCAAATGTCAGAAGCGGTTAAACAAACCACCCAAAACATGAACAAAGCTGCGACTAACGTGACTGCTGCGGCAACCCGCACCGCTAATGATGTAGCACAAACACAAAATAGCGAAGCGGTAAAACCTGCAGCAAAAACAACCCCTGCAGCAAAATAATTGGTTTGATGCATCGTAGTCATTCTTAAGACTGTATCATTTATAAACAGCTATTTATGTGTTACCTGATAGATGAATGGCGGCTTATGAATCTATAAAAGTGGTGGATTAGACAGATGCCTAATCCACCATATTTTTAAGTAAGCGTGCGTATTCACAACGAATTCTTATCAAGCACATCATAATAACGGGACTTATCATGGCAGACAATAAAGACACCCAATATCAAGGAGCGAACGCCCATTCCTCAAGCGACAACGCTTCAAATAGCGCTTCAAATAGCAATACTTCCAACACCCAAGGCGCAGAGAATACCAATACTTTTGGCTACACGCCATTTGCCAATTTTCCCTTTGGCAATAATGCATTTGGTTTTGGTAGCAATCCTTTTAATAACTTTGGAACCAACGCCTTTGATCTGCCGCAAAATCCGCTGGATTTTTTGAGTAAAACCAATCCGTTTGCTCACATGGCCTCTAGTATTCCGCCTTACAATCCTGCGGTTGGTGAATTCTATAGCGAATTTTTTGGCAATATGACCAAACTGAGCCAACAAATTGCACAGCAATCGATGCGTGCCAACCAAGCGCCGCAGTACACCAATACCTCCATCATGATGGACTTAATGGATGGCTGGCGTAAAATGGGTCAAATGGTGACCAATCACCCAGGCACGATGGTTGAAGACCAATTGCAGTTGTTCAAAGACCAAATGCACTTGTGGCAAAACACACTGCAACAATTTGCCGGTAAGAAAATCGACCCAGTGGCAAGCCCGGAAAAAGGCGACAAACGGTTTAGTGATGAAGAATGGGAGGACAATCCTATTTTTAACTTCCTAAAACAGTATTATTTATTAACCACCCAAGCGATGATGGATGCGATTGATGGCGTTGAAGGTATTGATGAAAAAACCCGTCAACGTTTGGCTTTTTTTACCCGCCAATGGATCAATGCGGTGGCCCCAACCAACTTCTTAATGACCAACCCAGAAGTACTCCGTTTGACCATCGAAAGTCGGGGTCAAAATTTGGTTCAAGGTATGAAGCAGTTGGCTGAGGACATGGGTAACAGCGCTGATACACTCAATATCCGTATGACTGACCAGAGCGCGTTCCGAGTGGGTGACAACATCGCCACCTCAAAAGGAAAAGTGGTATTTGAAAACCACATGATGCAGCTCATCCAGTATGACCCTTCAACCGAAAAAGTAAAACAACGTCCGTTGCTGATGGTGCCGCCTTGGATCAACAAATTCTACATCATGGACTTACGTGAGAACAACTCGTTTGTACATTGGGCAGTCAATGAAGGTCATACGGTTTATGTCATCTCTTGGGCGAACCCGACGCCTGAGTACAAAAATGTTGGCATGAGCACTTACATGAAAGACGGCGTGCTTGCAGCGATGGACCAAATTGAAGCCATCACGGGTGAAAAAACCATCAATATCACAGGTTATTGCATTGGGGGTATGTTGACCGCATTGACCCTAGGCTATCTTGCCGCGACCAAGCAAGAAAGCCGCATTGCTAGTGCGACACTTTGGGCGACTATTATTGACTTCTCAGATCCAGGTGATATCGGCGTCTTTATCGATGACAAAATCGTTACTGCGATTGACAAGCAGAACGCTGACAAAGGCGTGTTTGATGGGCGAATGATGGGCGTGTCATTTAGCCTACTTCGTGAGAATAGCCTATACTGGAACTACTACGTACAAAACTACCTCAAAGGCGAGCGCCCTGTACCTTTTGACTTGTTATACTGGAATTCAGACTGTACCAACGTGACCGCTGCGCTGCACCATTTTCTACTGCGTGAGTTCTATATCAACAACTTGCTGCGTAAACCGGGTGGGGTTGAAATTGACGGCGTGAAAATTGACTTATCAAAAGTTAAAACCCCTGTGTTTATGGTTGCAACCTTGCAAGACCATATCGCAAAATGGAAAAGCTGTTATCCAGGTACGCAAGTATTTGGCGGTGAAAAAGTATTTGTGTTGGGAGAATCCGGTCATATTGCGGGTATCATGAACCCCCCAGGTAGTAAATATGGTTATTACACCAACGACAACTACCCTGCGGACGCTGACCAATGGTACAAAGACGCCACCTATGTTAAAGACACATGGTGGACAAGATGGCATGACTGGATCAAACCATTTGAGGGCAACGAAATCAATGCCCGTATTGTCGGTCAAAATAGCCAAGGTAAAGAAATCCCAACTTATGGCGATGCCCCAGGTAGCTATGTCACGGTCAAAGCGACTGAAGCCTTAACCGGTCATAACTTTGCAGAAGCTTACCGTTCACAATTACCACCCGTATAATATATCGTTATCACACAACATCCCGTAATTGCCTAGCCTGTCACGGGATTTTTATAAAATAGCCAAATCGCCCATCAGCTACATAGATTTGCTAGTCAAAAGTTGTGATATTGAGTAGAATTAACACCATATTCTGCGCATAATAGCGATTGGAAACACTTTGAATAGAGCGCCTATGTCGATTGAACCAGCAAAAAATAACCTATCACTCAGTAAGCTAGACCGCAATATTGTCTTCTTTGATCGGGCGATTCGCTCGTTTATTCCAAACAGCAATCTTAGCACCCGTCCTTTGCCTGTCTCTACCCCCGATGTACCAAAACTATCCGTGGAAGAAGCGCGTCATGTCGCGGGTCTCATGCGTATCAATCACACCGGCGAAGTGTGCGCGCAAGGACTGTATCACGGTCAAGCATTTACCGCTAAGCAAGCAACGGTCAAAAAAGCCATGCACCAATCTGCGCTAGAGGAGATTGACCACTTGGTGTGGTGTGAGACGCGGTTAAATGAATTGGGCAGCCATCCCAGTATTTTTAGTCCGCTTTGGTATGGGCTATCGTTTGGCATGGGTGCGGTAGCGGGATTGATTTCTGATGAGTTTAGTTTGGGGTTTGTTGCAGAGACAGAAACCCAAGTCAGCGAGCATTTGCACAGCCATCTTGGCAAGCTGCCTGTACAGGATAAACGCAGTGCTGAGATTTTAAGCCAAATGGATAAAGAAGAATTACACCACCGTGATAAAGCAGTCGAATCAGGTGCTAGCCCATTGCCACTACCCATCAAAACCACGATGCGTTTTTTGGCTAACTGCATGAAAACGGTGGCGTATCATATTTAACCAAGCATGTTTAACCAAACGTGTTTAACTGGGCATGACTGACAGGCTCAATCGTTGGCTGGCGTGTTTATTGCTATAACCTTGCTTAATCGCGCTGTTTTGGCGTAAAAATATAACAATAACTTTATTTTTTTTTGATAGTATTTTTACATTATTGCTTTACATTGTTGCTATGGGATAAGCTGATTGATTTACGCAATTTATCCCACCCAATTTTTTAAGGAAATTTCAATGACTCACATGGTAAAACCTCTAGCCTATACCTTAGCTATTTTGATGGCAACCAATGCCACTGTAGCGATGGCTGCAACGGCAACCGCAAAAACAACGACCAAGACCACCACCACCAAAACCACCACGGCAAAACCCGCTACCCAGACAACAGCCACTAAAAAAACCACGGTCACCAAAGCCAAAACTACCAACAAATCAACCGAAAAATCGGCTGATACAGTCAACAGCGTGAAAGATACTACCCCGCAAACGACACCCCCGTCAGCCACCTCAAATACAGGTTCAATGATAGTACCTGTCTTGACCGCCCCCACGGTTGCCAATGTGATTTATCCATCTACCAACAGCGTACAATTGGTAGGCACGGATATTTCAGCGCAAAACCTTGCCAATATCCCACTGCCGACTTTAACGCTTAGTAATATCTCAACAATAAAAACCGTTTTGGTTCCACGAACCACGGATAACAGTACACAGTTAGATGTCAGCGTGTTAGACGATTTTATTACCTATGCTAGCCCAATGGCACGCCACTATCCCCCTGTTTTTTCGAGCCGTACTGAGCGCTACAATACCACTGAGCGACTCAAGTCATTGACCGCATGGATTGAAACCTACGCACAAAATCCAAATGCCTCTTATGAGGTGCTACTGCGTGCAGCAAAACTCAATGCGATGGGTCGCAATCTGGATTTAGGTTCTGATTATGCCGTGCGTGCAGGCAATTATATCGCCCGTGCCGTGAGGCTCAATGACACGGCAGAAGCCAACTTTTTATATGGCGCAATGCTCGCTGAGGGTGGCGGCTTTAAAGAAGGTGCCAAATACTTAGAAAAAGCCGAAAAAATGGGCTATCTAGAAGCTACGCAAAGTTTGGCACAAGCGGATTTATTGGATGACAAAAAAGACCGTGCCATTCAACGGTTAACGGAATTTAAGGCCAAAAATCCAGACAATCCGTATATCGATGAGCAATTACGCATCATTGATAGCGGTAAATACTATATTTGGGATATCCCTGCAAAAGTCGTTCAATAATTTTTTTGCGTTCATACCCTAGCCGTGGTTTAATATCACTGCTAAGTCACCATGCTAATTCACCATCATAGTTGAATTTTAGCATGGTGATTTTTTTCACCCTATCATTCAGTGATAGGCAGATTTTTTGCGTTGCATTTTTTGCGATATCCATTGTTGCTCTATTCTTTTTTGCTCTATTTTAGCCGAGTAAATCACCATGCCGCTAACAAACCAATCTACTAGATTTTGCCAAAAGTCTCTCATCACAGCGACGACATTGGTTACTATCATCACCCTTAGTGGCTGCGCCACCACCAAAATCGGTAGCCGCGATACTGCAAGAGCCATCATAGATCAGCGCGTCAGCGTGTTATCGGGCAGCCGCTTGAGTTCTGACACCAAAAGCCGTTTAGTGCAGGCAGGTTTAGATGAAGAGAAATGCTTGGCAAATATGCCTGCCTGTGTAGTGACGCTCAAGCAAGCAGATCTTAATACCGATAAAGGGATTTATGGCGCAATTAGTGAGCTGTTTTACGCCTCTGCCCAGCAGCGCCAGCAAGCCAAAACTTGTACCAATCCGCCAAAAGATTTGGCTACAGACTATGCCAAAGATTTGGTTGGCAAGACCGACGTTGTAGCGCCCAAACCCGATGAAATCTCTTGTAGCACTGCCTTTCAAGACGATATGCTGCAATCGATTCGGTTTTCTTACATTTATTTGATGTACGATATCCTCAATCCAACCGTCGTCAATCAACAACCGTCACAATTATATTATCTGCCAAAAGAACGCGATACCCAAATTCAGGATTTGTATTACGCTGCCATCGATGCGTTAGGTGATCGCCTGTATCATCAAAAAATGGCAGAAAATTATCAAATCACTCGCAACAAACTGCGTGTCAGTATCAATGGACAACCGTTTACTGATAAATCGGCATCGATGAAGTTGATCTCAAGCTACCAGATTGATTTATCAAAATTTAACACCATCAGTCGCCGCGATGGCTTTGGCATCAATTATGTGGCGCTGCTCAATAGGCGCATCAATACGGCGGTGATTATTGACTTGTTGCAACACTATGCCAATGACACACCGCTAGAAGAACGTATCCACCAAACAGGGCATTTGCCTATGACCGCGGTGTTGATGCCCAAAGGCAATACCATTGATGAGTTGCAAAAAACCACCGATTTTTCGCTCAATATTTATGATCCCTATCAGTTTAAAAGTGTCTCTATACTCAACAAAGATTTTGCGCTATCGGCGAATTTTTCGGCAGCCTACGGCTTGTGGTCACAGGACAATCGCCTAGGCAATATCAGTTATTTTAGTATGTTTTCCTCGCCGTATCAGCAGACCCAGCCGCATTTATTTATGCTTGAGCCTTACAATCCTAATAAACGCGTGATTATCATGATGCATGGGTTGGCATCGAGTCCTGAAACTTGGATTGGACTGACCAATGACATTTTTAATGACCCAAAACTTCGCGAAAACTTCCAAGTTTGGCAGATTTTTTATCCAACCAATATCCCGATGCTAGAAAACCGACACCAAATTTATGACTTGATTGAACGCACTTTTAAAATTGTCGATCCTAAGCAGCAGGACGTTGCCAGTCAACATGCGGTGCTGATTGGTCATAGTATGGGTGGGGTGATTGGGCGTTTGTTGGTATCAAATGATGACTTAACGCCCAAAGTCGAATCGCTGGTTGCCAATTACTCACAGATGAATAATTTTTCAGCGGACTACGCCGCATTTGTCCGTCATGCGCAAAATAAAACGCTCAGTGACCGCTTCAAACTTCAAGCCCTGCCGCAAGTCGATCGCGCGATTTTTATCTCTTCGCCATTTCGCGGTACCGATTATGCCGATCGCTGGTTTACTCGCAGTTTGCGCCGTATCATCTCACTACCGGCAGGATTTATCCGCACCGTGTATGACAATTTAAATTCGCTATTTACTGAAGGCGTGGTTTCAAGCAATCCGCTGGCACAGCTATTTTTGGAAAATGGCGCCAGCCAGTTGAGCAGCCGCTCTTACTTTAACCAATTAACGGCAGATGTCACCATCGCGCCCAATGTTGCGGTCAATAACATCATCGCCACTGATGATAAGGATTTGTCCAATGCGCTCAATCAGCTTACCGCTAAGGCAGCCAATAGCCCTACTGATGATGTATCGGCATCCATAACATCTTTGAAAAATGACAATACAACCACGACCGTGAAACCCGCCACAGAGACCAAGCTGTATAACACCACGAGTCTGGCGCAAGCCAAACAAAGCCTAGATGAGAAAAAGCAACTCTTAGAATCGGTGAAATATGGCGCAACCGACCGTGTCTCTGATGGTATTGTGCCGTACAACAGCTCGCATTTAGAAGGCGTGGAATCTGAAAAAGTGCTTACCGGTCGTCACAATGTTCATACCAGCCCGCAGGCGATTTTGGAGTTACGTCGCATCCTGCATCAACATCTCGCTCGCTATGGCATCACCCAAGCGCCGCCTGACAGACAGCCTTGATAGCCACTATCAGCATCAATAAAAAAGCCAATAGCCTTCACTATTCGCTTTTTATGACACTGTTTTTTATTTAACTGTTTATTGCTACTAATTATTGATACTGCTGACAGTCCAACCGCTAAACTTTAGCAAAATACTTGGTCAACACTTCAAGACAGCGCGTCACCTTCGCAGGTTGTTGTTCATGCCGGGGTGTTACCGCATACAGCATATAACTTGGTAATTGGTAACCTGGCAATACCTCTACTAGATCGCCATTTGCCAATTCTTTTTGGATATCCAGTGACATGATGCGGGCAACGCCATGCCCTTCTTTGGCAAGGGTCGTGGCAAGCATAATGTTGTTGGTTTGAATACGCGTTGGCATACGCACGCGTGATTTTTTACCTGTTTCGACATTGATCATATCAACTTGATTGGGATCTTTGATAAGGCTAATGCCAATCATATTGAGTTTGGCTAAATCTTTTGGCTCGGTCAATTTTTCATTTTGACGTAAAAAATGCGGTGAAGCCACCAGCAGCTGACGTATCTCAGTCAAAGGAAATGCCGATAAATTACTGTCAGTAAGGCTTGGTGACATCCGAAGGGCGATATCGATACGCTCTTCAATCAAGTCAACATACTGATTGTCCGCTTCAAAATGGATGGTTAAATCATCATGCGCCGAAATCCAAGTCGACAGCGCCGGTAAAATATGATTCACACCCAATTCTGGCGTGGTCGCAATGCGTAAGTTCCCTGCTAACTCATCGCGTAATTGATTGACACGGATACGACCTTGTTCAGCTGCCGCAACCACATCTTTGGCACTCTCATAGAAACTAGTGCCTGCTTCTGTTAAGCTTAACTTACGAGTTGAGCGATGCAATAACACCACACCCATATCGTTTTCTAACGAGCGGATTTGTTGACTAACCGCACTTGTTGTTATGCCCAGTTCTTTTGCAGCACCACTAAATGAAGCATGACGTACAACACTTGCAAAAACCGCCATGCCTCTTAAATTATCAAGCATATTTCACCCAATTTTATCACTTAATCAAAGTCACTGTTAAAATCTGATGTATTATACGCCATTAGCAAGATAAATTAAACGACATCGGGATTTATTAACTAAAATTATTAATATTTTTTCAACTATTTAATAGTGTATTTTATTGATTTTTTTAACAAATATTGGTTTTGTTCAATTATTCGTCTGTTAAAAAAGTAAAAATTAGAATTTATATAAATTAAATTGACTTATTGAATTAACTTAACAGAGCTAATCGAGGCGTGTTGCTGCAACAGTGCCTGGGTAACTGCTTGTTGTTCAAGCTGATGAGTAGCTTGTTGTAATGCTAGTTTTTCGCGGGCTTCTTGGAGTGCTTCTGGTGTTAATTTCTCTAGCGCTTGAAAATTACTTGCCCCCTCCGCCAAACGAATATCAATACCCTCAAAACGCTGTCGAAGTTTTTGGCAAAAATTATCAAAAGTTGCGGTATGGGTCAAAAAGCTTTGTTCAGTGACAAATTGGCTAACCCCATGAATCTCGCCCGTCATCACCCCGCGTTTGGCAAGCACTAATTCATCCTCATCGAGCCAGCCTTGCTCACGGGCATTAAACACCCAATAATCCCATTTGGCAGGCGTCCATTCGCCTTCAAGTGGTACATCAGTGGGTTTGAGCAACGCCAGTGGCGATATATCAGCAATATCATTACCCTCTGCCCCCCTAGTATATTCAGGAGTATCAACATTAACATTGACATTGGGAGCTACGGCGACTGGCGCTGGCGCATTGTTTTTTATCAATGCGCTATCTTCCGTAACCATAGTCGGTGCGGTCATCTCATAATGACTGGCACTGGGTTGCAAGTCAGATAAGCGATTGGCAATGGCATCGTCTTCTATGGGTGGCGTTTGCTGTGTGGTGGTATTGAACGCGGCTTTATCGATAGATATTAAATGGCTATCATCAAATACCTGTTGTTCAATGCCTTGTTGAATGCTTTCTTCAATGCCTTGTTCAACGCTATCAACGCTATCAACGTTTGAAGCAGATTTGAGCAGATTGTCATCCGATAAGTTATTATCACTCTGCTCCGAAGTTACTTGTACGCTAACTTCAGCCAGCACTGAAGATTTTGCACCTTGTATGGCTTCGCTAGGCGTTGTATCAACAATTTGAGAATCAGGACTTTGAGAATCAAGACTTTGAGACTCAGGATTATTAGCGATTGGCGGACGAAGCGGGATTTGATTGCGATGCAGTGGCTTGAACGCCATCAAGCGGAGCAAACACATCTCTAGCGCTTGCATCGGCGTATTGGCTAATGCCAAATTTTCACGGCTTTTTACCACAATGTCATAATACAGTTGTAATAGCTCTGCGGGTAACTGCTGAGCCAGTTGTTGCAATTGCTCGCTTTGCTGGCGATTGATTTGCAAATCAAAATTTGGCAACGCCTGCAAAATTGCCAATTGATGTAGCGTCTCAGCCAACCTGTCAAATACGGCTTTGGCATCCACCACCTGCTCACGCAGAAGCTGAATGGATTGCGTCAGATGCTGGGTATTTTGCTGGTAAATATTGGCAAGGATAGCGATGACATCGGCTTGGTCAATTAAGCCAAGCATCTGGCGAATCACTTCATCTGTGACATTGCCATTGCCAAACGCAATGGCTTGATCAGTGAGTGACAATGCATCGCGCACGGAGCCTTTGGCACTGCTCGATAGCTGCCATAAGGCATCAGGCTCGTAGCTGATTTGCTCTTTATTCAGAATCGTGCCAAGATATTCAGCTAACGCCACTTGCGGCAAAGGTCTAAGGACAAATTGCAGACAACGCGAGATGATGGTAATGGGCAGTTTTTGTGGATCTGTGGTCGCAAGCAGAAACTTAACATGCGCTGGCGGCTCTTCGAGGGTTTTTAGTAGCGCATTAAAACTATGCGTCGATAGCATATGCACTTCATCAATTAGATAGACTTTGTAGCGACCTTGCGTCGGGGCATACGGTACGTTGTCGAGTAATTCACGGGTATCTTCAACTTTGGTGCGTGATGCTGCATCAATCTCAATCAAATCAATAAAGCGACCGCTATCGATGGATTGGCATACACCACAGACGCCACAAGGCTCGCTTGTCACCCCTGTCTCACAGTTAAGGCATTTTGCCAAAATACGGGCAATGGTGGTCTTGCCGACGCCGCGCGTACCCGTAAATAGATACGCATGATGCAAGCGCTGGTTATGGATGGCATTGATTAATGCTTTGGACACATGTTCTTGTCCCAGCAGCTCATGGAAGTTTTTTGGACGATATTTGCGTGCTAGGACTTGATACATGGTTATGGATACATGACAACAAAAACGTTAAAAAAAGAAATAACCTTAACCCGCTATTGGTAAAACTAAACCGCTGGGCTATTGGCTTCAATTAGGGGCTGTAATTCACCGTCTTGGAACATTTGATAGATAATATCACTGCCGCCAATCAGCTCACCTGCCACCCATAATTGTGGAAAAGTTGGCCAGTTAGCAATCTGTGGCAAAGTTGCACGGATTTCTGGGTTTTCAAGAATATTGACAAACGCAAATGGGCGACCAATTTGGGTTAATACATCCACCGCACGCGCAGAAAAACCGCATTGTGGGAACTGTGGCGTGCCTTTCATATAAAGCAATACGCTGTGTTGAGCGATTTGGTCACGGATGGTTTGTTCGATGTCAGTTTGGTTCATATCAGTCATATGAAATTCCTTTGTCAGGCCCTTTAAAGTAGAGCGCTATCTTCACTGCTAAAATTTGACTCACTAATAATGAGTGCAGGGTTGCTATTATACGCTATAATGGTTATCGAAAGTAAGCATTCAAGATGCCCACCCAAAAAAGTCAGCAGCAAAATCACCCAAAAATTCTATTAATTTGATGAAGTCACTTGTTCAAGCAACACCACGCAGCTTACCATAATGCCTTCTTGACGACCGGTAAACCCAAGCTTTTCAGTCGTGGTGGCTTTGACGCTGATTTGGTCAACCGCGCAGCCCATGACACCGGCAATACGCGACTGAATCTCGGTACGATAAGGCAATAGTTTTGGACGCTCCGCCATGATAGTGATGTCGGCATTGATAAGCGCAAAGCCTTTTGATTGGATAAACTGGTACACTTGGTTTAGCAAAATAGTCGAATCTATATTGCGAAACCGCTCATCAGTATCCGGGAAAAACTGCCCAATATCGCCCAGTGCCAATGCACCAAGCAACGCATCACACAACGCATGTAACACCACATCGCCATCAGAATGCGCAAGCAAACTGTGGGTATGAGGAATTTGCACCCCGCCTAATGTTATAAATTGGTTTTCTGTGCCGTCGTTGACAAAGGCATGGACATCGATACCCTGACCGATTCTTATCATGGTTAATCCTATTTTTTTATCTTACTGTCGTGATTTTGGTAGGCTATTCTGTTTGGTTTAATGGTGTCTATTTTATCGGTCTCTATTTTAACGGTTAAAGCATGATTTACAAGTAGCTAGGCAGCTTAGACTAGTAACTTAGGAATAGCAAATTGGGAAAAACAACTTGTGAATAGCAACTTTTAATACCCCATTGCTGGCGCTACCGCTACATAGCATAAAAATCGGCTATTAAACAAGTTAGCCTATATTATTTAAAAAAAATTGATAAATCCTAGTAAATTGCTATGGTATTTTATTATATAACGTTATATAATATAAAAATAAACCCATCAAGTGGGGAACTTGATGGGAGTGGGTAATGCACTACTTGTTTTTATTTTTATTGTTTCTTTCTTCTTCTTTGTTTTACTGATGTTAGCCATAATGCCAAATTATGGCTTTTTTATTTTTATCGTTTTTTATTTTATTTTTTGTTTTAGTGATTCTGTCTTAGTAATATCGTAGTCAACAAAGCTTGTATTTATGTCGTGATGAATTTATTTTAGCGGATTTGCACCTACGCTCTATGTGCTCTTTGTTATGAATTGTTAAATTAAGTTTCTTTAGTTTCCTTAATAAAACTATTAATATTAATTTTGCATCCTTGTTGTTGCATTGCTACTTTTTAATGATAAACCATCTGAGTGATAGGCAATAAAAAAACGGCTTAAAATTTAAGCCGTTTTTTGTTGTGTTAAGATTAACGCGTACGTGGGCAAACTTCATTGTCATTGAAAAAATAGCTGATTTCACGGGCTGCAGATGTGGTTGAGTCTGAACCGTGAACCGCGTTCTCATCAATGCTGTTAGCAAAGTCACGACGGATAGTGCCTTCAGCGGCGTCTTTTGGGTTGGTAGCGCCCATGATTTCACGGTGGTGAGCCACTGCATTCTCGCCTTCAAGTACTGATACAACCACTGGACCTGAAGTCATGAAAGAGACTAAATCGTTGTAAAACGGACGCTCTTTGTGCTCAGCGTAGAAACCGCCCGCCTTTTCGTTGTCTAAATGCAACATTTTTGCTGCCACAATTTTTAAGCCTGCTTTTTCAAAACGACTGTAGATTTCGCCAATGTGGTTGCCTGCAACTGCGTCAGGTTTGATAATTGATAACGTACGTTCAATGGCCATGTTAAATTCCTTTAAAATTGAAGGGGATTATGATTTTAAGTGCTAGAAACTGTAAAAACAGCCCATACCCTGCCCGATGGCTCTGTCAAATCGTGATTTGAAGATTTGAATAAACGCGGGGTGCTGTTCTTAGTTGCCTATTATAATGATATTGAGGGCAAAAACTAGTTTAATTCATCACTGTTAAGTCGAAATTGCTAGAATATCAAGTTGAACGAGTTTTTTGTAATAAATGGCGGATATATTCTGTGATACGCAACTATGATATAGTAGCCAATAGCTTAAATTTTCTCTCAATGGTATGACGCTCTCAAATATCACAAAAACACAAGCGGTTGTTGTCAGCCTATGCTTGGCGCTATTATTGGTGGCAAGTATCGGTTTGGCACGTCAGTTTACTGTCAAAACCATGCCAGATTGTCAGCGAAAAAGCCAGCCGTTCGACTATAGTATCTGCGAGCTTGATGCTAAAAACGCGGCGAATTTTTCACTACATTGGCAAAATCCCTCGTCCGCGAGCCACCCATTATTACTCACCTTTACTACCCTTCGCGATTATTTGGCAAGCCAGCAACCTGCCAAAACCTTGTTGTTTGCGATGAATGCCGGGATGTACGATGGCAATTTTGCGCCGATTGGGTACACGGTCATCAATGGCAAGCAAATCCGAGCCCTAAATCTCAAGCAGGGCGGCGGCAACTTTCACCTAATGCCTAACGGGGTATTTTGGCAAGACCATCAAGGTTTTTATATCACTGAAAGTCAAAGCATGGCAAAAAAACTGGCAAGCGGGGCAAAACCGATTTTTGCCACCCAATCTGGACCTATGCTGGTCATCGATGGTAATATCCATCCGGCATTTGATGCCAATAGTACCTCGAGAAAATACCGCAATGGTGTTGGCGTGTGTGGTCGCAATCCTAGCCGCGTCAAATTTGTGATAAGCGATACCCCTGTCAGCTTTTATGAGTTTGCGGATTTTTTCAAATCGCAATTGGGTTGTGACAATGCGTTGTTTTTGGATGGCGGTAGTGCCTCGGCATTGTATAGTCAGACGCTGTCACGCAATGACAATAAATATATGGGTGTAATGATTGCGGTGACACAAGACAAATAATGCGTATTCGGTGAGACAAGTTTATGCTGATTTAATCAGCGTTTTGCATAAAATTATCCATTTCCACATTGCAAAAATAATTTTTTAAGGTATTATAATCAGCCTAGTTTTGACAAATTTGCTTAGCAATATTTGCGACACTACCCTTTCGGGCCTATAGCTCAGTTGGTTAGAGCAGAGGACTCATAATCCTTTGGTCCACAGTTCAAGTCTGTGTGGGCCCACCATATAAAACAACCACTTAGGTACATTAAACCTCAGTGGTTTTTTATTTTTTAAATTTTAGTGATTAAATAGCAAGCAGATTACGTCGATATGAATCACTATTTTAAATCCGTACTGATGTTAGTTATTTTTGATTATTACTTATTTTTGACTGCTATTCGGTTTTGATAGTCTGAATGAATCCCCCAACGATTATTCCCATCAACTAACTCGTAGTTTAGCATTTGACAGTGGTGCTTTTTATAGTGTTTCTTCGGCACCTTCAATGATAAAGGCACGATAATTTGCCCCTTTTAGGCGATGTTGTAATGCTTCTTGATATATGGGACTGTGATACCAGTCTCGCGCGGCTGCCATATCAGGAAAGCGTAGAATAACAGCGCCTTCAATTTCATTGCCTTCAAGCACTTCTAAGTGACCATAAAAAGCCAAAGGTGTTAGCTCACGACCTTCACGAGCAAGCGGCGCTTTTTGTGCATATTGCGCCAGTTCCTCAGCGTCTGTAGTTTGCTCACGGGTAAATACCACATACGCAGACATGGGCTACTCCTTATTTAACAATTCAAGAAGTGCGCTGGCGGTTGCAGCAGAAGAAGCAGGATTTTGTCCAGTAATTAGCAAGCCATCTACTTGGACATACACTTGCCAGTCACCTGCTTTAGAATAATGACCACCTTTTTCTTTGAGCATATCTTCGACTAAAAACGGTACAACTTCGGTCAATCCTACTGCTTCTTCTTCAGTATTGCTAAAACCCGTCACGGATTTACCGCTGACCAAAGGCTTGCCATCACTGGTTTTTACATGACGAAGAACACCTGGGGCGTGACAAACTGTAGCAACGGATTTTCCTGACTCAATCGCTTGTTCAATCAGAGCAATTGAAATCGGATCTTCTGCCAAATCCCACAATGGACCATGCCCGCCTGGGTAAAACACCGCATCATAATCAGCGATAGAAATTTCGCTAAGTTTATGGGTCTGTGCCAACGCTTGCATTGCCACGGGATCTGCTTCAAAGCGATGCGTGGTTTCAGTTTGTGCATCAGCTAAGTTACTTTTTGGGTCTAGCGGTGGCTGCCCCCCTTGAGGTGATGCTAGGGTAACTTCAACACCCGCATCAATAAAGGTGTAATACGGCGCCGCAAGTTCTTCTAGCCAAAAACCTGTTTTCTTACCAGTATTGCCGAGTTTGTCATGTGAGGTCAGAACAAGTAAAATTTTCATGTTATTTTCTCTGATAGTTTTTAGAATTTGGGTTATTGCTACATGAGCACAGCGATAGTTCGTATGTGCAAAATGCAAAATACCGAGCAAATTAACCCGTTATTTGATAGCTGTTATCTGGTAGCCATTATTGAGTAGCTGTTATTTAATAGCCTTGCATTCTTGATAGCATTGACAAAACGTGTGAAATTAAGCCTACAGGCTGCTTGATATTGGCTAGTTTAGAAAATAGCGTTCTGACGTATATTTAGTCAGCGAGGCGTGATGATAAAAAATAGGTAAAAAACGGCATCAACGACTAGCTAGTTGACTGATTTAACTAGACTGATGCAATAAAACGCTACCTAGCGTATCATCTAGAATATCAAATGACAGGCAGCGCTTTAGAGAATTTAAGCATCAGTCTAACCTGGTAGTTTACTCGCCAACACATCTACTTTTTCAATAGAAGGCGGTTCTGAAAATAGTTCATCTGCTTGAGCCATCAAAGCGGCGGCAACCTTGCCCGATAAATGAGCCTCGCGACCTGCTTCATCAGGGAATGCATCAAAAATACCAAAGGTTGAAGGGCCAAGGCGTAGACCAAACCATGCAACTGTGGCAGGTTCTTCATTGACGATAGGCAGACCAGCTTTTAGGAAATCTTCTACTTGTTGTTCTTTACCTGGTTTAGCTTCAAGACGGACATATAAAGCGGTTTTAACCATCACTAATACTCCAATATTGACTAGCCGACATTGACTAGCATCAAAATTGAGTCTAAACCACTGTTATATTCATGTCAAACGGCTTTAGCGCATAGCTTTGTTGTATAAAGGTTACATAAACATTTATGCTTTAAGTCGTGGGGAGTGTCTGTATCAGCTTAAATTTGAGGTTGATATTACTTCCTTTATGCTTGCTTTAACCATAACCTTGCTTTAACCATAACAAAGAAACAAGCATAAGTGATAAGGTGTAAATGATGTTGCACTCGCTACCCTTGATTGGGTACACTGGTAAAACGATGAATGACGGCATTTTACCAAGGGCTATTTTTGGCGAAAACACAGGCGCAAAATGTGAGCTTAGCTTGTATCCTTAACCTTGCACCCTTAACGTTACACCTTTAGCATAGACTCAGAATATCGACTATCTTTCATTAATTCTATCAGATTAGACTGACTGACCCAAGCCAGCCTGTCTGCAATACACTAAAAACACTGCATTTAATTAAACTAACCCGCTATTAAACCCACTCACTATTACAAAAGGATAAATCCATGAAAGCCGTATCATATGTTATCAATAACCAGGATGATTTTAAAAATTCATTGGTAGATATTGAAAAAGCGAAGCCTACGCTTAAAGAACGTGATGTATTGGTAAAAGTTCAGGCAATCTCTGTAAACCCCGTTGATACCAAAGTGAGAAAAAATTCGTCTGAAGCAAATAATCGTATTTTAGGTTGGGATGCCGTTGGGGAAATTATCGAAGTTGGCTCAAAAGTTAAATCGTTTAAAGCAGGAGATTGTGTTTGGTATGCGGGCGATTTAACCCGAGATGGTAGTAATGCTGAGTTTCAAGCAGTCGATGAACGAATTATCAGTCTAAAACCCATTACAGTATCTAATGCAGAAGCCGCAGCATTGCCATTAACTGCAATAACGGCATGGGAAATGCTGTTTGATCGGTTTCAAATTTCAGAAACAGACGTTGGCAGTATTTTGATTATTGGTGGTGCAGGTGGTGTAGGCTCAATCGCTATCCAACTCCTAAAAGCAAAAACAAATCTGACCGTGATAACAACAGCGTCACGTGAAGAAACGAAATCTTGGGTGGAATCACTGGGTGCCGACCATGTCATTGATCATAGCAAAGATTTAAACGAACAAATCGAAGCACTAGGTATTGAAAAACCAAAATACGTCTTCTCTACCAATCATACAGACACCTATATCAAGCAAATAGTTTCTCTGATTGCACCACAAGGTAAGCTTGGATTGATCGATGATCCACAAACCTTTGATATTATGCCGTTTAAGACTAAATCTATTTCTATCCATTGGGAGCTCATGTTCACCCGCTCAATGTTTGAAACCGATGATATCGAAAAGCAAGGTAATCTGTTGCAACAGGTTGCCCAGTTAGTTGACCAGCAAAAAATTAGAAGTACCCTCAACCAAAATCTAGGCAATATTAATGCTGCAAACTTGGAGAAGGCGCATAAGCTGCTTGAATCAGGTAAGTCAAAAGGAAAAATTGTACTAGAAGGTTTCTAACACGCATTTTGTAGAACATATCTTGGGTAAAAAAGCCCCTTAAAGTAACTCACCAAACGGCTGGCAAAATGAACACCGCCAGCCGAAATACCACATCATCTTGGCTATGCCAATATGCCAAACACGACAATCAATAAATCACTGCCACTAAGATAATGATAAGCCATGCCATCAGTATAGAGATGACAGAAATCAACGCGGCTTGGGTATATTGATGGTTCATACAGTTATTCCGACACGCTAATACGCTTTATGAATCTAATAAACTTTGCGTATAATTTTCGATACCCATCGAGGTCAGCAGTTCCATTTGCGTTTCTAGCCAATCAATGTGCGCTTCGCTACCGTCTTTGAGTTTAATCAATAATTTGCGAGAGACAAAATCGCTTTTCTGCTCACATAAAGCAATCGCATTTTTGATGATGTCAGTTTTTTGATACTCGAGTTGCAAATCACAACGCAAAATTTCAGCGACATTTTCACCGATTAAAATTTTGCCAAGCTCTTGCAAGTTTGGCAGACCATCTAGCATTAAGATACGCTCAATGAGGTCATCTGCCCATTTCATCTCATGAATCGACTGATGATACAATTTTTCATTAAGTTCACTCAGTCCCCAGTTTTTGGCGATACGCGCGTGTAAGAAGTACTGGTTAATAGCAATCAGTGCTTGACCCAAAACTTGGTTTAGCGCTCTTAGAATTTCTTTATCGACTTGCATAATGTTTACCTTAGTTGCCTTACTGCTTGGTCGCCTTATTCAGAGATATCACCGAGCTGAGATTGCAGATAATTGGGTAGTCCCATCATCTCAATCAGTCTTAACTGCTGCTCCAACCAATGCGCATGGTCTTCTTCGGTATCGACCAATTGGGCGACCAAAATTTCACGGGTGACATAGTCTTGCTCTTGCTCACAAAGCGCAATGCCGTCTTTGAGATGTTGACGAACTGCATATTCAAGCTGCAAATCGGCTTTTAGCATACTTGGCACATCATGACCGATGTTGATATCGGCAACTTTCATATTGGGTGTGCCTTCTAGCATCAACACCCGATTGATTAAAGCACGCGCATGATCGCTTTCTTCTTCCATTTCATGATGCATACGCGTATGAAGTTTTGGATAATGCCATTCATGATACATTTGCGCATGAATAAAGTACTGGTCACGAGCCCCCAGTTCACCACTAATTAAGAAATTTAGATAATCAATAACAGCTTGGCTGCCTTTCATGGGTATATCCTTGAAAAATGAACAGAAACAAAGGTTGGGTATTATCTGAAATACTAAATTAAAGTGACGTTAAAAACAATTCACCGCAGCAAATAATTTACAATATTTATCAGTCGCTCATTCATTGAGATTAATGAATAAGTTTGGGTGTGTACGCTAACAGCTCATTAGGCAACTTAATAAACTAGGCAACATTAATACACTAAGCAACTTCAATAAATAGGTGTGTATAGTTATTGATGCTTTGGGCGTACTCTTCGAGATAACCTTCAATCATTGGCTGACAGCCACCACAGCAAGTAGCCACATCAAGCTCAGCTTGTAACGCCTCTAAGCTGTCATGACCTTGTTCAATGGCTGTTTTGATTTGACTTTCTTTGACCGCATTACAGATACACACAAACATACGCACCTCGTTGATAAATTTTCTTATATAATAATGATAACTATTCTTATTATCAATAGAAATTTTCTCAATCAGGTTATTCACTGACAAACGCAATCTTGGTTAGCTTGTTTTCGCTTGCTGTTGCTAGGATTTGCGCGACGGTATCATATCGGCTGTCTTTATCAACGCGTAGCTGAATGCTTGGGGTCTCGCTTAATTTGCCTTGTTCGGCAAAGCGCGTGTTTAACTGCGCCAAACTGATACTGGCATCATCCCAAAAAATCTTGCCATCTTTATCAATACTTACTTGTATCATTTTTGGCGGGGCTTCATTGACTTGTGCCGAGGTTTTGGGCAAATTTAGCGGCACACTGGGATTGATTACCGTTGCCGTCACCAAAAAAATAATCATCAAGACCAGCATGATATCAATCAGTGGAATCAGATTGATTTCATTCATGCCCGTCGAAGCGTCATCACCGAGTTGAAATGCCATAAGTTATTCCCTGTTTATCTATTTATCTGTTTAGCTTATCTGTTTAGCGTTGGGTCAAGGTTAGGCGTTTTTCAGCATTAAGTCAGCGGCGTTAGTTTGTTGCTTGGGCTGCGAGCTGGTTTGCAAATGGGGCTGGGTGGCTAAACTAGTTTGCGTAACTGGGCTGGAAGAATTCATCAACACGTTGGCAAGCAAGGTATGCGCCGTGTCATTCGCTTGGTGCATGGCTTTGCGATTGATTCGTACTACGACATTGTACATAATCACTGCAGGAATCGCTACCGCAAGCCCAAGCCCAGTCATAATCAAAGCCTCCCCAACCGGTCCTGCGACTTGCCCAAGTCCTGCTTGACCTGATTTAGCAATGCTATGCAACGCATGAAAAATCCCCCACACGGTACCAAATAGCCCAATAAAAGGGGCAATGGCAGCAGTCGTACCAAGGATATTTAAGCCCTGCTCACTGGCAAAACGGTAGCGATTGAGCTGTTGCAGTAGCTGCTGCTCAGTGACCAATTTTTGATTGTCTAGAGATAAGGTAGTAAGTTGAGCTTGCTGTTGGTGAATTTTCTGGGTCAAATCTTGCGACACTGTTTTGGCAATTTTTTGGCTATTTAAGATACGTAAAATGCCTGTAATCCAAGACAGCATCGATAACGCAATTAACACAAAAAATAACGTCTTGGTCACTACATCTGTATATTGCCAGTAATTTGCAAAATCCATAATCATTCCTATAACACGATAAATTTAAAGACTAATGTTAAATGTTAGTATAAATGATAATCATTATCAACAAAAATATTAAAAATTAGGCTTAATTTAACCAGCGACTTTACAATAAAATCCAACGACTTTAATTTAAGCAAATTTAAAATCTAATAATTTTAAAATCAAATGACTTTAAGATAAAGTAACTTTAAAATTAAGTAACTTTAAAACCTCATACTTTTTTATCTTCGCTTTGTGTTATACCAAACCCAATAATTAAAGCACTGCCCAATGACGAGCAGTGAGCGACTTAACTGTAGCCACCTGTTTAGCAAAATTACACCAAGCCTGACAGGCGGCATCTACAATAGCTTCATAACTCTCAAAACAGCGATTTGATAGCCAGTGTTGCTTAATATACTGCCAAACCTGTTCAATCGGATTTAATTCAGGCGAATAAGGCGGTAGCTTCAAGATAGTCAGGTTTGGTAAATTATAGCGCTCTTTATGCCATACCGCCCCATCCATGACCACAACCGCATAGCGACCTTTGGGTACCGCTTGGCTAATTGCTTGTAAATGTCGTTTCATACACTCGCCATTAGCATAAGGCATGATGAGTCCCACACTTTGACCCGTGGCAGGACATACTGCCCCATAAAGGTAAGTCGAGATAAACTGCTGTTGACGGACTACTCTGGGTCTTTTACCACGGTAATGCCATATTCGGGTGATTGAACCTTGCTGACCAATCCGGGTTTCATCTTGAAACCAGATGTCAACATCGCTTAGCTTAGTATCTTCGGGCAGTATGGCAGTTACCTGCTCTATGAAGTTTTTTTAAAGGCTTCTTGGGCGTTAATGTCAGCCTGCGGGTGCTTACTTCTGGCACTTATCCAACTCATACCAATTCGAGCCAGTAGTTCGTAGATGCCATTGACGCTATAGCTTGCTTGGTAATGCTCGTGAGCAAGCTTTTGGATGTCTTGTCCTGTCAGTCTGCCGCCACCGCGTTTTGCTTGGCTGTCAACTATTAGTTGCTTGAATGCCTCAATATGCTCTGGAGCCAATTTGCTGTTTCTGCCGCTTCTTGGTTTGTCATAGAGGCTATCAAGCCCTGATGCTTGGTAGCGTCTACGAGTACGTCGTGCGGTTTCAATGTTGATGTTTAAGTTTTCTGCAATCTCAAAGCTGTGTTTGCCAATGCGATATTGGTGAAGGATGTAAAGGCGTGTTCTGGCTCTGGCGTTACTTTCAGTTTTGGCCAGTTCGCCAAAGTCATAATCATCTAGACTGTGTTTTGGGTTTGATTCTTTCATATAGCTATAATACTATATTTTATGGGTTTGGTATTAGATATATTAGAACTTGTATTCAATACCCGTACCTACAATCAAGTCATCTTTGTTATTGTCACGGCTGATTTGCCCTGCATAAATATGACCCGTGGTCGCTTTATTGAATGCATATTCTCCACCAACTGCGATTTCATTTACATCAGCATCTTTTACGCCTTTCTCGTCAGTGGTATTAACATATTGTGCTTTAACTGCCCAAGGGGTATCGGTGATTTTATACTTACCACTAATCAGCCAAGATTTTTCATCTTCACTGGCTTTGAGATCGGAAGC
>ERZ500974.59-NODE-59-length-32139-cov-5.833188_pt1 | contig 32139 bp, 24 predicted proteins | sample MGYA00248868_ERZ500974 | MGnify/ENA primary metagenome ERZ500974 (study PRJEB25958, sample SAMN03398564) | human skin metagenome | study: EMG produced TPA metagenomics assembly of the Human Skin Microbiome Metagenome (human skin metagenome) data set.
GAGCCTGAAAAAAAAAAAAAAGATAGAAAGAAAGAAGAAGGCAAGCAAGCAAGAAAGAAAAAGAAAGAAAGAAAGGGGTTTCTATCTTTTTAAAATATTTTTATCAATATGAAAATTGATAGATTTTTTAATCAGTCGTTAATTATTAAGTTCAAAATAAATTCTGCTATCATAAGACAAATTATTTCTAGAATATAAAAAAATGTACACATCTCAAGACCAACTGACCGAACTGGTGCGCAGGCTGGAAGAAAAACAGCATATTTTTGCCGCTGACCCGATCCTTATCACGGAAAAACTGCAACATGAGTCGGGCGAACCGCTGAGCAAATTGCGCCGCCGTGCCACACGCATTGATAATGATGGCAAACTTGCGCATCTACTCAACACCATTGACACCCGCGTCAATGGCATGATTTGGGGATTGACTGTGCTGTGGTTTATTTTGGGCTTTGTCGCGTTATTTGGGTTGATGCAAGCGCAGGTGGTGAACTTTTTTTATGTGCTAGCCAGTTTATTAGGGTTTAATACCATTATCTTGCTGGTTTGGCTCGGTTGGATGCTGTTCTCACCGCGCAACAAACCCAGTTTTTTTGGGTCATTTTTTACCCCGGCAGCCCTAGTGCGTAGCAAAGATGTTGTTACCCAAACAGCGGTTGAGCTATATCAAGACCAGCTCAATCACGCTGGCACCAAATGGTACGTCAGTCGTATCAGCCACCAGTTTTGGTTAGCCAGTCTATCGGGGATGTTGGTTTCATTGATTCTATTGTTATTGGTCAAAAATTATAATTTTGTGTGGGAATCAACCCTACTGCAAGACAGCAACGTGGTGGAAGTGGTAAAGCTGATGTCTTGGCTCCCGCATTGGGTAGGCTTTCCTACCCCAACGGCACAAGATATTATCACCGCGCAGATGAATCCTGAAACCACGCCACAGATGATTTCGTTTCGCTGGGCGATGTTATTAATCGGTAGCCTACTGATGTACGGTATCGTGCCACGTTTGCTCGCATGGCTATGTTGTCTGATGATGGTACGCTCAAGCCGTATGAAACTTGATATCAAACAGCCGTACTATCAAAAAATTATCGATTTTTGGCAGCGCAAAGTGATTGACCCCGATGACAGCCCGACTGAGCAAAAACCTATCGCGCCCACTGCCCAAATCAGCCTAGCCAATAAACTTGCCGTGTTGCTCGAGTACCCGCAAGCCAACCCGCAATGGTATGTCAAAACCGTCGGTATAGCGGCGCAAAACTTTGGTCGTATCGATGATCGTGATGACTTGGAAAAACTGATTGCCTACCTTCAAATTAACCCTGTTCAAGTGCTCGTCGGTATCTCCAATCTCGCACTCCCCGACCGTGGTACCCTGCGAAAACTCGATAATATCGCAAGCGCGGCAAAAGGCGGTATGATTGTGCAACTGCTCGATGCCAATCAAGGCTACCTGCCAAGTCCGAGCGAAATTGAAACCATCAAAGCCCGTCAACTACAATGGGAAACCGCGTTGGCAGAACGCCAAATTGCCCTAGTAAGAGAAAATTAACCATGAATGCCACAATCAGCTATGCCGATGTGATTAATAGCATTGCCCAAACTGCTTCACAGCTTACGCTCGCAGCGCAAAGCGCTTTTGTGCAAAATCTACTGCGTCAATTCGTTCAAAACCTACCAGCCGACTGGCTTGACAACGAACTCGACAGTGAAAAACCGCACTATCAAGCCCTGTTTGACATCATAAACAGGCAAACTTGGCAAACCGATAGCATCGAACAGGCGCTAAATGCGCTCGATGACATCATGTTTACTGGCGATAGCTATCCACACAGCACTAGTGACGCGATTTTGCTGATGCTTGATATGCTTGGGTTTTATCTGTCTTTGACAGCCATGGAAGAAAAATCTGCAGTGAGTGATGGTTGGGTGATTTTAACCGCTGAAGGCTATTTGGATTATTACGACCAACTGGCAGAAGATAGTAGCGAAAACACCGACGAGGTTGCCCATAGTTTTAATGATTGGCTGGCACATCCACTGACCCAAACCGCCTTCAATCATGTCACCCATGCCCTAGAACTTGGCAAAAGAACTTGCCAAAAATAGCTCGTGCTGAATACATAAAGGTTAACAAATAATGGATAACAAAAACATAACCACCCAAGAAAAATTGACAATTGATTTAACCAAAGATTATTTGCCAGCGAATACCACCTTGCCAGAGACGGTGGCTGACAGTGCGACCCATCCAAGCACCGACATCGCCACACAATCGCCCAACCATCCATTAGCCCAAGCTGAACAAAACCCCTATCCAAGCCGCAAAATCAGCATTGGTGAAAATGAAGCGTTAAAATTGGCGATCGTGGGGCATACCAATACCGGTAAAACTTCGCTACTACGCACCCTGTTGCGTGATATGTACTTTGGCGAAGTCAAAAATGCGCCTGCCACTACGCGTCATGTGGAAAAAGCCATGATCAATGACAGCCAAACGGGGCAAGGCTTGGTGGCACTGTATGACACGCCCGGTTTAGAAGATGCGTCAGGGCTACTTGATTGGTTAGAAGACAACACCGCCGCCCGCCGTGACGGTGTGGAGCGGTTACAGCAATTTTTGGCAAGCGCGCCTGCACAGGATGAGTTTAGCCAAGAAGCCAAGGTCATTCGTCAGCTGATTGCCAGTGATATGGCCGTTTATGTGATTGATGCGCGTGAGCCTGTGCTCGGCAAATATAAAGATGAGTTGACGGTGCTGTCATGGTCAGCCATCCCGGTCATGCCCGTATTTAACTTTACTAAGGGTCAAGATAGCAATATCAATGAATGGCAGCAGATGCTCGCGCGCCGCAACTTGCATGTATCTACGCGGTTTGACTCAGTGGCGTTTGAATTTGATGATGAAATCAAACTGTGGCAAAACTTAGAAACCATGCTGATACAACCTGAAATTATCAAACAGCTGATCGAGCGTCGTAAAGCCGATTGGGATGATTTGTACGATGATGCCAATATTATCATTGCGCATTTTTTATTAAACGTTGCCGCCTTTGTTGAAACCATTCACGAGGAAGATGATCCGCTGCCTACCTTACAAAAAATGCAAGAAAAAGTACGCCAAGCTGAACGCAGTATGCAAGATGAACTGCTAAACCTGTATAAATTTTATGACAATACGGTCACCACCACACCGCTTGAGCTGACTGAATATCGCCGCGATCCGTTTGATAAAGAAGTGCTAGCCAGTTATGGGATTCGTACCACAGGCGGTGCAGCGGCAGGCGCGCTGATTGGACTGGGTATCGATGTCGCCACCCTTGGCACATCACTGGGGCTGGGTACGGCGCTCGGTGGTTTGGCAGGTGGTTTACTGTCAAACACCAGCGCGATTGCCGACAAAATCAGCGGTGTCAAACGGCTGCACATAGACCCTGCCACCCTGACCTTACTGGCGACTCGAGCGATGGACTTACTGACTGCGCTACGCCATCGTGGTCATGCGGCGACTGATAGCATCATGGCGAACCAATCGCTCGCGCCTTGGTCAGTTGATAGATTGCCAAGTTTGCTCAAAAAAGCGCGGGGTAAGCCCGAATGGTCATCGCTCAACACAGGCAGGCAAGCCACTGTGTCTGCCAAGCAGTCGCATGAGCTGCGTGATGAGGCCGCTTGGCAATTATCACGCCAACTAAGACGCTGAATTATCAACCTACAATCATGATAAAAAACTTGGCTGAAAATTATCTAGCCTTGTTAAGCGTATTATTTGTTAAACCCATCATAAGAATTTATTAAGCTAATTTTGTTATGTTTACCTTTTAGTCTATGTTTTAATTTATGTCAATTTTTTGTTTTTGAGGGCAATACCATGTATTCAGCGCATCATGAGCCGCATTTTAGTAATCGCAACAACTGGCTTCGCGCAACCGTGCTGGGCGCCAACGATGGTTTGATTTCCACCGCCAGTCTATTGATGGGCGTTGCGGCAGCACAAGTGGACAGTCACATCTTGCTGTTGACAGCGGTGGCATCGCTGATTGCTGGCGCAATTAGTATGGCAGCGGGCGAATATGTCTCCGTCTCTTCGCAAGCCGACACCGAAAAAGCCGACTTGGCAAAAGAAGCTTATGAACTTGAGCACAATTCAGACCGCGAGCTAAAAGAACTGACGCATATTTATGTTCAGCGCGGCTTAACGCCTGTTATGGCATATGATGTTGCGGTAGCACTCACTGCTCACAATGCCCTAGAAGCGCATGCACGCGATGAAATTGGACTTACCGATACCGCGTCCGCCAATCCCCTACAGGCAGCCGTGGCATCGGCTTTATCCTTCATCACAGGGGCGCTGCTACCGGTGCTGTGTATTTGGCTGTCACCAAAGCAATATTTGGTCGGCGGTTTGGGCGCAGTGACCTTGATAGGATTAGCATTTTTGGGCTGGTTATCGGCGTATTTGGGCGGTGCCAAAATTTTTCCTGCCATTGTGCGTGTAGTCATTTGGGGCGTTGTTGCGTTGGTTACTACTAGCCTTATTGGTGAAATGTTTGGGGTAAAAACAGGTTAGTCAATCACTTTTTATCGCATTATTTATCGCCAATTTTTATCATTACCATTTGCAAAACCAATTGTTTCTTATAAGATAAGGAGACTGTAATAATTCAGCAAGTTTGTAGAAACTTTTATTGGGTGATAGATTATCGTTTCTATAAATTAAACAATTGGCAAATAGTCAAAAATCCTATGGGATTTTAGCTTTCTACGGTAGTGGGAGATAAGGTTATGCAAGATTTTGTCAATGCGATTAATGATTGGGTATGGAGTCCCGCATTAATCTATCTATGTTTATTGGTTGGTTTATATTTTTCAATTCGTGGTCGTTTTTTACAAGTGCGCCATTTTGGTCGCATGATTCGATTGCTGATGGACGGCAAAAGCAGCGATCAGGGGGTGTCCTCATTCCAAGCACTCGCTATGTCACTCGCAGGTCGTGTGGGTACAGGCAATATTGCCGGTGTGGCAACGGCGATTACCTTTGGTGGTCCTGGTGCATTATTCTGGATGTGGATGGTAGCATTCTTGGGTGCCAGTACCGCATTCGTTGAATCAACGCTTGCGCAGATTTATAAAGAACGTGATGATAAAGGCTTTTTTATCGGTGGTCCAGCCTATTATTTTGAAAAAGCGCTAGGACAAAAATGGTACGCGGTGTTATTTGCGATATCAGCAATCGCCGCTTGTGGTTTATTGTTACCCGGTGTACAGGCCAATTCGATTGCTGAAGCGATGAATAATTCACTGGGTATCGCACCTAGCATTTCAGCCGCGGTAATTGCGGCACTACTTGGCTTTATCATCGTTGGTGGTGTCAAGCGTATTGCCTCCTCCGCTGAGGTGATTGTACCTTTTATGGCACTTGCCTACATCATCGTGGCGATTGTTATTATCATCATGCATATCGGTCAATTACCTGATGTGCTAGCGTTAATTTTCCGCTCTGCGTTTGGTATGGATTCTACGTTTGGTGCTGTGTTGGGTCTTGCCATCCAATGGGGTGTGAAACGTGGCGTTTACTCAAATGAAGCAGGTCAAGGTACAGGTCCTCACCCATCGGCAGCCGCTGATGTGTCACACCCAGCCAAACAAGGCTTAGTACAAGCGTTTTCAGTGTATGTCGATACGCTATTTGTTTGTTCGGCGACAGGTTTCATGCTAATCATTACCGGTATGTATAACGTACAAGACCCTGCCAACAAAGAAGCCTTCTTGTATCAAGGTGTTAGAGGCGTTGCCGCAGGTCCAGGTTACGTTCAAACTGCGATGGAAAACATCATGCCAGGTTTTGGCTCAGTGTTTGTGGCGGTTGCGCTATTCTTCTTTGCTTTCACTACCATCATGGCGTACTACTATATTGCAGAAACCAATATCCGTTATCTCACTCGTAGCGTGAAGCTAAATTGGGCAATCCCTGTACTCAAAGTAGTGATTTTATTTGTGGTAATTTATAGCTGCTTAAAAACCGCCGACTTGGCGTGGGCACTGGGTGACTTGGGCGTTGGTTTGATGGCATGGCTAAACATCATTGGTATCTTATTCTTGCAAAAACCTGCGTTTGCCGCACTGCGTGATTATGAAGCACAGATCAAACAAGGCAAAGATCCAATCTATGATGCGCGCGCTAATGGCGTACAAAATGCGCCTATTTGGGATGAAATTTCAGCCAAATACCGTAAAGAATTTGGTGAGCATCCTAACCATGATCGCTTTGTACCCTAATTTTAATATGTGAATGCTTTAATGCTTTCACTTGACAGTCGTTAAAAAAATAAGCCCCATTGATTGGGGTTTATTTTTGTGATGAATGATTATCTTTTGATTGGGATTTTAATTAATCCAAAAAACGCAATCAGTAAGGCGATGATTTGTACTGCCAACAGCGTATAGACTGTATATAGCCATTTGCCTTGTGCATATGCCAGACCACACGCCCACGCACCGATACTACCACCGATGTAATACGCCATATAATATAAACCTGACGCCAGCGACCGCCCTTCTTTGACATTCACCGCGATATAAGTAATGGTCGCCGATTGGGTAATAAATACCCCCGTTGACATCACTGCAAGCGCTACAATCACCAAAGAGATAGGCGCAGCCAGTGTCATCAGCACACCCATCATCGAAATCATCACTGCCACGCGCACCATACGGGCAGCGCCGTATTTGGCAATTAAACTACTTGCAATCGGTGTGACGACCACCCCAATTAAATACACCGCAAAAATGTTAGCAAGCCCCGCGCTCGATAGATTGTAGGGGGCGTCTGCCAAGTGCAAATTGACATAGGTAAAACAGCCCACTAATGAAAACAACACGCACGCGCCAAGCAGTCCTGCGGTCACCACATAACGGTTGCGCACATGTTTACTTAGCATGTGCAGCGCCGATACAAAATTTGGATTGGCATGAAAATGACGTGAGCCGGGTAATAACCAAGCCACTAAGGCAGCGCCTAGCACCGTCAACATGCCCATGAACATAAAGCCTTTTTCCCAGCCGATAAGCTCTTCTAAATGCCCCAAGATAAAGCGCCCTAAAAATCCCCCAAATACGGTACCTGAGACATAGTAGGACATCATTTTTGCCATCTCTTTGCCGGCGTATTCTTCCCCGACATAGGCAATCGTCACCACTGTAATGCCAGGTACCGCCAACCCTTGCATAAATCGCCAAATAACGATACTGGAGAGTGAGTCAGACAGCCCAATCATCATCGTGGGTATTGCCATAAAGGCAATGGATGCCACAATGATATTTTTACGACCCACGGCATCGGACAACATCCCCATAAACGGTGACATGATGGCAATGGCAATCACCGTCGCCCCAACTGTCATGCCCACTTGCGTTTCGGTCGCTGAGAACGCTTGCATCATAATCGGCAAAATCGCTTGAATCGAATAGACCTGCAAAAATGCAAACGCGCCAATCATGCCAATCATGATTTTGACTATCAGTGAGGGTGGCATTGTCGGTGGTTTGGTATGCGGTCGTTGAGAGGGCGGTTGTTGAGAAGGCAGTTGATTTTGCGGTTGGCTATGGGGTGGTTTACGGTTAGTTAAGTTACTAGATATTAGTGTGTGAGTATCAGTATCGGTGTCAGTGGAATGATTGGAAGAATCTAAATGCCCAATGGCATGTTGTGGTTGAGAAGTCATAGGTGACCTTTTTACAAAGTAGTGCCCGTCAAAGAAATGCCTATACTAGCACTAAAGCGCGCTATTTATTGTTAAAAGAAGTTTAACCTTAAGCTGTAATTTTCAAACCAATCACGCGAATTGAGGGGTATTGGAAAGCCTTTCAATGCCAAATTCGGCGTCCTAGCGTGTAATATTTTTGACCCATGACTATTTGCCAAAACATCAGTATTTTTCAAAACATCACTACCCAGCCATGACAAAATTGCAGTAATATTGAGCACATTGTGGAAGTTAACCTTAAAATCAATAGGATTGAATTATGCCAGAGAATTTAAAACAGCCAATGCCCGCTGCCATGCAAGCGTATTTGACCCAGTTGCATCAAGTGATTGTGCCGTATCTGTTAGCGCAAGGCGTTAAGCCCAATGCCATCAACGCACGTGAAGCGTTAGCAAATTTGACAACCGCATTTGTCACTGACGCACCCAACATGGCAAAAATCATCGATACGGTGCTGGTGACGCCAAGCAATTTTCGGGGTTATAACGTACCACTTAGGCTATTTGTACCGAGCAACTGCCCGCTGCCAAATGAACAAGCAACGGCTGACGTGCCGGTAATGGTGTATTTTCATGGCGGTGGTGGCATGGCAGGCAGCGTCACCGTATACGATAAACTCTATAAAAAACTGGCCGAAGCGACAGGCTGTGTGGTGGTAGCGCCGGAATATCGCCTTGCGCCAGAAAATCGTTACCCTGCGGCGATTGATGATGCCCACGCGATTTTAACGTATTTAACAGCGACCCTACAGCAAGTCGGTTATGCCTGTAACGGCAAGCTTATCATAGCGGGTGATAGCGCTGGCGGGGCGATTACTGCCACCTTGGTGCAAGATTGGCTTGCCAACCGTGTGAGCACAGAGTTAGCTATCACCCATCAAATTTTGATTTATGCCAGTCTAGACTACACCATGTCACAGCCCTCGATTGAGGAAAATGGCACGGGTTATTTACTGGAATCCAGCAAAATCCGCTGGTATTTTGACAATTATTTTTCAGCATATGATGACCGTGAGCTGAGCTCACCGTTTTGGACTGATATGGCTACCCTACTGCATCATTCGCCGTATCAAGCCCCAAAGACACTGCACCTAACGGCTGGTTATTGTCCGCTACGCGATGAAGATATCGGCTATCATGACGTACTAAAAGCCGCAGGCGCGCCATCGCAACTTGTCCATTTTGCGGATATGCCGCACGCGTTTTTGAATATGGAAAATTTGTGCCCTGACCAATGCCAACAACTGTATCAAACCGTTGGCGAATTTTGCCAATAACCCAACGCCCCCAAACACCTACACAGCCGGATAAAATTTGCCCAGTCTGATGACAAGTCAAAATAATCTAGCCAATAAAAAAGCACCCAATTAGGTGCTTTTTTTTATTGCTTATAACTTATAGCGGTTTGCCTGTGCTATTGCGGCGGCTACGTTTTGGGGCATCCCAACCATCTTGTTTGCCCGCAGGTTTAGCTGATGGCTTGCTTGATGAAGCATAACGGTCAGACGATGACTTAAATCCTTCCGATCTTGACGATTTACCGGCAAAGGGTTTATCTGATTTTTTGAAACCCTCAGATTTAAACCCGTTTGAGCGTGAATCACCCGCACGTTGGCCATCTTTTGCCGGATACGGTCTGTCGCTACGTTTTTTAAGCGGTTGACCAAAGGTTTCTTCTACGATTGGACGTGGCTTGCGAGCGCGGTCATCGCCACGAAACTCGCTAGAGCGTTCGGTCTTTTTGGCAAAAGGTTTGTCACCAAAACGGTCATTTCTTTCAAAGCGGCTAGGACGCTCGCCATGACGCTCACCGCTGTTACGGTCATTACGGTCAGTGTTGTAACGTGGTTTATCACCTTGATAGCCTTTAAAGCCATCTTTGTTAAAGCTACGGTTATCATCGCGGCGACGATCTGCATACTCACCTTGGCGAGGCTCACGATTGCCTTGGCGTGAATCACGGTCAAAATTTGGTTTATCCGATGATTTAGCGGCGCGGTGAAAATCGCCCTGACTGTTGCCATAATGGTTATCTGAATCACGATGACGACGCGGCGCACTCGCATCATCACGCCCAAAACGACTATCGCTGTTGCCTTGGTGACCTTTGTCAAAACGCTCACGTTTTTCAAAACGTGCCGAACTATCGTTGCTCGCTGGTTTGCCATAGCGTTCTTGGCTGTCACGTGGCTTGTCCGCAAAACGACGCTCGCTCGAAGGTCTGTCGCTTGAACCAGCAAAACGTTGTGAGCGACTGCCACGATCATCACGACCGCCACGGCTATCACTGCCGCTGCGACCACGACCGCGACCATCACGACCATTAGGCTTACCACGACCTTCAAATTTTTCCACAAAACGCGGTTCTAAGCCTTCAACTTGCGCTTCATTGATATCACGTTTTAGGTAACGGGCAATATTGCCAAATTGACGACGGTCATCGCGGCTACATAGGTTGATGGCAATACCAGTACGACCGGCACGACCTGAGCGACCGATACGATGCACATAATCTTCTACTTGGCGCGGTAAATCATAATTAAATACATGGGTAATATTAGGTAAATCAAGACCACGTGCTGCCACGTCTGTTGCTACCACGATGTCAAATTTGCCACTGCGTAGATCTGAAACGATACGATTACGCTTGCTTTGTGGTAAGTCACCATGCAGATAACAGGCTTTGTGGTCCCATTGTTGTAAGCGCTCAGCGACTTCTTCACTGCTGCGTTTGGTCGCGGTGAAGATAATCGCTTGACCACGCTCTGGGTCACAGATCAGGTGCTCTAATAATTTATTTTTGTGGTCAAAGTTGTCACAGAAGTACACTTTTTCATCGATGTGTGCGGTTTCAACTTTGATGTTGATACGCTCAGGATCTTTGGTAAAGCTTTCAGCGATTTTACCGACTGGACCATCCCATGTCGCAGATGACATGATGGTTTGGCGATGCGCGGGTGTGGCTTCCAAAATCGCATTGATGTCATCGGCAAAACCCATGTCTAGCATACGGTCTGCTTCATCAAGTACCAACATGGTCAAATCAGAAAGATTTACACGCTGGGCATTGATATGATCTAGCAAACGACCCGGCGTCGCCACGATGATTTGTACGCCTTTTTTTAGCGCGCGAATTTGACCACTGTATGCCGCACCACCCACAAGTGGCACACTGTACAAATCTTTCATGGCTGAGCCATAACGACGGATACTGTCTTGTACTTGGTTAGCCAGCTCACGCGTTGGTGTCAAAATCAACGCTTGTACGACTTTTGGCTGTTGGCGACCACGTTTGCCACTTGCGGTCTTTTCTGCCGCTTTTTCTTTGGCTTGTAGTTCGCTTAATTGATGCAAAATTGGTAATACAAACGCGGCAGTTTTACCACTACCTGTTTGTGCGGATAATAGCAAATCACGACCCGCTAATGCAGCAGGAATCGCGCGCGCTTGGATAGGCGTTGGTGTGGTATAACCCGTTGCGACAATACTTTTTAGTAATGAACCTGAAAGACCCAGTGCGGTAAAACCATTTTCGCTAGGGTTAGCATCGTCAGACGTTGGCGCAGTTGCTTCTGAATCATCAACTAGGGTCTTGTCAGTAGGCTGATTGCTGTTGGCTTGGCTATGGCTATGAGTATGGCTAAAAAAATTATCGATTGAGTTATCAGCAAAATCTGTGGTTGAATTAAAATCAGTCATGTAAGTCCTTAAAAAATAAGTTAATCAAAGTGTCGGTGGTAACCTTGATTGAAAACACGCAACAAGCAAAAGCCCTCAAGCTGACTGCACTTTCAAAATGGATAAGCAAAATGAATAGACAAAATTATCAGCTATCATTAATCACAAATATCGTGTTAATCGCTTTAAAGCATTGTAATCGTGTCTGTAAGACTTATTTTCACTATAAAAATAGTGACAAAACCTACTGTCAGACTTATCAAAACTTTTGAAACAGTAAAACCATCAAAAAGTTCGTATCGCGGCACTCACAAGAATGCTTAAAAAATACAATGCTAAATATTAGGTTATCATCGGAAGATTATCAGCGCTTACAATGGCGCGCTTGATATTAGGCAGATGGATAAGCTAGATTAATTGGAAAATTGACGTTGCTCTTAGCGTTTAGGTAGCGTATATGAGTCATTATTGGTCAGTTTTCTTTCGCAATTAAAAAACTTACCAAGTGAAATAGGCATCAAAAACACCTACTTAAAAAAGTGATAACCCCACTAGCACATCTTCGGCACACTGGCTGGCTGCTACCGTTGCTACCTTCCGGTCCTGGCGGGGTTCACAGCAGCTAGTTGCGAAGCTACCAATGGGGTTACCGAAGCGGTATTCTAGAGAATTTGGCGACCAAATGCAAACTCTTTTTATCATATACACCAAATTTTTGTATTTATTTCACTTTTACGCACGCTAACCCATCACCAAGCAACATTTGGGTAAATTTTTGTCGAACTTCTTACCCTTTTTCTACAATTCTTCCACTGCAAATGTTACAAAATATTTTATAATGCCCATTCAGCAACATATTGAATAAGCTAATACAGTATTTTAATCAGCAACAGATTCATGCCAACCCATATAAAGAAGTACTAGAAAAAACTAGGAAAAAAACAATAGGAAACACTATGACACATTTAAGCGCCGCAACTAACAATCATCCCAATCATGAAATGCATGCCAATCATACAATGACCAAAGGTATTGCAGCCAGTTTGCTTGCTATGGCGACGCTATTACCTTTTACCAGTGTTTCAGCCGCCACGTACCCTGCGAACCCATCCCCTGCGAACTCATCAATGACCAATACTTTAAACTACGGCTTGCTTAACTTTGCTGCCTCGGCGAGTAAAAAAGTCAGCAATGACCAAATCAATGCTACCCTTAGCAAAACTGTGCAAAACAAATCAAGCAGTGAGGTGGCTAATCAAATCGCTACCACGTTGAACCAAGCGGTAGCTATTGCCAAAAAATACCCACAAGTGCAAGTGAGTACGGGCAATCAAACCACCTATCCACAATATGATAAAAACCAAAAAATCATTGGTTGGACGGGGAGTGCAAGCTTGAATTTAAAAAGCACTGACACAGTCGCCGCTAGCAAATTGATTGCCGAATTGCAAAGTTTTATGACGGTTGATGGATTAGACTTTAGCGTGTCTGATGCCGCGCGCAAAGCCACTGAGCAAGAATTGATGATGGAAGCTTCCAAAAACTTCCAGCGCCAAGCGCAAACGCTGCTACCTGTGTGGGGCGCAAAAGGCTATCAATTAGTCTCGTTGGATTTTAGTCAAGGGGGCGATTATCGTGCACCGCGCGCGTATGGCAGTGTAATGATGCTAGAAGCCAGCAGTGCCAAAGTCGCTGACCAAAACTTCCAAGCGGGCGATAGCACCATTACGGTCACTGCCAATGGTACCGTCCAACTGGTAAAATAAGCCGATTTTAACCAAAAAAAAACCTGTTGAATCAACAGGTTTTTTTGTCTTTTACTCACTAAGAAATGCTTAGTAACAAATACTTAGTAGATAATACTTAGTAAGAAATTTCTGCACGGCGGTTTTTTGCCCATGCTGATTCGTCATGACCGGGATCGGCAGGTTGGTCTTCACCGTAGCTGATGGCTTCCATACGTGAAGCTGATACCCCTGACGTAGCTAAGTAGGCTTGGGCGGCTTGGGCACGGCGCTCACCCAATGCCAGATTGTATTCACGGCTACCACGCTCATCGGTGTGACCCGCAATAGCGACACGGGCACTTGGGTTGGCTTGTAAGAATTGCGCTTGTTGATTTAACACGGCTTGACCTTGAGCGTCGATTTCACTGCTATCAAAGCCGAAATACACGGTATTTGGGTTAGCACCCGCGGCAGTGATGACTGACGTCGAGTTTGTTACCACAGCGCCACCGTTATAGTAGCCTACGCCACCGGGTACGCCCATCGGCGCAACCACCACTTCAGACGTGCCAGTACGTTTGGCAGAACACCCTGTTAAGGCGATGGTTGCCATCATCGCAGCAGTGCTTACTACTTTTAGCATCGTTAATTTCATAGTCTTTCCTCAAAAATTATTATTTAACGCGTTTACCTATTTTGTTACTTTTCGATAGAGTAAATCAATCTCGCGCTTTTTGTAAACAGTGTTACTGTAAATTTTAGCCAACTTTTTCTCAAAGTTCTCAAAGCGGTTTAATTTTTGGATTAAACAAGTAGCTTAAAAAAATTCACCGCTTATTAAGATAAGTGATAACAACAAAAACTGTCTAAAACAGTAATTTCTAAAACAGAGCTGTTTAAAGTTTCGTCTACAACCGCTACCAGCGAAACTTATTCCATAATTCAGGATTTGCCCAAAACTTGCTATTAAACCAATCTGGCAAATGTTTATAGTCAAACAGATTAAATTGCCATACTTGGTAGCTTGTATGGTGATCTTGGTCATTCTCTACAATCGGCTGCTCATGTAATCGGCTAAAGCCAAAGCTCACCACATCCACACCTGTTGCTGGCTCGGATAAGTTTTGCACCACCAAACAATGCTTGGCAAACAAGTCGCGACAGCGCTGAATGATTTGGGTATCGATAGCGCTATCGTTTGATAAAATTATCACTGCCAAGTCATAGCGTTTGGCAAACCGATGCGCGATAAACTCTTGATAATCAAACGCTTCCCAACTCACGGCTTGATCAATAGCTTCATCAATGGCTTGAATTTGGCTAAAAACCGACTGCGTGTCATTACCAATAATCAGCCCGGTGAACGGTTGATTTATTGATGAGTTATTTTTATCTTTACTTAAAAATGCCAGACTTTGTCGGATGACATCGGTAATGCTTAAGGTGGGATTGGTCAAAATAAAATCCTTTTGATGAGTTTTTACCAGATACGATTGAATGATAGCCGTGATATAGCAATGATAAGGGTGGCTAATATGCCATTCTTTAAAACCAATTATAACTATCTATCATGAGCCATGACTAGCCCTTTTGGTCGAGACAGAGTACACTAAGTGCTAAATTTATCACTTGTATTGACTGTTACAAATAAGGAACAACCATGCCACAATATCGCTCAAAAACCTCCACGTCTGGCCGCAATATGGCGGGTGCACGCGCACTTTGGCGTGCAACAGGTATGACAGATGAGGACTTTAACAAACCAATTATTGCGATTGCCAACTCGTTTACCCAGTTTGTACCCGGTCACGTACACCTAAAAGACTTGGGTCAGCTGGTTGCCCGCGAGATTGAAGCGGCAGGGGGTGTTGCCAAAGAATTTAACACCATTGCGGTGGATGATGGTATCGCCATGGGTCACTTGGGTATGCTCTATAGCTTGCCAAGCCGTGATTTAATTGCTGATAGCGTGGAGTATATGGTCAATGCCCACTGCGCCGATGCGCTGGTTTGTATCTCCAACTGCGATAAAATCACCCCTGGTATGCTGATGGCAGCGATGCGCCTCAATATCCCAACGATTTTTGTGTCGGGCGGTCCAATGGAAGCGGGCAAAGTATTGGCATCCACGTTGGGCGATGGGCATACCACCCATGAAACCGTGATGAATGAATTGGGTGAAAAAATTCGCAAACTTGACTTAGTCGACGCCATGATTGATGCGGCAGATGACTTGATTAGTGACGAAGATGTGGCACAAACCGAGCGCTCTGCTTGCCCAACTTGTGGCTCATGCTCAGGTATGTTCACTGCCAACTCGATGAACTGTTTGACCGAAGCCTTAGGCTTATCCCTGCCTGGTAATGGCTCGTTACTTGCCACTCACGCCAAACGTAAAGATTTATTCTTAGAAGCAGGTCGCCGTATCGTGGCACTTGCCAAACGTTATTATGAGCAAGATGACGCCAGCGTATTGCCACGCTCAATTGCGACCAAAGCGGCATTTGAAAACGCCATGAGCCTTGATATCGCCATGGGCGGCTCAACCAACACAATTCTACATTTGCTTGCCGCTGCCCATGAAGCCCAAGTAGATTTTAAAATGGCCGATATTGACCGTCTAAGCCGCCGTGTGCCTTGTCTATCGAAAGTTGCCCCTGCGACGCAAAAATACCATATGGAAGACGTGCACCGTGCTGGCGGGGTGATGGCAATTTTAGCCGAGCTTGATCGCGCAAACCTGCTGCAAACCGATGTCCCCACCGTTCATAGTGCTTCACTCAAAGCGGCGCTTAGCCAATGGGATATCATGAATCCTGATAATACCGAGGCACGTGAGCGTTATATTGCAGCCCCAGGTGGGGTACGCACCACGCAAGCCTTTAGCCAAAACAATGCGTGGTCCAATCTTGATGTCAACCGCGAATCTGGCTGTATCCGTAGCAAAGAATTTGCCTACTCACAAGACGGTGGTTTGGCGGTATTGTTTGGTAATATCGCTGAACGTGGCTGTGTCGTCAAAACAGCGGGCGTGGATGACAGCATCCTAAAATTTACCGGTCGTGCCCGTGTTTTTGAAAGTCAAGACGATGCCGTGGCTGCCATTTTGGCAGACCAAATTGTCGCAGGTGACATCGTGGTGATTCGCTATGAAGGTCCAAAAGGCGGTCCGGGTATGCAAGAAATGTTGTATCCGACGTCTTACCTAAAATCAAAAGGTCTGGGTAAAGCCTGTGCGCTACTTACTGATGGTCGTTTTTCAGGGGGTACGTCGGGTTTATCCATCGGTCACGTCAGCCCAGAAGCCGCTGAAGGCGGTACCATCGGTTTGGTCAATGAAGGCGATACCATCGAGATTGATATCCCTAATCGCTCGATTCATTTGGCGGTTGATTTTGCCGAACTGGAAAAACGCCGAGAAGCGATGGTGAGCCGTGGCAACCAAGCTTGGAAACCTGTCAATCGTGAGCGCCAAGTGTCAGCCGCCTTGCGGGCGTATGCAGCGATGACTACTAGCGCGGATACAGGTGCGGTACGTGATGTCAGTCAAGTAGAGCGGTAATTTTTTACTCCAAACTACATTGCTATAAAAAATTGGCAAAAAAGAATTATCAAAAAAGACCGATGGTATCTATCGGTCTTTTTTTTATCCCCATGAAAAACGTTGCAAACCTCATACTTTTGCCCAAGTTTCTAGATTCAATGTGCATTTTATAAAAAGTGCGGTTGTTAAAAGGTGTGGTTTATAAAAGATGCTATTTATAAAAGCATTATCCACATCGAATGAATTCTGCTAAAATACAATGTTTACATTTTTTTGATAATATATGCCAAATTTAATTTTGAAATATCTTAAGGAGCCGCTGTGAGCCGTCCGTTTTCTTCAGCCGATATACGTCAAGCTTTTATCAATTATTTTGCCGAAAATGGTCATACCCCAGTGGCATCATCGAGCCTAGTCCCACATAATGACCCTACCCTGCTATTCACCAATGCCGGTATGAACCAATTTAAAGATGTGTTCTTAGGGATAGACAAACGCGATTATAAACGTGCAGTATCGTCGCAAAAATGTGTGCGCGCAGGCGGTAAACACAATGACCTTGACAATGTCGGCTATACCGCGCGTCACCATACGTTTTTTGAGATGCTCGGCAACTTTTCGTTTGGCGATTATTTTAAACAACAAGCCATCCCATTTTGTTGGGAGTTTTTGACATCGGATAAATGGCTTGGTCTGCCAAAAGACAAGCTGTATGTCACCGTGTATCACACCGATGATGAAGCCTTTGATATTTGGCATAACGTGGTGGGCTTGCCTGCTGAGCGTATCATCCGTATTGGTGATAATAAAGGCGGTCAATACCAATCGGATAACTTTTGGGCAATGGGTGACACAGGTCCTTGTGGTCCTTGTACCGAAGTATTTTATGACCACGGTGAGCATATTTGGGGCGGTCTGCCAGGTACACCTGAAGAAGACGGCGACCGTTTTGTCGAGATTTGGAACAATGTCTTTATGCAGTTTAACCGCCAAAAAGACGGCACACTTGAAAAACTGCCTGCGCCAAGTGTCGATACGGGAATGGGGCTTGAGCGTATTAGTGCCATCATGCAAGGCGTGCATAGCAACTATGAAATCGATATGTTTACCCATCTCATGCAGCACGCGGCGCAAGTGATCGGCTTGCCAAACGATATCGACTTACAGTCTGAGCCATCACTCAAAGTGCTTGCCGACCATATCCGCTCGGTTTCCTTCTTAATTGCAGATGGCGTACTGCCAAGCAATGAAGGCCGTGGTTATGTGCTGCGTCGTATCATCCGCCGCGCGGTTCGTCATGGCAATAAATTAGGCGCTAATGACAACTTCTTTTATAAGCTCGTCGCGCCACTTGCCCAAATCATGGGCGACGCCTACCCACAGCTTCGTGAACAGCAAGCCAACATTGAGCAAGCCATCTTAAAAGAAGAAGAGCAATTTGCCAAAACCCTATCACAAGGTCTTAAACTGCTATCCCAAGAATTAGATAACTTAAAATCTGGCGATACGTTGTCGGGTGCAACCGTGTTTAAATTGTACGACACGTATGGTTTCCCTGCCGATTTGACGGCCGATATCGTGCGCGAACGCGACATCAGCATTGATGAAGCCGGTTTTGAACAAGGCATGGCGCAGCAACGCGCCCGCGCCCGTGAAGCGGGTAAATTTGGCGTTGATTACAACCAATTGATTCAAGTCGACAGTGCCACTGAATTTTTGGGGTATGACAAAGCAGAACACAGCAGCACTATCACCCATTTATACCTTGAGGGCAAATCTGCTGAACAATTGCAGGAAGGCGATGAAGGGGTCATTGTATTATCGGCAACGCCTTTTTATGCTGAAGGCGGTGGTCAAGCGGGTGAATTGGGTGACATCCAAACCGAAACCGGTGTATTTGAAGTTCAAGACACCAAAAAATCTGGTCAAGCCATCATTCATCATGGCGTGGTCAAAATGGGCAGTATCCGCCAGGGTCAGTCAAGCGAAGCACGCGTTGCAAGCCAAGTACGCGCCATGAGTGCCAAAAACCACTCCGCCACTCACCTACTGCACGCCGCCCTTCGTGAGCATCTTGGTACAGGTGTCACCCAAAAAGGGTCATTGGTCAATAGTGAGGTATTGCGTTTTGACTTCTCGTATGAAAAAGCCTTGACTGAGCAAGACATTATCACCATTGAAAACATCGTCAACCAACAAATCCTTGCCAACCAACCTGCCACTGTAGAAATGCTCAGCATGACGCAAGCGCAAGACAAAGGCGCGATGGCACTGTTTGGTGAAAAATATGGTGACACGGTTCGCGTATTGTCGATGGGTACGATAGATAAAGACGGCAAGCCTTTTTCCATCGAGCTATGTGGTGGTCTGCATGTACAACGCACGGGTGATATCGGTTTATTCAAAATCGTCAGTGAGCAAGGTATCGCGGCAGGCATTCGCCGTATCGAAGCGGTGACAGGCATGGGCGCAGTCAAATATGTGCAGCAAGGTGAAAAACAGCTCAATCAACTTGCCAGTCAGCTCAAAGCGAAGCGCGACGAAATCGCCGACCGTGTCAATCAAATGACCGACAAAACACGCGACCTTGAAAAACAGCTTGAGCGTTTGCAGCAAAAGTTGGCCAGCAGCCAAGCCAAAGACTTAATCAACAACGTGCAAGACATCAACGGGCAAAAAGTGCTGATTGCAAGCTTACAAGGCATGGATGGTAAAGCATTACGCACGATTGCCGATGACATGAAGTCAAAATTGCATGATGGCATCGTGGTGCTTGCTGGCGTGGCTGACGATAAAATTGCGCTGACAGCCAGTGTCGGCAAAGACTTAACGAGCCAAATCAAAGCGGGTGATATCATCAAACACTTAAGCGAGCAGCTTGGCGGTAAAGGGGGTGGTAAACCTGACTTTGCCCAAGGCGGCGCAAGTGACGTGGCAGGCTTGCCAAGCGTATTAGATGCGCTACCAAATTGGTTGGCTGAGCGACTTGCCTAATTAAAACTATCCCTAAAAAAACGCCGAATGACTTATTCGGCGTTTTTTATGCGGCTATTTTTTTATACGGCTATATTTATGCAGCGATATAAGGCATGAGTTTAATTAGGCTTAATCAAAGCGCCATTTACTTTAGCCAAACATTCGGTATCATAAAGCCTAAAGCACATTGTGTATAATCGTCTCTATAATCGCATTTATAGTCGTGTCCATAATCACATCTGACATCTTATCAACCAACGAAGCTTTAAATCACACTTATAGCTTTAAAAAACTTATAATCAACAAGGAAACATCATGGACAATCATTACCAGCCCCCCAAAATTTGGACAAATGATAGCCAAAATGGCGGTAAATTTGCTAGTACCAACCGCCCCACCGCAGGAGCGACCCACGAGCAACATTTACCGATTGGTAACAACCCTTTGCAGCTTTACAGCTTAAACACGCCAAACGGTATCAAAATCAATATGTTACTTGAAGAATTGGCAGAGCTTGGTATTGAAGGCGCACAGTATGACGCCTACAAAATCGACATCATGAATGGCGATCAATTTGGCTCAGATTTTGTTGACATCAATCCCAATTCAAAAATCCCTGCACTGGTGGATAACAGTGTTAATCCACCGATTAAACTGTTTGAATCAGGGGCTATTTTGCTATACCTTGCCGAAAAATTTGGGCAGTTTATCCCAGCAGACACCGCCAAACGTGCCGAATGTTTGTCATGGTTGTTTTGGCAAATGGGCGCTGCGCCGTATGTCGGTGGCGGCTTTGGGCATTTTTATGCATATGCCCCAGAGAAGTTTGAATATGCCATCAATCGCTTTACCATGGAAACCAAACGCCAATTGGATTTACTCGACCAACATTTAGCGACTCGCACGTTTATGGTAGGTAATGACTACAGTATCGCGGATATCGCGATTTGGGCATGGTATGGTCAGTTAGCACTGGGCAAATTGTATAACGCTGGCGAGTTTTTACAAGTGCAAGACTACACCTATCTACAACGCTGGGCAAAAAACCTGCATGACCGTCCTGCCGTGCAACGTGCTATAACCCTACCGCTACAACCGATTGCCTAAACTGATAACTTTTGGTTCATGATAGCCATCCAATTTTCAGCCAGTCATTTGGGGATTTTTGGCAATTTTGCCTTGCCCCAAAATTGGGAAATATGGTATAAAGTACCGTTTAATTTACGTTTCGTGACATTGTAAACAATCTGCTAAGCAATCCATCATGTACTTGGTATGCAAGTCTTGCATAGCGATGGCAAACAACGTGCACGATATTATAGGGTGTATTGACAATGGCTTTAATCGTACAAAAATACGGTGGTACGTCGATGGGTAGTGTCGAACGTATCAAAAATGTGGCACAGCGCGTCAAACGTTGGCATGACAATGGTCATCAAGTGGTGGTTGTCGTCTCTGCCATGAGTGGTGAGACCAATCGCTTGATTGATTTGGCACGTCAAATCAGCAAAGAACCAAACGCTCGCGAATACGACCAAATGGTGTCAACCGGCGAGCAAGTCTCGATTTCTTTACTTGCCATGGCACTCAACGAAATTGGTGTGAGCGCCAAGTCAATGACGGGTGGACAAGTGGCGATTCGTACCGATGACAGTCATACCAAAGCCCGTATTCAACACATCGATGATAGTCAGCTTCGCGCCGCACTCGATGCTGGCATGGTCGTTGTGGTGGCGGGTTTCCAAGGGGTGGATGAAAAAGGTGACATTAACACCTTAGGTCGTGGTGGCTCGGACACCACCGGGGTTGCACTGGCTGCTGCCCTATCTGCCGATGAATGTCAAATCTATACCGATGTTGACGGCGTGTATACTACGGATCCACGGGTGACACCAAAAGCCAAAAAATTATCAAAAATTACCTTTGAAGAAATGCTAGAAATGGCAAGCCTTGGCTCAAAAGTGTTGCAAATTCGCTCGGTTGAATTTGCCGGAAAATACCAAGTACCACTGCGTGTTTTATCCAGTTTTGATGAAAACGCCGATGGTAAATTCGATGATGATTTTAAAAAGAATGTAGGTACATTAATTACCACCGATGAGGGAGACAGCATGGAACAACCAATTATTTCGGGCATCGCCTTTAACCGTGACGAAGCTAAAGTATCTATCTTAGCAGTGCCTGATCGTCCTGGTATTGCGTCATCGATTTTAAGCCCAATCAGTGCTGCCAATATCGAAATCGATATGATTATCCAAAACATCGCAGAAAACGGTTTGACTGACTTTACTTTTACCGTTAACCGTGGTGACTTTGATAAAACCCTAGCGATTTTGGGTGACAATCTTGCTGAGATTGGCGGCAAAGAAATCGTGAGCAATAACAATGTGGTTAAAGTATCACTGGTGGGTGTTGGGATGCGTTCACATGCAGGCGTGGCAAGCAAAATGTTTGAAACACTGGCAGAAAACAACATCAATATCCAAATGATTTCTACCAGCGAAATCAAAATCTCGGTACTGATTCAAGAAGAACAACTGGAAAAAGCGGTTAAAGCGTTACATACCGCTTTTGGTCTTGACCGTGAAGACGGTGAAAGCAAGGTTGCTGGATTATAATAAATTTGTAATTCTCCACAAAAACAAGGTTAATATCCGCGTTTTGCGGGTGTTAACCTTTTTTTTACTTCCGCATTTCGTTTATAATGGCATTTCGTTTATTGGGCACAAACGCAACTGACCCCTCAATGCCTATTTTGACTGTTGGCAAATAGCCGCCAAGCATGATGAGTTCGCTTAAATTATGCCTTTGCAGTCTGTCTTTAACGTATCATTGGGCAATGATACATGATAATATATTTGACGAATTTAGCTAATTTATCGTTGAATCATCATAGGACATTGATGGTACTTGTTGCGACATAAGGAGTGTGACGCATGTTAATTTTGACTCGCCGCGTTGGCGAAACGTTAATGATCGGTGACGAAGTCAGTGTCACCGTACTGGGTGTAAAAGGTAACCAAGTCAGACTGGGCGTCAATGCGCCAAAAGACATTGCTGTACACCGTGAAGAGATTTATCAAAGAATTCTACATGAACGAACTGGGCATGAACGCATGGGTTATGATACTCACCCAGTTGATTTTGCCGCCCATGATAGGATGGGTCAAGACCGCAGTGGTTTTGGGGTAGCCAGTCACGAGGCCTTTCCCCAAGAGCGCAGTAAACCCTCTCAACCGCGTAACAGCGGTCAGCAACTGCATCATTTAGAAAACCGTGTGGAAAACCGCGGTTTTGGTCAGACCAACAGTAATTTTAACCCAGCTTTTGATCCGTTTGAGGACGATTATTTTAATCGTTAATGACGGCCGCTATTTTGACTTTTGGAGTAACTATGAGCGCTATTGATAAGCTAGAACTATCAAAACTATTAGCTAAATTAGAAAACAAATCGCTAGATTTTGCTTCCGTACTGGCTATTATCGATAGTTACTATGACTATCACCCAACTGAGTTTGTCAATGGCGAAGTGCACAATGCGGCTGGCGAAAATGAAGGCAGTGCGAAAGTGTTTGGCTTTGCCCTACTCAACCATTTGACCCAACAAGATACGCTAAAACTGTTTGCTGAGCACTATGACAGTGTTAAAGCAGAGCCAAAAGGTACAAACCATGCCAATATCCGTAACTTTAGCTTTTTTGGCTGGCAAGGCTTTTTGATGCAGCGTAACTGTTTAATACCAAAAGCGTTAACGCCAAAAGCGTCATAACCTCATCGAAAATACTTAACTCTTAAAATCTAACTGTTTTTTGCGTCAAACAAGGTAGCCCATGGGTTGCCTTTTTTTATGCAATGGTTTTTATTTTAAAGTATGGTTTCGAGATAGTGATGCGTCATTGGTTTGCCCTTAACTGCTGGCGCATTTGTTTTTTTTGCTTACGGCGATGGCGAAAAAAATCCTGCAACAACGCGCGACTTTGCTCTGCCATTACGCCCTGTTTTACGGTCAAAAAATGATTATAAAACGCCACCTGGCTAAAATCCTGCTGGCTCACAATCATGCCTGCTTTCGGCTCTGTCGCTGCAAACACCAAGCGCGACACTCTGGCATGAATAATCGCTCCTAGACACATGGTGCAAGGCTCAAGCGTGACAAACAGTTCACAATCCGCTGGCAGACGGTAATTATCAAAATATTGACATGCCTGCCTTATTGCCACTATTTCGGCATGCGCAGTGGCATCATGACTTAAAATCGGTTGATTGTAGCCTTTGGCTATGATGGTGCCTTGATGCACAATCACCGCACCCACTGGCACTTCCCCCAGCTGTCCGCCCTCGGCTGCAACGTCAAGCGCCGCTTGCATAAAGGCATAATCGGTGTCACAAAAGTCGCTGTCACAAAAGCCGCTTTTATAATAGTCATGCTCACTTGCACTCATTATGATACCACCCAAACTACTGTGGCAACTGCCAATCTATCGGGCTTTTGCCGTGAGCCATCAGATAATCATTGGCTTTGGAAAAAGGGCGCGTGCCAAAAAAACCACCCCGATTGGCGCCAAGCGGTGATGGATGCGTGCCTGTAATGATTAAATGCTTAGATGTATCAATAAAACGGCCTTTTTTCTGTGCGTAACTCCCCCATAGAATAAAGACACAGTGCTCACAGTGCTGATTGACTGCCTCAATCACCGCATCAGTGAACGTTTCCCAGCCAATACGCTGATGACTGCCCGCCTGCCCTGCTTCTACAGATAACATACTATTGAGTAGCAGCACCCCTTGGGTTGCCCAATGGGTCAAATCGCCATGTTTTGACGGGGCGATACCCAAATCGGCGGCAAGCTCTCGTAAAATATTTTGTAGACTCGGGGGTTTGGGGATGGCTTTGGGCACAGAAAAAGATAACCCCATCGCTTGTCCCGCGCCATGGTACGGGTCTTGACCCAAAATCACTACTTTAACCTGCGACAAAGGCGTCAAATTAAACGCATTGAACATCTGACTACCCGAGGGATAAATCACTTTTTGCGCATGATATTGATCTCGCAAAAACTGGCGAATCTTATCCATATTACTGCTCGTTAGCTCTGTCGCCAAGGCCTGCTTCCAGTCGTCCGGCATTTTGACATTGGCTAAAATTTGTTGTTGTTCAGGCGTTAATGTTTTCATGGTTTATCTGCTATCAAAAAATTATAAAAAAAGCCAAAGAATCTCTTGGCTTTATTGTAGCAAATAATTCTCGTCAATAAGTGGAACACTTTGATGCTGTCTATTTTGTACCGACTGATTATTCTGTGAAGGTTTGACGCAGGGTAAAATCGTCTAATTTTACCGCTTCACGGCTGCTTTTTTCAGTAGGGGGAATTACTTGTGCTTCGCCTGTCACTACCGCTTTCCCGTCTTGATTGGTCACTTGGCAATCTAACACCACCCATTTTTTGCTATCGTCTTTACTTTTCACGGTCAAGGTCGCGGTTAAAGTATCATCGATATGCACAGGACGACGAAACGACAAGCTTTGGTTCAGATAAATTGTCCCCAAGCCTGGAAATTTGGTACCAATCAAGGCTGATAATAGACCGGCTGTCCACATACCATGCGCAATCACGCCTTTAAACTGGCTCTGCTCGGCATACTCATTATCGAGATGCGCAGGGTTGTAGTCATGGGTAACAAGCGCAAATGCTTTGACATCATCTGCGGTCACTTGGCGGGTCATGCTGGCAGTTTGCCCGATAGTTAATTCCTCATAGGTAAAATTACTAAAAATTGTCATTGTCCGTCCTTTTGTTTTTGTTGATTAATTTTATAAAAACCACGATTACAAAATCGTTTTGATGGTTTGACTATAGTTCGACTATAGCATAAATTTTTCAATTTTTTATGACAATGACTACGCATTCATGAACCCATCTAACTTTAACAATTACAAATTTTTTATCTTTTTGCTTGACTTGATGAACTGCTAATAAAATCAAGCGTCTAGCATTTTTGCAGAAAAATAGGCAAAAAAATGATAAAAATACAAGCTAGAATTACAATTTTTTTTAGGCTATATTGTGCGAAATAACAAAACAACCCCTAGATATAGTAGTTTTTGCAAAACCTTGCAATAATACGGCAATGACTTTGCGATGCTACATACGTGATGTAGCTTTGGCTCAAAAGCGGTATTTAAAAGAGGCACACTCACTCACTATACTTTCGGTTAGCTATTTTACTTGGCATTTTTATCTCACCACCTCTCACTCAGCGCCTTTTTAATACATACAGATATGACGTTGATAAACAGGTAAAAAAAGGAACGTATTATGACTCGTACTGAAGATATCCTCGTGCAAAAACGCGATGGGCGTTTGGAAAAAATTGATTTGGATAAGATTCACCGAGTCATCGAGTGGGCAGCAGAAGGGCTCGATAATGTGTCCGTCTCACAAGTAGAAATCAGCTCACATATCCAGTTTTATGACAAAATCACCACCAAAAGCATCCATGAAACCATCATTAAATCAGCTGCAGATTTGATTTCTGCGGCAACGCCTGATTATCAGTATTTGGCAGCGCGATTGGCAATTTTTCATTTACGCAAAATCGCATTTGGTCAGTTTGAGCCGCCGCATTTGTTTGACCATGTCACCAAACTGACCCAAGAAGGTCGTTACGATGCGCATATTTTGCAAGACTTTAGCAAAGAAGAATTTGATACACTCAATGACTATATTGACCACAACCGTGATTTGAGCTTTGCGTATGCCGCCGTCAAACAAATGGAAGGCAAATACTTGGTGCAAGACCGCGTCACCAAACAAGTCTTTGAAAGCCCACAATTTTTGTATATGCTCGTTGGTATGTGTCTGTTTGCTAGCTACGACAAACAATATGACAAGGCCGCGCGATTAGATTATATCAAGCGCTTTTATGACACCACGTCCACTTTCAAAATCTCACTGCCAACGCCAATCATGTCGGGCGTGCGTACCCCATCGCGTCAGTTTAGTTCATGTGTACTTATTGAATGTGATGATAGCTTAGACAGTATCAACGCCACCACCAGTGCCATCGTGCGGTATGTGTCACAGCGTGCCGGTATTGGTGTCAATGCGGGTCGTATTCGCGCATTAGGTAGCCCAATTCGTGGCGGTGAAGCACAGCACACCGGTTGTATTCCTTTTTACAAACTATTCCAAACTGCTGTCAAATGCTGCTCACAAGGCGGCGTGCGCGGGGGTGCAGCGACCTTGTTCTACCCGATTTGGCATCTAGAAGTGGAAAATCTGCTGGTGCTCAAAAACAACCGCGGCGTGGAAGACAACCGTGTTCGCCACATGGATTATGGCGTGCAAATCAATAAAACCATCTATCAACGTTTGATTAAAAATCAAAACGTGACCCTGTTTTCACCATCGGATGTGCCAGGTTTGTACGATGCTTTTTTTGCCGATCAAGCCAAGTTTGAACGTTTGTATGAGCAATATGAGCAAGATGAATCCATTCGCAAACGCAGTGTGCCGGCGCAAGAGTTGTTTAGCTTGATGATGCAAGAGCGTGCTAGCACGGGTCGTATCTATGTGCAAAACGTTGACCATTGTAACACCCACAGTCCGTTTGACCCAAGTGTTGCGCCAATTCGCCAATCCAACCTATGTATGGAAATTGCGCTACCGACCCAACCGCTTGACAACATCAATGATGAAAGCGGTGAAATCGCCCTTTGTACGTTATCAGGCATTAACTTGGGTGAAATCAACCAATTAGAAGACATCAAAGAGCCAGCGGAACTCATCGTGCGTGCGCTAGATGCCTTGCTTGACTACCAAGACTACCCGGTCATCGCTGCTAAAAATGGCTCTATGAAACGTCGCACGCTGGGTATTGGTGTCATCAACTACGCCTATTATCTTGCCAAAAACGGCACCAAATATTCAGATCCTACTGCGCTCGGTTTAACCCATCGCACTTTTGAAGCCTTACAATATTATCTGTTGGTGGCGTCAAATAAACTGGCTAAAGAGCAAGGCGCGTGTCCTGCATTTGGCGATACCACGTATTCACAAGGTATTTTACCCATTGATACGTATAAAGCAGATATTGATGCGATTTGTAATGAGCCGCTTCAACTTGACTGGGAAGCACTGCGTCACGATATCAAAACCCACGGTCTTCGCAACTCAACCTTGACCGCCTTGATGCCATCAGAAACCTCTAGCCAGATTGCTAACGCAACTAATGGCATTGAGCCACCTCGTGGTCTGGTCTCTGTCAAAGCGTCAAAAGACGGTATTTTAAAACAAGTGGTGCCTGAGATTGATAAGCTCAAAGATCAATACGAGCTATTATGGCAAATGCCAAATAACAAAGGTTATTTGAGTCTTGTGGCAATTATGCAAAAATTCATTGACCAAAGTATCTCAGCGAATACCAACTACGACCCAACCAAGTTTGAAGATAGCCGTGTACCGATGAAGGTGATGATTCAAGACTTGTTGATGGCGTATAAATTGGGCGTTAAAACACTGTACTATCATAACACCCGTGATGGCGCAAATGATGCCCAAGACGACCTAGAAAATGGCTGTGCTGGCGGCGCTTGTACGCTTTAGTTTACTTAATAATTATCAAGTACTTTTAAAAATGAATGGTTTAGGTAGATTATTTTTAATCGGCTATTTAAAGGATAAGTAATGTTAGTTAAGTATTTAGGGACGATTTTGAACACTGAAGGACATACTTATGCACGTTCAGATTTTTTAGAAAATGGTCTTTTTAGAATAACTCAACCAAAGTATCTGAATGATAAAGGAAGTGAAGCAAGATTTTATCCATATTTTGAGAACCTGTTCACGATTAAAAAATATGCTAGGATAAGCCACATAATCGATTAATAACCGAATCAATCACCATGAGAAAATCCTATCCAAGCGACATTAGCCGAAAACAATTTGAGCACATACTACCCATTCTAGAAAGCGCTAGGAAGAAGACCAAACCAAGAACGGTTGACCTTTACGACGTATTTTGTGGGTTATTGTATGTACTAAGAACAGGTTGCCAATGGCGACAGCTACCCCATGACTTTCCCAAATGGCGCACCGTCCACGCCTACTTTCAGAAATGGAGCGAGCTTGATGAAGAAGGCAACAGCATTCTTCATCAAGCCTTAAAAAAAATTAGTCAAAAAAGCGCGAAAGAAGGACAAACGCAAGGGTAAAACCAGTTTTATCATCATCGATGCTCAAAGCGTTAAGAACACAGATACCGCTAAGTACAAAGGCTATGACGCAGGAAAGAAAGTATCAGGGATTAAGCGCCATATTGCAGTAGACAGCCAAGGCTTGCCGCATGCTATCTGTATTACCACTGCCAATATCACCGACCGTGAGGGTGCTACAACGTTACTTCGTCAACATGCCAAACGATTAAGCCGCGTAAAAAATGTGATGGTTGATGGCGGTTATCGAGGTGAGGCATTTGCTAATAGTGTTAAATCTATTTTAGGCGAAACCGTTACCACAGAAGTTGCCAAAAGAGATGAACTGCATACGTTTAAAGTCATACCAAAGCGGTGGGTTGTAGAACGTTCGTTTGCTTGGCTTGAGAAAAATAGACGCTTATGGAAAAACTGTGAGCGTCATTTAAATTCGAGCCTTCAATTTACCAATCTTGCTTTCATCGCTTTGTTATTGAAAAGATTGTGAACAGGTTCTGAGGAGTTTTCACCTGCTGATATAGAATATGCAAGGAAATGTTTTAGACAGTTTAATGTAGGAAATACAGAATATCCATCAAACGACGAATTGATTAAACTGCACTTAGAGCCTGCTGGTAGAAGATATTCAATTGAAGAATTTCCTACTCTTTTAGCTTTTACAGACTATATTTCTGTTGAAGATTATCGTAGAGCTGTCAAACAACAACTTTATGATACTGTTGAAAAATTTAATAAGTTCATTGTTGAAGCTTTGAGTTGTCATATAGGCGTTTTTTCTTTATCTAAAAGAATTGATAATGATCAAATGTGGACACATTACGCTAGTGAAGGAAGGGGTGTTGCTCTTTCTTTTAAGGAAACACACTCATTTTTTCATACTTTTAAACCTATGGAGGTTAGTTATAATAAAAGTGACAGGGCATCAATAACTTGCTATAAAGGTGACATAAGAATAAATGGTGAGTACGCTAAATCCTATGAAATAAGAGAACAATTTGAATTTAAAGATTTTTTCAAATTGTACTTAGAAAATAAAATGAAATATGAAGAGCTTTTTAAAAAGCTGTTATTTACCAAAGCGCCACAATGGATGCATGAGATGGAATCTAGGATTGTTATTCCTCTAAATTATTCAGATAAAAAACTCCAAAATTTAATAGAACCAGATTTTGAAGATAAAATACCCGAACACTTTTCAAGTGTTTTTCCAAAATACTCAGAAGTTTGTTTAAAGAAAATTCCATTTGACGCTTTTGATACTCTGTTTTTTGGCTATGCTATGAGCGAAAAAGATAAAGAAAGAATTATCAAATTAATTAAATCTAATGAAAATCTTCAGCATCTTCAAGTAAAACAGATGTATTACAATATTTATGGGAATTTAGAATTTGAGAATATTAGGTTGTGTTGAACATTTAATATACAAAAGGACATAATGAGGAAATTTTGATAAAAAAATAGCGAAGCAGTAAACTTTAAGCTCTGACCCAAAAAGAAGACTGTTCGCTATGCCTCGTCTTATGCTAAATAATCAACACTGGAAGAAGCTAAAACCCATTCTACAAGAAATTGGCATCTATGACTATGCCAATTTAAGAAAGACCGTAGAAGGGATCTTATATAAAATGCGAACAGGCATACCGTGGCGGGACTTACCCAGATATTTTGGAAAGACCAACACGATATTTAAAGCCTTTAACCGATGGTCACAAAGTAATAAGCTCATCAAATTGTTTGAAAAGATGATTAACTTTCCAGATATGGAATGGCTGTTTATCGATGCAACTTATATCAAAGCTCATCAGCACAGTAGTAGTGGTGACATGAAAGGGCAAGGCATTGATAAAAGTGTCGCAGGCAACAGCAGTAAGATTCATTTGGCGGTTGATGCACATGGCAATCCCATTCGTTTCATCATTACCGATGGCGTAACCCACGATGTTAAAGCAGCACCTGACTTGATTGATACTTTAGATTTAAGTGATGTTGTGATACTTGGTGCTGATAAAGGCTATGACTCTCAGTGCTTTCGTGAGAAAGTTGAAGAGAGTCAAACCATAGCTAATATTCCAAGAAAGCGTAACACTAAATTATCAAATGAACATATGGATTGGCATTTATACAAGTCTCGTCATTTGGTTGAAAATGCTTTTTGCCGTATTAAGCATTATCGGGGTATTGCGACAAGGTATGAGAAGCTTAAACGTAATTATGAGAATTTGGTCGCTCTAGCCTTTGCTTATCATTGGCTGAAGCTTTGAATGTTCAACAGAACCTAATTTAAATTAGGTTTGCTCATTTAATTCAATTCTATACAAAGTTATACCGTTGTTAAAACTTATTCTAATATTACTATTGAATAATAGCTAAATGGGTATTTTTAAATGACTAGTTTAATGAAAGAAATATTGCTTACTGTTTGTGTTTTTAATATTAGCAGTTGTGCCTCATTGCCCCAAACATACGACAGTCCAATTCCTGTCTATGTTGACTTGGGTGATGCCACACCTGCCACCACCCTGTCCAATTCAAAAGCCAATGTCAAAACTATGAGTCATTAAGGCTTGGTATCAGGCTTATCCGATTGTGCCAGTTTTTCTGACGCCGCTACTTTATCTTTTACAGGTACAGTATTGGCAAAATTTGAATAGGTAATATCAATCGGTTTGCCCATCATCACACGGCTGGTCGGTAACGCATTTTTGAGTCCCACTTCTTTCATCATCTCCGCGATTTTTAAAATCATATCGGTTTGTTTTTGATTAAAATCCATCGCACCTTTTACATTGAGATAGCATCGCACTTCAATGAGATACGCATCTTGCTGAGTACCAGAAATACGCACTTGATTCCACACACTGTTGGTGTCCGGATGATTGGTGATATAAATTTGCGTCTGCTCGATAAATTCCTTTAGCTCACTGATTTCGCTATCGCGCGAGATATAGAACACTTGCGAAAAATGAAACATGTCGCGTTTGCTAACGTTTTCGATACTCATTGATGAGAAGTTACCATTGGGAATCGTTACAACCGTGCGATCGGTGGTGCGCAGACGGGTGGAGCGGATACCGATGTCTTCAACCGTACCCTCTTGCGTGCCGAAGCGGCAGTAGTCGCCCACATTGACAGGCTGGTCAGCAACGACCGATACGCTGCCCACCAAGTTTTCAATCGTTTTTTGTGCACCCAATGCCAACGCCACACCACCAATCCCCAATGCGGCAATACCTGT
>ERZ500974.61-NODE-61-length-30968-cov-22.499466_pt1 | contig 30968 bp, 27 predicted proteins | sample MGYA00248868_ERZ500974 | MGnify/ENA primary metagenome ERZ500974 (study PRJEB25958, sample SAMN03398564) | human skin metagenome | study: EMG produced TPA metagenomics assembly of the Human Skin Microbiome Metagenome (human skin metagenome) data set.
CCTTATCCGGCAAGAAACGGTCATTGATGTAGCGATCCGAGAGGGAAGCTGCAGCATGCAGCGCCTCATCGGTGTAGGACACGCGGTGGTGCGCCTCGTACTTATCGCGCAGGCCCTTCAGGATCAAGAAGGTGTCATCCAGGGAAGGCTCTTCCACCTTGACTGGCTGGAAGCGGCGCTCCAAGGCGGCATCCTTCTCGATGTGCTTGCGGTATTCCTCAAGGGTCGTAGCACCGATGGTCTGCAGCTCGCCACGAGCCAGCTTCGGCTTGAGCAGCGAGGCGGCATCGATGGCGCCTTCGGCAGCACCAGCGCCAACCAGGGTGTGGATCTCATCGATGAACAAGATGATGTCGCCGCGCTGGTTAATCTCCTTGAGCACCTTCTTCAGGCGTTCTTCAAAGTCACCGCGGTAACGGGAGCCAGCAACCAGGGAGCCCAAGTCGAGCGAGTAAAGCTGCTTGTCCTTAAGGGTCTCTGGAACCTTGCCATTGACGATGTCGAGCGCCAAGCCCTCGACGACGGCGGTCTTACCAACGCCCGGCTCACCGATGAGGACCGGGTTATTCTTCGTGCGGCGAGACAGCACCTGCATGATGCGCTCTACCTCGGACTCACGGCCGACGACCGGATCGAGCTTGCCGTCCTTAGCGGCCTGGGTGAGGTTGCGGCCGAACTGGTCGAGCACCAGGGAATTGGAACGCTCGCCGGAACCGCCGGAGCCACCACGGCCGCCCGCGCCGGCACCTGCACCCGCGCCGACCGGACCGGAGCCCTGGCCGTTGGAGGAACCACCCTCCTGCTGGCCGCCCTCATAACCGGACAGCAGCTGGATAACCTGCTGGCGCACGCGCGGCAGGTCGGCGCCGAGCTTGGTCAGCACCTGGGCGGCGACGCCGTCGCCCTCGCGAATGAGACCCAATAGCAAGAACTCAGTACCGATGTACTTGTGTCCCATCTGCAGGCCTTCGCGCAGGGAAAGCTCCAAGACCTTCTTGGCGCGTGGGGTAAAGGGGATGTGGCCGGTGTGTGGCTGGCTGCCTTGGCCGATGATTTCCTCGACCTCGCGGCGGACATCCTCCAGGGAGATACCCATGGATTCCAGCGCCTTGGCGGCTACGCCTTCACCCTCATGGATAAGGCCGAGCAGGATGTGCTCGGTGCCGATGTAATTGTGGTTAAGCATGCGTGCTTCTTCCTGCGCCAAAACGATGACGCGGCGAGCACGATCGGTAAACCTCTCGAACATGTTTCCCCTATACTTTCGCTTCTAATGTGATACCCACTCTAACGCGGCAGTCCGCCGATAATTTCCGGTTTTGTTCCCAGATGCCCGCAATACCGCCAGAATCCACCATATGCGCAGCTCACACGGGTGTACGCCGGTAGCGAACAGGGGCATGGGCGTGTAATCTAGAATCGTTTTATCGTTCCCTGCCCCTCCCCACTATTAAAGGACGTCGCGACCGTGCCCCAGCTTCCTGAGTTCTTTGCCGCCCAGCACAACCTGCACGAATTGGCCGTGTTGGATGAGGCTCCATCGTCTACCCTCTTTGCGGTCGAAGATGGAACCACGCACCAGCAGCTAAGCGTGGAAATCTTCGCGCCGGAAATTACCGGTGTGGTGGACAAGTTCACGGCACTGCATGGGTTGCGCCACCCAGCCATCGCGCCGCTGGTGGGCACGGGCACCACCGCGGACGGGCAAGAATTCATCGTGCGCGAAGGGGCTTCCGGAACCCAGCTTTCTGAGCTGTCCAGTAATCTCAGCCGCGAGGAGGCTGCCGACGTCTTTGGTCCGCTGGCGGGTGCGGTGGACTTCTTGGTGTCGCGTAATCGGGCTGATTTTGCGGCGCATGGGCTAAGGGAGGCCCGGGTGGGCGTCGATAAGCAACGCCAGGTTTCGGTGCTGGCTGCGGCCGGTCCGTCCGGCGAAGAGCACGGCGATGCAGTGGCGGCGTTTGAAGAGCTCATTGCCCGCAAATGCCCAGGATACAAGCCTACTGGCACGGCGGAGAGCGCCAAGGATGTGGTGGCTCAACTGCGCCCGCAGCGCGAATTCGATACAGCGCAGATTCCGCGCGTGCAGGAGCCAGAGCCGCGCCCTCAGCAGCAGTTCGCCCCGCCGCAACAACCGCAGCCGCAACCGATGGCCCAGCCCATGGCGCAGCCGCAGCAACCGATGACACCTGCCCCGAAGAAGAAGGGCAAGGGCGGGCTCATTGCGCTCATCACGGTGCTGGCGGTGGCCGCGATTGCTGCTGCGGCCGCGCTGTGGTTCTTCCTGTCCTACCCCAGCTGGAATGATAAGGAGCAAAACCTCGCGGATGCGTATCCGGACTTGGTGGGCTCCCGCAGCGGCCAGGATGGCTTCGATGGGGCTAAGTGCTCCTCGCGCGAGCCGGAACCTGGCCAGGAAGCCAAGATTTCCTGCGTGGGCGATGGGTTCAACTACATCGTTACCTACTACCCCAGCGTGGAGGAGCGCGATGCCATGCTTCCCGACGCCGAACCGGTCGAGCTTTCCAATGATCAGTGCACTATCCAAAGCTTTGAGACCACCGCGGATGTTCCGACCTACGTGATGGCCGTGGAAGGCACCCAGTCCGCATTCCTGGTGTGGGGCGATAAGGCTGAAGAGGAGCGGCTGAACCTGCCGCTGTGCGCCTCTTAACTCGCGCCCGAAAGTTAAAGGCCCGCTAGTGCGGGCCTTTATTTTGTCCTTGTGCCTATTCCGCGGAGGGCACGCGCTTGAGGAACGGAGCGAGCACAACGACCACCAGCGAAAGCACGCCGGCAAAAAGGAAGGCCCAGTGCGCCCCGTGAGCCGTCGCGGCTGCCTCGTTCATACCTTGGGCCGCACCGGACTTGGTGCCACGGGTCAGGAACGTCATTAGGAAGGCAGTGCCGGCCGCGCCCGCCAGCTGCTGCAGGGTATTGAGGATGGCGGAGCCGTGCGAGTAGAGCTCGTCTGGCAGGGAGGCCAAGGACGTCGTCATCAGCGGCGTCATCATAAGCGCGATGCCCAGCGCAAAAAGGATGTGCATGCCAATGACCATCCATACCGCACTGTCCTCGTTGAGCAAGGTCATCAGCCACGTGCCCGCGGCGAGGAGGAGGGCGCCTGGGATCATAAGCGGGCGGGGCCCGTGGACGTCATAGAGGCGGCCGACCATCGGCGAGATGCCGCCTTGGAGCAAGCCGCCAGGCATGACGACGAGCCCGGTTACCAGCGAGCTTACCGCCAGGGAGGTCTGCAGGTAGATGGGCAGGATATTGACCACGCCGAGCAATAGCCCAAACATGAGCAGCATGCCCAGTACCGCCACGGTGAAGTTGGGAACCGTAAACGGACGCATGTCCAAAAGAGCACGATTGTCTTTTGCCAGGCGCAGCTGGCGGCGGGTGAAAAGCGCCAAAGTCACGAGGCCGACGATGAGAACGACGATGTCTACCAGGCCATCGCCCTCCAGCATGTTTTCCAGGGACGATACGGCGTAGACCAACCCGCCAAAGGCGATGACGGACAGGACGACGGACGGGAAATCCAGCGGGGTATCGCGCTTATCTCCCACGTTGACTAGGCGGAAATAGCCGGCGGCGCAGATGAGGCCGAGCAGCGGCACCATGGTCCAGAAGATGACATGCCAGCTAGACATGCTCAATACGAAGCCACCTACGGTGGGGCCGAGCGCCGGGGCCACGGAGATCACCACGGAGATAATGCCCATCACGCTGCCGCGGCGCTGCGGCGGGACGAGGGTCATCGCCACCGTCATCAGTGTAGGGATCATCAAGGCGGTGCCGGCCGCCTGGAATACGCGCCCCACCAGCAGCACGCCGAAGGCCGGGGCGAGCGCCGCCAGCACCGTACCGGCAAGAAATACGCCCGATGATGCCAAGAAGATCTGCCGGGTGGTGAACTTATCCATGAGAAAGCCGGTGGTCGGGATGACCACGCCCATGGTGAGGAGGAAACCGGTAAGCAGCCACTGGGCGGAGGTCGCGGGGATGCCGAAGTCCGCCATGATGGTGGGCAGCGCCACCGACAGGGCGGTCTCGTTCAGGATCATCACCATCGCGCCGAGGACGAGGATGGTGAGGTTGATTTTTACCTCTGCGGAAATGTGGGGATCTGGTTTCTGAGACACCCAGACAGGATACTGAGGCCGCGGGTGCGGGGAAAGTCGAGGAGTATAGTTTTAGTGTCTTCATTCGCGCGGTGAGACCGCGCCACCCGAGCCTAAAGCGAGGTACACCCCAGTGCGTTTTCTCAACGATTCCCACCCGCCGTACGAATTGACCTACTCCGACGTATTTATGGTCCCGAACCACTCCGAGGTGGGCTCGCGCCAGTTGGTAGACCTCACCACTGAGGACGGCACCGGAAATACCATCCCGCTCGTCGTGGCCAATATGACCGCCGTGGCCGGGCGCCGCATGGCCGAGACCATCGCCCGGCGCGGCGGGCTGACCATCCTGCCACAGGACCTCTCCTTAGAAGCGGCCGCAGAAACCATCGCCTCTGTGAAGGCGGCAGACTTGGTCTATGACACCCCAATTACCGTCAAGCCGCACCACACCGTGGGCTATACCAGCAACCTTTTGCACAAGCGCGCCCATGGTGCCGCCATCGTGGTCGAGGGGGACATGCCCATCGGCATCATCACCCCGAAGGACCTGCGTGGGCAGGATAACTTCACCGCTGTCGGTCAATTGATGACCACCGACTTGGTCACGCTGCCGGTGGGCATTGACCCACAGGAGGCTTTTACCAAGCTGCGCAAAACCTCCCGCAAGTTGGCGCCGGTGGTCAACCCGGATGGCACCTTGGCCGGAATCCTCACGAGGAAGGGCGCGGTGAGGGCGAAGATGTACAGGCCGGGCGTCGACAAGCAAGGCCGCTTACACATCGGTGCTGCGGTGGGCATCAACGGTGATGTGGAAGGCCGCGCCCGCGCCCTGGCGGAGGCCGGTGCTGACGTCCTCGTCATCGATACCGCCCACGGCCACCAGGAAAGCATGCTTACCGCGCTGCGCAAGGTCAAGGCGCTGGAACTGGGGCTTCCCATCGCTGCCGGCAATATCGTCACGGCCGAGGGTGTGCGCGAGCTGGCCGCGGCCGGCGCGGACATTATCAAGGTCGGTGTGGGCCCGGGCGCGATGTGCACCACCCGCATGCAGACTGGCGTGGGCCGCCCGCAGTTCTCGGCCGTCCTAGAGTGTGCTGCGGCCGCCCGCGAGGTAGGCGCCCACGTTTGGGCCGACGGCGGCGTGCGCGACCCGCGCGATGTCGCCCTCGCACTTGCCGCAGGTGCCTCCAATGTCATGATCGGCTCCTGGTTCGCCGGCACCTTTGAATCCCCAGGTGACCTCCACAAGGATGCCGACGGCGCCTTTTATAAAGAATCCTTCGGTATGGCGTCGCGCCGGGCGGTGCGCGGCCGCAATTCCGATACCGAGGCCTTTGAGCGCGCCCGCCGCGAGATGTTCGAAGAGGGCATTTCTACCTCTCGCATCTACCTCGACCCCGAGCACGGCGGCGTGGAGCACCTGGTGGACCGGATTGTCTCTGGCGTGCGTTCCTCGTGTACCTACGCCGGTGCCGATTCCTTGGCCGCCTTCCGCGAGCGCGCCACCGTGGGCGTGCAATCCGCCGCCGGCTTTGCCGAGGGGCAGCCACGCGCCACGAACCGCTAATAGGCTGCATGCTACGTTGACAGATATGTTGACTCGCTATGACCAAGCGGCCTCCCGCGCGGCCGCGCAGGTTATGGGGCAGTACTCCACCAGCTTCTCCCTAGCCACGCGGCTTTTGCGTGGGCGGGTGCGCGCTGATATCCGCCACCTGTATGCGGTGGTGCGCATTGCAGACGAGCTTGTCGACGGCGCCGCAGCCCAAGCCCACACCGACCCCGCCGCCGCGCTGGACGCCTACGAGCAGACCATCTTGGCCGCACCGCAACGGCGACTGCACACCGACCCGATAGTGCACGCTTATGCCATCACTGCTCGCCGCTGCGGCTTCCACCGCGAGTACCTTGCTGCCTTCTTTAACTCCATGCGTGCGGATCTCACCCAGCGCGAGTACTCCCCATCGGAATTGCAGGACTATATCTACGGCTCAGCGGAAGTCATTGGGTTATTGTGCCTGCAAATTTTCTTGGCCGAAGAGGACGTCTCCCCGGCCAACCGCGCCGCGATGGAGCGCGGTGCCCGCGCTCTAGGGTCAGCCTTTCAAAAGATTAATTTCCTGCGTGACCTGGGTGAGGATAGCTCCACTTTGGGCCGCACCTATTTTCAGCAGGCCCCATCGGGACGGATTGATGAGCCCACCAAGTCCGCGCTCATCGCAGAGATCCGCCAGGAGCTCGCCACCGCCGCGCTCACCATCGACGTGCTCCCGGCTTCCGCGCGGGTGGGTGTGAGCGCGGCGGCGGATATCTTTGCCGAGCTCACCAATCGCCTCGCCGCCACTCCGGCTACGACACTTGCCACAACGCGAGTATCCGTGCCGAACCACACCAAGGCTTGGCTCGCGGCCCGCGCGGTGCGCCGTCGCGGCCACAGCAACCAGACCCCGCCCTTAGACGGAGATTAAGGAGAACAACATGCACGCCGTCGTCATTGGAGCCGGCATCGCCGGCCTCGCCACCGCCGCCTTGCTCGGCCGCGAGGGCTACGAGGTCACCGTCGTGGACTCGCTGGATGAGGTAGGCGGGCGCGCCGGCAGCTTTACGGAGGCCGGCTTTCGCTGGGATACCGGCCCGTCGTGGTACCTCATGCCCGAGGCTTTCGATCACTTCTTTGCGCTGTGTGGCACCTCCACCGAGGCGGAGCTGGATCTAGTGGACCTCTCCCCTGCCTACCGCGTCTTTCATGGCGATGCGCCGGTGGACGTGTGCTCCGGGATCGAAGAAGTCACCGCGCTTTTCGAGTCACTGGAGCCCGGCGCGGGGGAGAAAGTCCGCGCGTACTTAGCGCAGGCCAGCGATACCTATGAGATGGCGCTTAAGCACTTCCTTTACACCACCTTCTCCGCGCCGCTGAACCTGGTGCACCGCGATATCCGCACCCGGATTTCGCGCCTCATGGCTCTGCTGACGGTAAGCCTAAAGCAGTACGTGGGCCAAACGTTTTCTGATGCCCGCCTGCGCCAAATCTTAAGCTACCCGGCGGTCTTTTTGTCCTCCGAGCCGGCCGCCGCACCGGCACTGTATTCTTTGATGAGCCACACCGACCTGGTGGAGGGCGTGCGCTACCCGCTGGGTGGCTTCGCCGCCGTGGTTCAGGCCATCTACCGGCAGGCACGGAAGTTTGGCGCCACCTTCCGCTTGGGCGAGGAGGTTAATTCCATCAAGATCGCCAACCGGCGGGTCACGGGTGTGCGCACGAATAAGAGAGCCATCCACGCCGATATTGTGGTCTCGGCGGCTGACTTGCACCACACCGAGACCCAGCTTTTGCCGCCCCAGCTGCGCACCTACCCAGAGCGCTACTGGGGTCGGCGCAATCCGGGCCTGGGCACCGTGCTCGTTTTGGCCGGGGTGAAGGGCGAGCTGCCAGAACTAGCACACCATACGCTGCTTTTTAGCCAGGATTGGGATCCGGATTTCCGCGCCGTCTATTCCGGTCCGGAGCCTTCCCGGCCGTTGGGTGCCTCGGAGTCCATCTACGTGTCCAAGACCTCAGCCACCGACCCAAACGTAGCGCCCGCGGGCCACGAAAACCTGTTCATTCTGGTGCCGGTGCCGGCCGCGGAGGCGCCCGGGTTCGGCAATGCCTACCACGCAGAGGAATCCGAGCGCATTGCCGCGATTGCCGACGCCGCCCTTAACCACATTGCAGCCACGGCTGGGGTGCCGGATTTGGTAGACAGGGTCGTCGTCAAGCGCACGCTCGGCCCTGCCGATTTTGCCGAGCGCTACCATGCTTGGTCGGCCGGTTCTATTGGGCCCGCGCACACGCTGCGGCAATCGGCGTTTTTGCGCGGGCGCAATGCCTCGCGCAAGGTCGATGGACTCTTCTACGCCGGTGCGACCACTGTGCCGGGCGTGGGCGTGCCGATGTGTCTGATTTCGGCCGAGAACATTATTAAGCGCCTGCGTGGCGATACCTCCGCCGGGCCGCTTTCGCACTAGCCCAGGCACGACAAAAGCCGCCAGCCACGTGGGCTGACGGCTAGCGATGGGCCGCTGGGCGGCTACTTCTGCTCTGGCTTAACCAGAGGGAAGAGCACGGTTTCGCGGATGCCCAGGCCGGTGAGGGCCATCAGCAGGCGGTCCATGCCCATGCCAGTGCCAGCCGTAGGCGGCATGCCCTGCTCCATAGCGGCAAGGAAGTCCTCGTCCAACACCATGGCTTCGTCATCGCCACCGGCGGCCAGGCGGGCCTGATCCTCAAAACGCTCGCGCTGGATAACCGGGTCCACCAGCTCGGAGTAGCCGGTTGCCAGCTCGAAGCCGCGGACGTAGAGATCCCACTTCTCGGTCACGCCCGGCTTGGAACGGTGCTGACGGGTCAGCGGGGAGGTCTCAACCGGGAAGTTCTTGACAAAGATGGGGCCTTCCAGCTGGTCCTCGCACAGGACCTCCCAGATTTCCTCCACCAGCTTGCCGTGGCCCCAGCCGCCGTCCTTGGGGACGTCAAGACCGATGACGTCTGCAATGCCCTTGAGCGTTTCAACGTCGGTATCGATGGTGACCTCCGGCTGGCCCGGGAACTTGCGCTGCAGGGCCTCATTGAGGGAGGGGTACATCTCGATTTCGGGCCACTCTTCGCCGCCGAAATCGAACTCGGTGCCATCTGCCAAGGTGACGGTGGTCGAGCCAAAGACATCGCGCGCTACGGCCTGGATGGACTCGCGCGTCATGCGGGCGCAATCGTCGTAGTCGCCCCATGCAGCGTAGGTCTCGAGCATGGCGAACTCCGGCGAGTGGGAACGGTCCACGCCCTCATTGCGGAAGTTACGGTTGATTTCGAAGACGCGGTCAATGCCGCCGACGACGGCACGCTTCAAGTACAGCTCCGGCGCAATGCGCAGGTAGAGGTCAATATCCAGCGCATTGGAGTGGGTGATAAACGGGCGAGCGGCCGCGCCACCGTGCAGGGTCTGCAGCATCGGGGTCTCGATTTCAACGAAGTCCTGGCTTTCCAGGTAGTTACGCAGCGCGCGCATGACCTTCACGCGGATCATGGCGTTCTTGCGGGCCTCTTCGCGGATAATGAGGTCGTTATAGCGCTGGCGCACACGGGTATCTTCTGCCATATCGGCAAAGGACACCGGCAGCGGGCGCAGGGACTTAGCGGCCATGGTCCACTCGGAGACCATGATGGACAGCTCGCCGCGGCGGGAGGAAATTACGCGGCCGCGCACGGAGATGAAATCGCCCAAGTCAACATCGGCCTTCCACGCGTCGAGGCGCTCCTTGCCTACCTCGGCCAAAGAAAGCATGGCCTGCACCTGGGTGCCGTCGCCATCTTGCAGGGTGGCAAAGCACAGCTTGCCGGTATTGCGCATAAAGATAAGGCGGCCGGCAATGGCGTGGGTTACCTCGGTTTCCTCGCCTGGGGCCAGGTAGGTCACGCCTTCTTCCGTGCCCGGCTCTTCGCCCTCGTCCACTACGCGGAAATCGTGGCGCAAATCCTTCAAAGAGATGGTGCGCTCAACGGTGACCGGGTAGGCCTCTACGCCGGATTCCAGCAGGCGATCGCGCTTCTCGCGGCGGATGCGCAGCTGCTCAGGGACATCGTTTACTTCATTATTCTTCTGCTCGCTCACGTTAGCCTAGGGTAGTCGATCCCCACCGCAGCACGCGATTTAGCCCACGCCACCCTCACCCCGGAAAAGATTTACGCATAATTCACTTCACCGTCACCTCCGCGCCAACGCACAGTTACTGAGATCTCCTTATATATATGGCTGTCCCCGTGTGTAAACAATATTTTCGACCCTTTTGGAGCAGTAATAATGGCGCTTAAAGGCCGCAACCTTCTCTCTAGTCTCTTTGCCTCCTCTCGTTCCAGCCTGACCTGCACCTACAAGTGCGGTAATGCTTGCTTTGGCGAGTGCGAGAACAAGTCCAATAACCCGTACTTTGCTGACCAGTTCTCCCGCCGTACCGCGCTGCGTGCGGGCAGCCTGTCCGTCGTAACCGTTGGCGGCGGCGCTGCTTTGGCGGCCTGCTCCAACCCGGATGATGCGTCTAATGAGGCTTCTTCCTCCGAGGGCAAGGGCGGCAAAACCTCTGAGGCGAACGTTGAGCTCACCTCCGCAGAGGGCATGAAGTTCGACCCAGTACAGCCAAACGAGAAGGACGAAGTGGTCATCCCGGATGGCTACGAGCAGTCCGTCCTTATTGCCTGGGGCGACCCGCTGTTTGAGGACGCGCCGGAATTCGATGACAAGAACCAGACCGCCGAGGCAGCTGAGAAGCAGTTCGGCTTCAACAATGACTTTGCGGGCCTTATCGAGCACCCAGACGATGACAACCGCCTTATCTACGTCTGCTCCCACGAGTACACCACCGAGCCGCAGATGTTCCCCAACTACGATGCGGATAACCCCACCGAGGAGCAGGCCAAGATCGGCTGGGCTGGCCACGGCCACTCCATCGTGGAGGTATCTAAGGTTGGCAAGACCGGCGAGCTCAAGCGCGAGTTCGGCCCGCTCAACCGCCGCATCACCGCCACCACCGAATTCACCCTGGTGGGCCCAGCTGCCGGATCCGATTACGTCAAGACCTCCGCCGATAAGACCGGCAAGAAGGTCAAGGGCACGCTGAATAACTGCTCCGGCGGCATCACTCCGTGGAATACCATGCTCTCTGGCGAAGAGAACTTTGACCAGTACTTCGCCCACGCCAAGCTGGATGACAAGAAGGCGCAGGAGTCCCTGGAACGCTTCGGCATGGAAGACGGCGAGTCCCAGCGCAAGTGGGAGCGCTTTGATAAGCGCTTCGACGTCTCCAAGGAGCCGAACGAGCCGAACCGCTTTGGCTGGATCGTAGAAATCAACCCGCTGGACCCGAAGTCCACCCCGGTCAAGCACACCGCGCTGGGTCGCTTCAAGCACGAGGCCGGCAACATCCACATCGCATCCGATGGCACCGTCGTGTGCTACTCCGGCGATGACTCCCGCTTCGAGTACATCTACAAGTTCATCTCCACCAAGAAGTACAAAGAAGGCGACATCGAGCACAACCTCACCATCTTGGACCACGGCACCCTGTACGTGGCCAAGGTAGAGGGCAACTCCCCAGAGGACGAGATTGACGGCTCCGGCGTGCTGCCAGAGGATGGTGCCTTTGACGGCAAGGGCGAATGGATCAAGCTGCTGACCTCCGATACGGAGAACAATAAGTTCGAGTCCCACGTTGATGGCATGTCTGCCGAAGAGGTTGCCGTCTACACCCGTGAGGCCGCCGATAAGGTGGGCGCCACCAAGATGGACCGTCCTGAGGATATGCAGGTTCACCCAGACTCCGAGAAGGTCTACGTCGCCCTGACCAACAATAAATACCGCGGCGCTACCGGAGAGAACGCCAAGAAGAACAAGGAAGAGCCGATGGAATGGGCTCCCATCAAGGAGAACAAGAACGGCTTGGTCATGGAGATTGAAGATGACCACGCTGGCGAGAAGTTCACCTGGAACCTCTTCCTGGTCTGCGGTGACCCGAAGGAAGCAAATACCTACTTTGGTGGCTTTGACAAGGAGAAGGTCTCCCCAATTTCCTGCCCGGATAACCTGGCCTTCGATAGCCACGGCAACCTATGGATCTCCACCGACGGCAACGCCCTTGAGTCCAACGATGGTCTCTACGCGGTGACCACCGAAGGCGATACCCGCGGCGAGCTCAAGTGCTTCCTGACGGTCCCGGCAGGTGCTGAGACCTGCGGCCCCATCGTCACCGATGAGCGCGTGATGGTTAACGTTCAGCACCCAGGCGAGACCGATGACGCTACCTTTGAAAAGCAGACCTCCCACTGGCCAGAGGGTGGCAAGTCCACCCCTCGCCCAGCAGTGGTTGTGGTGTGGAAGAAGGACGGCAACATCGGCGTCGATAAGAAGTAAGCACCACCTGATTTAAGCACCCGCCGCGCGGCCCTCGTTCCTCCGCTGGAACTGGGGCCGCGCTGTTGTTTTCCCTGCCGGCAGCATGAGGTACTGCGCCGCCTGCGCCTTCCAAATATAAATCCACCCGCCGGTCTCCCCCACAGGCTAATACCTATGTGAGTTGTGGCATACTATCCACACGTGTGAGACACGCCACCCAACCGCCCGTGAGGAGACGCACACCATGAACTCTCTAGTCCTCGCCATCATCGGCATTGCGATGATGGGCGCCGGCTATCTGCTCTATTCCAAGTCCCTAGGAAAGAGCATTTTCCGGCTATCCCCGAACTACTCCACCCCGGCCCACACCATGGAAGACGGCGTGGACTTTGTGCCCACCAATAAATACGTCCTGTGGGGCCACCACTTCACTTCCGTGGCGGGCGCCGCGCCCATCATTGGTCCGGCCGTAGCCGTCATCTGGGGCTGGGTTCCGGCGTTTCTCTGGGTCACCCTCGGCACCGTCTTCTTCGCCGGCATGCACGATTTGGGTGCACTGTGGGCGTCGCAGCGCCACAAGGGCCAGTCCATCGGCACTTTGTCTGGGCGCTACATTGGCAAGCGCGGCCGCAACCTCTTCCTCATCGTGATCTTCCTGCTGCTGTTGATGGTGAATGCGGCCTTCGCCGTGGTCATTTCGAACCTGCTGGTCTCCACCCCTACGGCCGTAATCCCCACATGGGGCGCCATCGTCGTCGCCCTGCTTATCGGCCAGGCCATCTACCGCCTGAATTGGAACCTGCCGCTGGTCTCCATCGTGGGCGTTGTCGCGCTCTACGCGTTGATGATCATCGGTGACCGCGTGCCTGTGGTCCTACCAGATACGGTCCTGGGCATCCCTGCTAACGGCGTGTGGATCATCTTGCTATTCATCTACGCCTTCATCGCTTCGCTGCTGCCGGTGTGGGTGTTGCTGCAGCCGCGCGACTACATCAACGGCCTCCAGCTCTTTGTGGGCCTGGCCATCTTGTACGGATCCTTCCTCATTACCCGCCCTTCGCTGGCCGCACCGGCGCTGCGCGATAACGTGCCGGACGGCACCCCGGGCATCTTCCCGCTACTTTTTGTCACCATCGCCTGCGGCGCTATCTCCGGCTTCCACGGCGTGGTGGCCTCCGGCACCTCGTCCAAGCAGGTGGATAAAGAAACTGACGTGCGCTTTGTGGGTTATTTCGGTGCTGTGGGCGAGGGTCTGCTCGCGCTGGGCACCATCATCGCCACCACCGCAGGCTTTAAGTCCCTGCAGCAGTGGGAAGAGATTTACTCCGAATGGAATGCCGGCGGGGTGGAGGCCTTCGTGCAAGGCGGCGGCGCACTCATGAATGAAGGCATGGGGATTCCCACCTCCCTCTCCGGCACCATCTTGGCCACCATGGCCGTGCTCTTTGCCGCTACCACCATGGACTCGGGCGTGCGCCTGCAGCGGCTAGTGGTGCAAGAAATTGGCGAGATCATGGGCGTGCGCATCAAGGCCTTGGCCGCCACCGTCATCGCGGTGGGCTTGGCCTTCGGCCTGACCTTCTCTGCCGGCGCGGATGGCTCCGGCGGTATGACCATCTGGCCGCTATTCGGCACCACCAACCAGCTCATGGCGGGCCTTTCCTTGGCCATCGTGGTGGTCATCCTTACCCACCTGCGCCGCCCAACGTGGCCGGTGGTTATCCCGCTCATCTTCGTTACCGCCATGTCACTGTGGGCCGCACTGCTCCAGCTGAAGTCCCTATTTACCAGCCAGAACTGGCTGCTATTCTGCATGGACGTCATCATCGTGGTCGCCGCCATCTGGGTCATTGTGGAAGCCGTTGGCGCCATTTCCCGCGCCCGCAAGGAGACCCCGCTGGAATGGTCCGATGATGACCTTGACGCTCCACTGCCCGAGCATGCTCGACAAGCTTAAGGCACTCGCGGCCGAGCTCAATGAGTACTACCAAGCCCCGTACCGCGCCAGCTTTGCCAAGGCCCAGCAGCAAGAAGATGATCTCTTCCTGATGCTGGTTGCCTCGGAGGCGCTCGGCATCCCCAACCCCGCCAGCTACTACACCCTGGAGCTTTTGCCGTTGGTCTATGAGGATTTCCACGCCTGGCATACCCGCATGGGAATGGATAAATCCCCGCTGGAGAATATTCAATGTTGTTAGAGACCGCACCCATCATGTTCTTTGGCGGCAAGGGCGGGGTGGGTAAAACTACCCTGGCCACCGCTACCGCGCTGCGCCTGTCCCACAATCACCGCGTCTGCTTGGTGTCCACGGACCCGGCGCATAACCTGGGGCATATTTTTGGCGCCTCGCTTGGCGACGTCCCCGTAGGCCTCACCCCTACCCTGTCCGCCATCGAGATCAACCCTGCGCGCGCGACCGAGCAACACCTAGCGCAGGTAGGGAACTCGATGCGCCGCTTTATGCCCGAGCACCTGCACGGTGAGGTGAAAAAGCACCTCGACCTAGCCCGGCAATCGCCCGGCACACAAGAGGCGGCGCTATTGGAGCGCATCGCTGCCCTCGTCGTGGAGGAATCCGACTTTGATTACCTCGTCTTCGATACCGCTCCCTCTGGGCACACTTCGCGGCTCATGGCCTTGCCGGAGATCATGGCCGCCTATACCGATGGGCTGCTCTCCCGGCGCGAGAAATCCGATAAATTCGGCTCGCTGGTGCGCGGGATGTCTAGCGGCAGCGGCGCAGATAATGACCCGGTGGACCGGCGCAATCAGGAAATTCGCGCCACGCTTTTCCAGCGCCGCGAGCGCTTTGCCCAGCTGCGTACCGCGCTTACCTCCCCGCGCACCGTATTCCACATTGTGCTCACCGCCGAGCGCCTGCCCGTGCTGGAATCTGCCGAGTTCCATGCGGATCTTAAGAGCAACGGTGTGCGGGTGGGATCCATGCTGGTTAACCGGCGCACCCCGGCCGGCCAAGGCGAGTTCTTGGCCGCCCGGCGCGCCGCCGAGGATGAGGCGCTCGCGCTCCTGCGCACCCAGCTGCCTGATACACCAGTGCGCGAGGTTCCGTGGTTGCCGGAGGAAGTGGGGACTCCGGGGGCCGTCGGCAAGCTGGCGGCCTATCTCTAGCTCCACCCGCCCGCGCCGCTGTGGGCCCGGGTCTGCTAAAACCGAAACTATGACTTTGCTCACCAACGAATACCTATCCCACTTGCGCGAGGAGGCCGCGGCCGATTCTCGGCTGCGCATCGCCCGCAACGCCATCACCAACGTCGGGGCGGCTAAGGCGGCCCTAGACCGCGACCGTATTACGGCCCTCTACCCCACCACCGAGGTCAAGCTGGATAGCTTGGGCGTATCGGACCAGAAGCGCTCGGGCCGCTGCTGGATGTTCGCGGCGTTGAACGTCTTCCGTCACCGCGTGGCCAAGGAACTCAATGTAGATAATTTCGAGTTTTCCTTCACCTACCTGCAGTATTTTGACAAGCTAGAGCGCGCCAACCTGGTGCTCAACCAGCTACTGGATAGAAAGGAAGCCGGCTGGGATGAGCGCACCGTGGCCGCGGTACTCGATCACGCCGGCGCCGATGGCGGCTGGTGGTGCTTCTTTAGCAACCTCGTAGCCAAGTACGGTGCCGTGCCTGCCGAGGTCATGCCGGAGGTACGCTCGTCTGGAAATACCGCGGAGATGAACCGCGATCTTGCCACCGTGGTACGCCGCGCCGCCGCTCAGGACGGACCGCGCGAGGACATCATCGCCCAGGCACGCACCGATTTCCACCGTATCCTGGCCATCCACCTGGGCACCCCGCCGGAGGAATTTACCTGGGCGTATCGCACCAAGGACGAGCAATTCGTGCGCCTGCACTCCACCCCGCGCGAGTTTGCGGATAAGTATCTGCCGAACTTGGACGAGTACGTGGTGCTGGCCGATGACCCCCGCTCCACCAACCCCAAGCATCGAGTATTCAGCAGCGCCGAGGAGACCAATGTGTTGGGAGGCGCTCCGCAGGAGTACGTGAACGCAACCATGAAAGAGCTCAAGGAGACCGCCAAGCGCAGCCTGGCGGCCGGCGAGCCGGTGTGGTTTAGCTGCGATGTCAACCGCCAGTTCTCCTTCCTCAACGGCGTTTGGGATGAAGGCCTAGTGGATACTGATGGCCTCTACGGCATCGATTCCTCCATGAGCAAGGAGGAGCGTTTTACCTCGGGCGAGATCGCGCCCACCCACGCGATGGCGCTCACCGGTGTCGATGGTGACCGCGCCTGGCGCGTGGAAAACTCCTGGGGCTCCAAGCCACCGCGCAAGGAAGACGGCGAGGATGTGCCCGGCAAGGGCTTTGCCACCATGGCCGATGCCTGGTTTGACCAGAACGTCTTCCACATCGGCGTGCGCAAGGAGCACCTAAGCGACGAGCTGGCCCAGGCCCTTGGCACCGAACCGATTGAGCTTCCCCTCTGGGACCGGATGAACTAAGGAGAATCGAGAAATGACAGAGCTTAACCCGAACGAGGTTCATGCCGCTACTGCCGAGCTCACCAGCGATGCCGCTCTGCGCCTGGTGCGCAATGGGGTGGCCCAGGAGGGCGTCGACAAGCTCTGCCTCGACCGTGAGCAACTACGCAGCCTCATCCCCGTGACCAGCCACAAGCTAGATTCCTGGGGCGTGGCCGACCAGAAGGCTTCGGGCCGCTGCTGGATTTTTGCCGGCCTCAATTCCCTGCGCGGCGGCCTGATGGACAAGGCCAAGCTCAAGGATTTTGAGCTCTCGCAAACCTATATTTACTTCTTTGACAAGCTGGAAAAGGCCAATTGGTTCCTTACCGCCATGGCTGAGCTCAAGGACCGCGATATTACGGACCGCACCGTAACCAAGCTCATGGATGACCCCATCGATGACGGCGGCCAATGGTCCATGTTCGTCGCCCTGGTGGAAAAGTACGGCGTGGTGCCTCAGTACGCCATGCCAGAAACCGCGTCTTCCGAGGCCACGGCGATGCTTAACCGCAACCTGCAGACCGTGCTGCGCCGCGCCGCCCACCGCATCCGCAGCGGCGAAGAGGGTGCACATAAGCAGGCGCTTGCCGACGTCTACCGGATCCTCACCGCCAACCTGGGCCTGCCACCCGAGGACTTTGTGTGGCAGTACCGCGATAAGGATGATGAGTTCCACCGCGCGGGCACCTATACCCCACAGGAGTTTGCCCAGGAATACCTGCCGGCGGACCTAGGCGAGTACGTGTGCGTGGTCAACGATCCGCGCAATGCCTATGGCGAGCTCTACACCGTGGAGTACCTGGGCAACGTGGCTGGAAAGCGCGTGACCTATTTGAACGCGCCTGTGGAGGTGCTGCGCGATGCCGCGCGTGCCTCCATCGAGGACGGTCAGCCGGTGTGGTTCGGCTGCGATACCGACCAGCAATCCGATGATGAGCATGGCGTGTGGGCCAAGCATCTGCACGATTATGAGGCCTTCTACGGCGTGGAGATGGATCTGGACAAGGCACAGCGTTTGCGCCTGCACGAGTCCATGATGACCCACGCGATGGTCTTTACCGGCGCTGATATCGCAGACGACGGCACCGTCAATCGCTGGCGCGTGGAGAATTCCTGGGGCCCGAAGAAGGCCGATAAGGGCTTTTGGACCATGGCCGATGACTGGTTCGACGAGTTCGTCTTCGAAATCGCCGTGCACCCCTCCCACCTGCCGGAACAATACCAAGCGGCGTTGCAGTCCGAGTCTGTCACTACCCTGCCGGCCTGGGATCCGATGGGAGCGTTGGCACGCTAAGCCTGCGGCGTGCCAAGGCGGCGCACATAGAGCATGCACACCAAGTCGCGGTCCTCGTTGACCGCGATGGTGCGCTCGCCCACCTGAGTGAAACCGCGGCTGTCATAGAACTGATAAGTGCAGCCGTCATCGGTAAACAAATAGACATTCTTTCCCTCGTGACGGGCTTCGAAGGCCTCGAGCAGCGCCGTGCCCACGCCGCTCACGCCGGAATTGGGGTCCGCGACGAGGAAGCCGATTTCGCCATCAATGGGGTGTTTGCCCAAGTACTTGAGCAGCATGTCCTGATTGGCGGCATCGTAATCATCGCGGTGCCCGCCCGGGCGCAGGTTATTAAAGATTTCCACCGCGCGGACAAACGCCTTGCGCCACCACGGATATGGCAGCGCGGGCTTGCCCTTCATGGAGGCCAACAGCACGCCGAGGAAGCGGTCGCCATCATAAGCGGCCAGGATATCGGTGGCCTTGGCGCGCTCTAAGTCCCAAAAGTAGCGGCCATAGGCGCGCTCGAAGCGGCGGCTTGTGACAAACCAGTGCAGGTGCATGCCCTCAATGGCAAAAGAAATGGCTTTGGGCTCATCGCGCGGGTCAAGGTCGCGGATCTGGATATCGGTCATTAGTCCTCCGATGGCTGCTGGGAAGCGGTACCCTGCGCGCGCTGTTGCTCGCGCTCGAGCTCGGCCTTGGCTTCGTGCTCTTCAATATTATTAAAGCCGATGCCCAGCGGCAGGCCCACATTATCGATGAGCCGGACGCCACCGATTGTCGCGGCGACGAGCAAGCGGGCATCACCTTCTACGGGAGGGGCCCCTAAATCTCGGCCGCGGACTTCGAGATACTCGGGTTCAATGCCTGCGGCGCGAAGCACCTCCGCGGCGACCTCACGTACCTTCTGCGCACCGGCCTCGGCGGCGTGCGCGCCAGCGGTGAGCGCGGCGGATAGTGCCGCAGCCTGCTCACGGGATTCGGCCGGGACGTTGGTATTGCGCAGGCTCATCACCACGCCATCGGGCATGCGCACAGCGGGTACGCCTTGCACACGGACTCCTAGGTGGAAGTCCTGGACCGCATGATAGATGGCAAGGAGAAGCTCGTAGTCCTTCTCGCCTAAAAGGACGTCGGTTGGCGCAAGCGTTAAAATGAGCGCGAGGTAAAGCGTGAGATCCCCGCTGAGATCCGGCTCGAGAGCAGTCGCGGCGTCGGCCGGTGCTACGGCGATCCGGCGTCCGTGTGGCCACAAGGACTCGGGCGAGTACTCCCAGACTATGTCCACGCCCTCGGCGCGCAGGAGCTCAAGGTCCTCCTTGTGTGGAGACTGCAACGCCACGACGGTAACGGCGCCGCGGATGCGCTTGGCCGCGCGCACCAGCGCAATATGACCTGCGTGTACGCCGTTGGTCAGCGGCACGAAGGCCACCGGACGGCCAGTCTTATGAAAGGCGCTGCCAACCATACGGATGCGCTCAATGTCGTTGATGACGATAGCGTTTCCCAGCTCTAGGCTCATCGGCTCTCCTCTTGTAGGGCCCACATTTCCAGCTCCTCGCGGTCTTCTACCTCGCCTAGGCGTCGGGCAACCTCCACGTAGCTGCGGCGCAGCCCGGGATCGGTGGCGCCGCGGTAGGCGGCGATGGCTTCCTGATTGTCAAAGCCATTATTAACCGGTGGCCACTCCTCAGTCGGAGCGAAAAATTCCGCTTCCCGCGCTGCGGGCACCTGCAGCCGGTGGAGCATTTCGGCATAGTAAACGCGTGCAGCAAAGGGGGCACGTTCGACGTCGGAAAGAGGCACCACATCGGCGCGAAACTCGCCCACGATGAGTTCCACGATGGTCTCACCCAGTTCATCCAGGGTGGTAGCAGCCCACCGTCCCGTAACAATCGGGGCAATTGCGGCAACTACGCAGCCGCGGGTTTCCAGCGGATCTAGCACTTGTACCCCGCGCGAGAGGCAGGTGTGGATGGCGATAAGCCCACGGTGGACATGGGACTCGAGCAGCTCCACTACGGCATCTAAGCGGGCATCACCCACCGCGATAATAAGGGCGTCGAAGGAAGAAAGCTCAGCTGGATCCGATACTTCCTGCACCTCATGGCCAGCGCCTGCCATTTCTATAGCTAGCGTGGTGCCAGCCAAGCTGCGACCAAAAAGGGCTACCCGCATGCGTGGCGGGCGCATTTATTTATCCTTCTTATTCTTTGCCTGGGCCAGCAGCTCGGCCACGGAGACCGCACCCTCGCGCTTATCGTCGCTGCGGCGGCGGCCGCGAGAATCAGGCTCTTCGGCGGCCGCGCGGTGATGCGCGCGGCCCGCCTTCTGGCGCACCGGCTCGGACTTTTCTGGGGCTACGTGCTGGCCGGAGCCCGGGTACTCCGCGCGTTCATCGCGCTGCGGCGTCGGTTGCTGCGGAATGTTCTGGGTCTCGTCATTAGCCTTGGTGGCAGCCTCTGGCTTGCGGTGGCTGCCATGGTGCTCGCTGGCCGCGGACGTGCGGGGGTTCTTCAGGGAATCATCGCCGCCAGTATCCCAGCACACAGCCTGGAAGCCACCAGTATTGAAGGTGGAGGCACCAGAAGTCTTGCCGGAGTTGCGCTGCGCACGGGTCTTTTCGCTGATGATGTCATCAAGCGGGTTGGACTCGGCGTGCGCTGCGGACGGCTGGTTGCCCAAGCGGCCGGCGATGGCATCGGCGGACGGGGCGCCGGAAGAAGCCTGGGTGAAGTCCACATTGCCTTCCTCAGAGCCAGAGCGAGCAGCGGCCGCGGTCTGGGCCTCGAGCTGCATGATGCGGCGCGCCTCGGCGTGCAGAGCGGCCGGTTCATAGGTGAAGTTCTGGCCGGAAAGATCCTCAATCTGCTTGCGGATGGAAGCCAGCTCGGTGCGAATCTCATCCAGCAGTTCCTGATCCGGCAGCGGCTGGCCATCGGCTGCGCGGGCCTGCTTGAGCTCGGCGCGGTGAGCGCGCTCCTGCAGCTCCAGCTTGGTCACGGACTCCTCGGCCTGGCGGCGGTAGCGCATCACCAGGAAGAAGCCAAGCACGGCGGCCCACAAAGCGGCGATGAGCGCAATCTTAAGGGCAGCGGCAGAGCCGGAAATCAGCATGACGATGCTGGCTACAACGGCCAGCACCACGAGGACGATGAGCCCGATCTGGCCCAGATCCGGCTTGGTCGTCTTGGCGGGAGTTTTGCTAGAAGAAGAGCGCGGCTCAGTCATGCACACTAATGTACCGCTTGTACCCCATCTGGTGGGGGCGGGGTCTCACAGTGTCGCTCTAGCCGCAGGCCAGCGGCGGCCATCGCGAGGCCGCCGAGCGCGGAGGCAATGACCCCCACGAGGTCATCGGAAGCCGCCGCGAGCGTGCCGGCATTGGGGATGACGTAGACGGCAATGCCGGCATAGATGCCGCCCACGATGGAACCCGTCCATGCCGAGGCTTTTCCTACCAGCATGAACTGCGTGATGGTCATGGGGTTGAGCTGCGAATTATCCAGGCCAATGCCATGCTCGTCCTCGGTGGCTTGGTCCACTTTCCAGGTCAGCGCCACACAGATGACGGCCATAAGCCACAGCGTGGCCGAGACCGTTACCGGGATTTGCAGCATGGAGCCATAAAAGCGCGTGGTGAGGATGGCCGCCGCGGCGGCAAAAAAGACCCCGGTGCCGATGAGGGCACCCAGCGAGGTCCGTGTCATAGCTCCTCCATCATGCCCAGCCGGCGAATCTCGGCGCGCTCTTTCGGGTCGAGTGCTGCTACCCGCTTGGCGACGCCCTCCCCACTCAACCTAGCACCAGCATCCGCCGCCAACCACGGAATCAGCACGAAGGCACGCTCGTGGGCATAAGGATGCGGGACGATAAGCTCAGGGTCGTCGGAGGTATAGCCCTCGATATCAATGATGTCTACATCCAGCGTGCGCGGGCCCCAGTGGCGCACGCGGACACGCTCGGCGGCCTCTTCGAGCCTCTGCCCGCGGCGCAGGAGTTCCTTGGGTGACTCGTCCACATCCACGATGAGTACGGCGTTGAGGAATTCATCTTGGTCCGTTACTCCCCACGGCGGGGTGGCATAGACCGGCGAGGCGGCGACAATGTCGCCGGCGAACTCGTCAAATACTGTGCGCAGAAGCTTCACCCGGTCATCCATATTGGATCCGATGGACAGCACCGCGCGCATTAGAGCGTCCTCGCGTGCTTGCGGGAGCGGCGGGCGACCACGGCGACATCGGCAAAAGTGCGCGGAATCGGTGCCTTCGGCTTGTGGAGCGTTACCTCGACGGCGTGCAGGCCTTCGAAGGTATCCATGACAGTTTCGGCAACCTCGCTGGCCACGGTCTCAATAAGATCGCGGGCGGGGCCCTCGATGATATTTGCGGCGACGTCGGCAAGCTCGGCGTAATTGATGGTCTTGGTCAGATCATCGGTGGCGGCGGCCTCGGCGAACTCGGACCAGCAGGTGATGTCCACGATGAAAGGCTGGCCGGTACGCTTTTCTTCCTCAAAGACGCCGTGGTAGCCAAAGCATTCTAGGCCGGTGAGCTCGATGCGGTCTGCCATGTTTTACTCCTCAGGGTTGCGCGGTAGGGCGGTAGATTTCATGGTGCCGTTCCCATCGGCACCATTGTTATAACTGCCGCTGGCATTGGCTCCGCCTGTATAGTCCTCGCCAGCATTCCATGCTGCCGCCACATCCACGGCGTCGCGGGAGACGGCGACCTCATGCACGCGCACGCCCCACGCGCCCATTTGGGCGGAAATGGCGGTTACGGCCGCGGTAGCAGGATCGGCCAACAGCGGGCTGGATTCCACGCCACGATCCTCCCGGATGGCGGCAAGGAAGCGCTTGCGCGAGGCACCTACCAGCACCGGGAATTCAGCGTCGAGAAACTCCGGCAGGGCCTTGAGCAGCGCCCAGTTATCCTGCGGAGTTTTGGCAAAGCCCAAGCCCGGATCGAGCACGATATTATCGCGGCGTACGCCGGCCGCCAGCGCGTTATTTGCCAGGCGCTCGAGGGTCTCATGCACATCGCGCACCACATCGCCGCCGTGGTCGGCGCTACCGGCCGCGGAGCCAAAGGCTCCTTCCTGCAGCGTGCGCCAGTGCATCAGGCACACGGGCACGCCGGCCTCGGCCATCGCGCGATACATCTCCGGATCAGCCAGGCCACCGGAGACGTCATTAATCATGTCCACACCGGCCGCTGCCGCCGCGCGGGCCACCGAGGCCCGCATCGTATCCACGGAAGTGCGGATGCCCAGCTCGCTCAGCGCCTTAATGACGGGAACCACGCGGCGCTTTTCCACATCCGCTTCTACCCGCACCGCCCCCGGCCGGGTGGACTCACCACCGACGTCAATCATGTCAGCGCCCTGCGCCACGAGTTCGCGGGCGTGGTTGATGGCGGCATCGACGTCCAACCACTTACCGCCATCGGAGAAGGAATCCTCCGTGACGTTGACGATGCCCATCACCAGCGTGCGCTGGGCAATGGTCAGATCCGATACCGAGGTTGCCTGCTGCATAGCGTGCTCCTTCTCGCTTTCGTGGTAACCGGGGGACTTAGCTGCGAATCAGGCTGAGCACCTCGGCGCGGGAGGCGGCATTATTTTTGAAGCCGCCGCGCACCGCGGAGGTGGTCGTCGTCGCCCCCGGCTTGCGGATGCCGCGCATGGCCATGCACAAGTGCTCGCACTCAATGACCACGATGACGGACTGCGCGCCGAGCACCTCCACCAAGGCGTCCGCTACCTGCTGGGTGAGGCGCTCTTGGACTTGGGGGCGCTTAGCGTACATATCCGCCAAGCGGGCGAGCTTGCTCAAACCGGTGACGTGGCCGTCTTTGCCCGGGATATAGCCAATATGCGCCACACCGTAGAACGGCGCCAAGTGGTGCTCGCAGGTGGAATAGATGGGGATATCGCGCACCAGGACCAGTTCTTGGTGGTCCTCGGCGAAGGTTTTATGCAGGACCTCGGTGGGATCCTCGTGCAGGCCGGCAAAGACCTCGCGGTAGGCGCGGGCCACGCGGGCCGGAGTTTCGCGCAAGCCCTCGCGGTCAGGGTCCTCCCCTACCGCAAGGAGCAGCTCACGCACCGCTGCCTCCGCTCGGTCTTGGTCGAAGGCAGCGCGAGCGGGAATGTGATTATCAGGCATTAGTTATCTTCTTGCTTGTCGTCCTCGCGCGCATAGGGGTTCTTGCGGCGATCCTTCTCATCCCAGCCAGGGGTAAACCACTGGCTGGTATCAGCGTCCTGCTCTGCACCGGCATCCGGTTTGTGGTGCTTGCCACCGCCGGTAGCGGGGCGTGCGGCCGGACGGGCGGTTGGCTCGGAAGCCGGAGCAGACTGAGCGTCGTGAGCCTGCTGGGCAGGCTGGCCCGGCGTGGAGTCCTCAGAATCCTTTGCGGGGCCGCTGCCCAACTCGCGGGCGGTGTCCGGGTCGACGTAATCGCCGGCGTGCTGACCAAAGTTGAAGCCCACCTCCCCCTTCGGCTCTTCGCCGGCAAGGCGACGCTCGCGGGCGGCCCGGGAGGCATCGAGAAGCGTCATGCGCTTAGGCAGCTCCTCGCCGCGCTCCTTGGCCAGCTCGACCGGGGTCTTCACTGGGGCATAACCAATCTGGCGCGGGAAGCGATCATCTTCACCTGGGAAGACGTCGAAGGCCTCGCGCGGCTCAATACCATCGAAGATGCGCTCCAAGTCGGGGCGGCGCAGGGTTTCCTTCTCCAGCAGGGCCTCTGCCAGCTTATCCAGGTAGTAGCGGTTATTGCGCAGAATGTCATAGGCCTGCTCGTGCGCGCGCTCGAGCAGGTAGCGCATCTGCTCATCAATCTTGGAGGCAACCTCATCGGAGTAATCGATGGAGCCACCGCCACCCATCTGGCTGAAGGGATCGCCCTGCTCCTTGCCGTACTTCACGGTGCCCAGGTCCGGGGAGAAGCCGTACTCGGTGAGCATGGAACGAGCGATCTTGGTGGCGTTTTCGATATCGGAAGACGCACCAGTGGTCGGCGCACCAAAGACCAGCTCTTCGGCAGCGCGGCCGCCCATGGCAAAGACCAACCGGGAAAAGAGCTCGTCGCGGGTGTACATGCCCTTGTCGTCTTCCTGGGAGGTCATGGCGTGGCCGCCGGTGCGGCCACGGGCCAGGATGGTGACCTTGTACACGCGCTCAATATCCTTGAGTGCCCACGCAGAAAGCGTGTGTCCACCCTCGTGATAAGCGGTGACCTTCTTCTCGTGCTCGGAGATGATCTTGCCCTGGCGGCGCGGGCCGCCCACCACGCGGTCGGTGGCCTCTTCCAAGGCGTCATAGGTAATGACGTTGCCGCCGATGCGGGCGGTAAGCAGCGCGGCCTCGTTGAGCACATTGGCCAGGTCCGCGCCAGACATGCCGGCGGTGCGCTTTGCCAGCTGCGCTACGTCCACCTCTTCTGCCAGCGGCTTATTCTTCGCATGCACGCGCAGGATCTGCTCGCGGCCGGCCAGATCGGGGTTAGTGACCGGGATTTGGCGGTCGAAGCGGCCCGGGCGCAGCAACGCCGGATCAAGGATATCCGGGCGGTTGGTAGCGGCAATCAGAATAACGCCCTCGCGGTCACCAAAGCCGTCCATTTCTACCAGGAGCTGGTTGAGGGTCTGCTCGCGCTCATCGTGGCCGCCGCCGGTACCGGAACCGCGCTGGCGGCCCACGGCGTCAATCTCGTCCACGAAGATAATGCAGGGGCTATTTTCCTTCGCCTGCTTGAATAGGTCGCGCACGCGGGAGGCACCCACGCCGACGAACATCTCCACAAAGTCAGAACCGGAGATGGAATAGAACGGCACGCCGGCCTCGCCGGCCACGGCGCGGGCAAGCAAGGTCTTACCGGTACCCGGAGGGCCGTAGAGCAGCACGCCGCGCGGGATCTTGGCGCCTAGGTCGTGGTAGCGGGTGGGGTCTTCCAGAAAGTCCTTGATCTCCTGCAGCTCGTCTACGGCCTCATCCGCGCCGGCCACGTCCTCGAAGGTATTGGTCGGCGTATCCTTGGTCAGTTCCTTGGCCTTGGAACCACCGATGCCAAACATTCCGCCAGCACCCTGCTGCATGCGGGACATGAGCCAGAAGAGCACGCCAAAGAGGATGATCATGGGCAACAGCATGCTGAGCATGGAGCCCAAGAAGGATTCCTGCGTGACATTGGTCTGGTACTTCTCGGCGCCGGAATCCTTGACGGCGTTAAAGACCTGCTCGGAGGCGCGGGCCGGGTACTTGGCCACAATCTCCTGCACGCCGTCGCGCTCGTCTACCGTGATTTCATCCTTGAGCTTGATGCGCAGGCGCTGCTCGCGGTCATCGATTTCCACCTCATCGACGTTTTTGTCTTTGAGCTGGGTCAGCGCAACGGAGGTATCCGCTTGCACGTAGCCGCGGGCATCGTTGCTAAAGAAGGTAAAAGCGTACAGCGCGATAAGGATGAGGGCCGCAATCCCGCCGTAGCGAAGAATCTTGTTGTTTTTCATTACTGCGCGATTTTAGTTGGTGGTATAGACATCGGGGTGGAGGGTGCCCACGTAGGGGAGATCGCGGTAGCGTTCCGCATAGTCCAAGCCATAGCCGATGACGAATTCATTCGGGATATCAAATCCTACATCCAGCAGATCAATATCAGCCTTGACTACTTCCGGCTTGCGCAGCAGGGTGACCACATTCAGCGAAGCCGGGCTGCGGCCTTCCAGGTTGCGGATGAGCCACGACAGGGTGAGGCCGGAATCGATGATGTCTTCCACGATGAGCACGTTACGCCCGGCAATATCGCGGTCTAGGTCCTTCAAAATGCGCACCACACCGGAAGAAGAAGTGGAGGCGCCGTAGGAGGATACGGCCATAAACTCCAGCTCGGAGGGGATAGATAGCTTGCGCGCAAAGTCCGTGAGGAAGAATGCGGCGCCCTTGAGCACGCAGACCAACAGCAGGTCGTGCTCAGAGTCGGCATACTTTTCCGAGACCATATCCGCGAGTTCTTGGACGCGGTTTTGCAGTTCCTCTTCTCCAATGAGGATTGCTTCTACATCGTCACCGTAGCGGTTTGCGGGAACGGCGAAGTCTTTCTTGTCGTGCACGTGTGCGCTCCTTTAATGACCAGACAATAGTGCCAGTTTGCCACCTATACGGGCTACTTCCAACCTCTGCCCCACCTGCTGCGCCGATCGCACGGCCACCGGGCCTTGCCCGTGCCAGTGGGTGCACAGCTTGCCGACGTCTCCCACTCCCCTCCTCGTCACCTCTACTCCCTCGCTGACCAGCCATGCCGCGATTGCTCTCCGCCGCCGCGGTTCGGCCATCGCAGCCAGTGCCGCGCAGTCCGTGGTGGGTGGGGTGTGCAGGGCGGCGTCGTCAAGCGCGGCGTCGCTTGCCGCTTGCGCCAGCGCTGGCACCGCATCCCCGCCGATGATGTGGCTCAGCTGCGGGATAACCTCGCGGCGCAGCGCCACCCGGCGGAAATTTGTATCCGCATTCTGTGGGTCCTGCCATACCGAAAGGCCCAGCTCCGCGCAAGCGCCTTCGGTATCGGCGCGGCGCCTGTTCAGCAGCGGCCGCACCACGCGCGCGCCTTCCACCTCGCTGCGCTCGCTCATGCCGGCCACTCGCCCACGCAGCGCGCCCAGCAGCAGCGTTTCGGCCTGGTCATCGGCCGTGTGCGCCACGGCTACCTCCAATTCCTCGGCCGCACACGCGGCGGCAAGGGCCCTATAGCGCGCCACTCGCGCGGCCGCCTCCATCGACTTCTGGCCCGTTGCGCCGGCCTCAACGTTCAGCACTCGCGCCCGCGCGCCTAGCATTCGCGCCTGCTCGGCCGCGCGCTCGGCCTGCGCCCGCGATCTATCCTGCAACCCGTGGTCTACACACAGCGCGAGCACGTCGTGCCCCTCCGCCAGGAGCGCGGCCATAAGCGCCAGCGAGTCCGCGCCCCCGGACAGCCCCACCGCCACTGCGTGGTCTAGGCCAGCGGCGCGCACGCCGCGCCGACAAGCCAGAAAATGCGGCGAAACCCGCGGCCAAAAGGGCTTTTTAGAACTCATGCAGTGCAGAAGCCAACGCGTCTTGAGCCTTGCGGGCGGCCAAGATATCGCCGTCATTCACAAGGAAGGCAAAGGCATACACGCGCCCGGAATTGCCCTGCGCGGTGCCGGCCAGGGCGGAGACCCCAGTCAGTGTGCCCGTCTTGGCGCGCACATAGCCCTTAGCCGTGGAATCGCCGTAGCGTTCGTACAGCGTGCCATCGCCGCCGGCCACCGGCAGGTAGGACACCAGCGGGCGCAGGCGCGGATCATTGACCGCGCCATTAATGAGCTGCGTCAACAGCCCGGCGGTGAGCCGATTGTCTACCGAGAGCCCAGAATTATCCTTAATATTGACGCCTTCGACGTCGAAGCCCTCTTCCCGCAGGACATCCAGCGTGGCCTGCGTATCACCTTCGAAACTGGGCTCCTTACCGCGGGACATCGCCAGCTCACGCGCAATGGCCTCGGCCATGACGTTATTCGAGTGGCGCACCATTTCTCGGGCGCGGTCCGACAGCGGCGGCGAATCCACGCTCGCCACCTCCTGCGCATTCTCCACGACGGAGCCCATACCCACTTTGCCTGCGCCGAGGCGTTCGCTTAGCTGCTTAGCGACGTCCAAAGCAGGCTCATGACTCCTCGGCACATCCCCCGTCGTCGCGCCCAAGCGACCGCCGTAGAGCATGGCCGGTTCCATCGGCGCGACGAAGCCGCCGTCCACGTTCTCCGGATCCCACCCCGGGGCCTGCGCCTCGCCGGACCACACGGAGGTATCGATGTAGACACCATCGACCTGCTCGAGGTTCTTCGAAATCTGCTCGGCCAAATCATCGAGCTGTTCGTGCGTCATCCACACATCGCCCGCGGCCTTGATGACCACGTTCTTTTCGTTTGACCCACGGTAGACCTTGGTGGTGATTTTCTCATTCTCATCCAGCGCTAACGTCGCCGCCGCAGTGGTGAGAACCTTCGTGGACGAGGCCGGGGTAAGCCGCTTATCCGCGTCGCGCTGCCACACCACGTCGCCGGTTTCGGTATCGATGACCTCGCCGCCAAAGGTGGCGAGGTCCTTATTCTTAGCGAGTTCATCCAGCTTCGCGCTCAGCGCATCCAGGTCCGCCTCGCCCGGTTCTGCTGCGCTCAACGGCTCCTCAGGAGCCTCGACCGCCTGCGCCTCTCCGTGCGAGAGATCGCCGTATTCGCGCTGAAGGGTAACGCCCAGCGCAGCCGTACCTCCGACCGCTGCCGCTACCACGAGCGCGGTCGCTGACCACCAAACATGCTTTGCTTTCATTGCCTTTAACCCTAGCGCGAATCCGCAACGCGCTAGACTATGGGCAGTAATTGATACCCAATCTCCCATGGAGGACATCGCTGTGAGCGTTGAAGTAACCATTGAAATCCCGAAGGGCTCCCGCAACAAGTACGAGGTTGACCACGAGTCCGGCAAGGTCTACCTCGACCGTTACCTGTTCACCCCGATGGCTTACCCGGCTGACTACGGCTTCATCGACCACACCCTGGGCGAGGACGGCGACCCGCTGGACGCCCTGGTCATCCTGCCGGAGCCGGTCTTCCCGGGCGTAGTCGTTGAGGCCCGCATCGTCGGCGTCTTCAAGATGACCGACGAGGCCGGCGGCGACGACAAGCTGCTCGCCGTCATCGATGACCCGCGCTGGGAGCGCTACCAGGACATCGATGATGTGGAGCAGCACATCAAGGACGAAATCGAGCACTTCTTCGTCCACTACAAGGACCTGGAGCCGAACAAGGAAGTCACCGGCTCCGGCTGGGGCGACAAGGCCGAGGCAGAGAAGATCCTCGACGAGGCAAAGGCTCGCTTCAAGTAAGACTTCTGGGCGCGGGCCCCGCAGCCCTGAGCCCGCGGGCTCCCCTTAGGGCGTTTCGATCAAATAGCACTGCGAAAGCAGCTGTTTTCAAGGCCGTATTTGATCGAAACGCCCCCTTTTTGTCTTTTTCACACCCGCAAGGGCCTCCCCACGACACAATCCCGTCCGCGCAGTACAATTCGATCACATAGCAGGCCGAAACCACCGGCCTCGGGGGGCCTAAATGATCGAAATGAACGCCTAGGGGGTGGGCGCATGAGAATCTTCACCACGCGCACGGCCGCGCGCAGCGCTATCAACAACCAAGCCGTGAAAATCTGCCACGGCCTCTATACCGAAGGCAAGCCCTCGCCGCGCGAACTCGCGGAAATCGTCTCCCGCCGCTGGCCCGATTCGGCGCTCGACGGCTACTCGTGCGCCCACCACTACCTCGGCCACGCTTTAAGTTTCCCACTCCATTTCCTGCGCGCGGGAACGATGGCCTCCAGCCCGTACTTCCGCAGCCGCCGCGCCCGTCCGAAGGCGCTGGGCCAGCTCAATGGCATTAATGTGTGCAATCCACTGCAGGCCACAGAAATCATGGCGGAGGAAGACGCCGTCGCGTTCCTCGAAGCCTACTTTGCCGGCCGGTACGGCGCTTCCCAGATGGAAGGCCACATGCTCGACTTCCAGCGCTTTCCGCAGCACACCCGGCGCGTACTGGAAAACACCATCCTCGGCGCCGATAGCGTGCCGGAGCGCAACCTCACCCGCGCGCTTCGGCCCCATGTCACCGTGAACAACAACAGATACATTGGACCCTACCGCTGGGACTTACTCTTGGAGGAGCACAAGCTGGCCATCGAGGTCGACGGCTACGCCTACCACCAGGGCGAGAACCGGCAACGCTTTGAAATTGACCGCCAAAAGCTTAACGACGCCGTCCAGAGGGGCTACAAGCCCCTCCACTTCACCGCCGCCACAATCGAGCACCACCTCGACGTAGCCGTAAACCAGGTACTCGCCATTGTTCGGGGGAAGGGCGAGCATATAAACCCACCGTGGCAGTGGCACCACTACTGGCGGTTCCAGCATTAGCACAAGGCCACCGGCCGGCTGATCCACAAGCGCGCTAGTAACTAAGGTGAATGGCATGAAAAACGTTCAACCAAATGAAGTACCAGAAGGCGCACAGCTCATTGATGTCCGCGAGAATGATGAGTGGGCGGTGGAGCGCGCGAAGGGCG
>ERZ500974.62-NODE-62-length-30740-cov-24.845332_pt1 | contig 30740 bp, 27 predicted proteins | sample MGYA00248868_ERZ500974 | MGnify/ENA primary metagenome ERZ500974 (study PRJEB25958, sample SAMN03398564) | human skin metagenome | study: EMG produced TPA metagenomics assembly of the Human Skin Microbiome Metagenome (human skin metagenome) data set.
GAGGGACGTGACGGGGCGGTGGTGTATCAGGGGGATGCCGCCAAGCAAGTGCTGTCCTGCCCGCGCCAAATCTGGGCTGTGGGGCTTGGGTATGCGAAACTAATGGGCATGACAAGCACCGCTGTACCCGCCCAGTCAACGCCCGTGAGCGAGGATAACCGCACCGAGGCCTACCGCGCCGATGCGCTGACCCCTCGCGCGACCTTGCTGGGTATTGTGCTGGCCGCCCTAGCCGGTGGCGTGGTAACGCTGCTGGGCTGGTTTGCCTTCAAGACGGTCTCGCTGCCGTCCTTTAATACCTCCATGGTCACCCGCGCGTTGACCACGGTGGGGGTGGTGCTCACGCTGGCCCTGACCGGCGGGCTGTGCGTGTGGTGGCTCTATGACCACTACAAGGATTCCTTTACCCGGCCGCGCTGGCGGGCCTGGCTGACCTACGCGGTCACCTACCTCTCCCCGGCCCTGTTGACCCTGGCCGCCGTGGGCCTGCCACTGTCCGCCTCCCGCTTGTGGCTCGACGGCGTGCAGGTAGACCAGGCCTTCCGCACCCAGTTCCTCACCCGTTCGGTGGATGAGATGAGCTATGCGGACATGAACTACCAGGACATGCCATCCTTCTATCCGATTGGCTGGTTCTGGTTGGGCGGCCGCTTGGGTGCGCTCATGGGAATTCCGGGCTGGGAGGTCTACCAACCCTGGGCGCTCATCTCCATTGCCGTGGCTGGCTGTATTTTGGTGCCCATCTGGCAGCGCCTGACCAGTTCCCTGCCGGTCGCCACCGCCATCGCCCTGGTGACCACCGCGATTACGCTCACCATCGCGGCCGAGGAACCCTATTCCGCGGTCATTGCCATGGGCCTGCCCGCAGTTGCGGTACTTAGCGCCCGGGCCTTCCGCGGCTCCTGGCTGGCCACCCTGGGAGTGACGCTCTACCTGGGCATTTCCGCTACGTTCTATACCCTTTTCACTGCTGCGGCCGCACTTACCGTAGTCAGCCTCATCGCGCTGTTTACCGCGCTCTATGAGCATACGTGGCGCCCCATCCTGCGCCTGGTGATCATGGCGGTAGGCTCCATTGCCATCGCGCTCATCGCCTGGGGGCCCTACGTATGGTCAGTCATGCACTCACCGGTGCCGCTGCAAACCACCGCGCAGCACTACCTGCCGGAGGAAGGCACGCAAATTCCAGTGCCTTTCTTGTCCTTGAGCATTGTGGGTTTCCTCTGCCTCATGGGGCTCATTTACATCGTCATCCGCCTCAATGACGTGGAGGTACGCGCGCTGGGCATCTCCCTCCTTGGCATCTACCTGTGGACCGTGGCGTCTATGGTGGCAACCCTGGACGGCACCACGCTGCTCAGCTTCCGCCTCGAGGTGATCGTGGTGCTCCTCTTTGCCACCGCCGGCATCCTGGCCCTGGCAGAGATTCGTCTACTCGGCGTGCACCGCCTCTACCCGGCGCGTTTTTCCCGCACCACCAATAAGCAGATCACCGCGGTCTTTGGCATCGTCTTGGCCTTGGCCGGCGTCTTCTATGCGCAGCAGATTCCAGAGGCCAACGAGGACGCCATCGATCACGCCTATAGCGATACCGATGGCTATGGCGAACGCGCGGACCGCTTCACCAGCGATTCCGCCCACTACTACCTGGATATTCACAACTTCATTCAGGACCAGGGTTATACACCGGATGAGACGGTAGTTCTCACGGATGAAAAGACCTTCATGTCTTATTACCCCTACTGGGGCTTTAACGCCTTTACCAGCCACTACGCCAATCCCTTGGGCGAGTTCAGTACCCGCAACGAGCAGATTGAAACTTGGGCCAATGATTCCTGGGATATGCAGCCGGAGGAGTTCCGCAAGGCTTTGGATTCTGCTCCCTGGCGCGGTCCGGATGTCATGATGTTCCGCGGCGACCTGGAAAATAAGGACGATGGTTTCAAGTTCCACCTGGCAGAAGATATCTATCCCAACCAGCCGAATATTCGCTACCGCGCGGTCTTCTTCAACGCCGATGTCTTTGACAAGGGCTGGAAGCTACAGCAAACCGGCCCCTTTGTAACAGCCGTTCGCACCAAGTAAGTTCACCCACACTTCCCGCCCGCGGCAGGGTGTGCCCCGGGCCGAAGGGGTTATCTGACGTAAACTAATCGCCGTGTCAGATAGCCTCACTACGAATACCACCCAAGCGCGACCTGCCGCTGCCGGCTCCCGCTTCACCGCCGCCCCCGCGGGCCTGCGGTGGACCGCAATCATTGCCGGGCTGATTGGTTTCCTGTGTTTTGTAGCGACCCCGCTACTGCCGGTGACCCAAACCCAGTCCTCTTATGATTGGCCGCAGCATGATTCCGTGCAGTCCATCAACGCGCCGCTCATTTCCGTCGCCCCAGAGGACCTGAAGGCCACCATCCCCATCTCCGCAGTCGATGAACTGCGCGAGGGCCAGTCCATGGTTTACGGCACCGTCCCGCCGGAATCCAAGAAGGCCTCCAACCGCGGCCTTTTCGTCCGCGCGAATGACGAGGGCCTGTCCGTTGTGTCCTTGGATGAGGTGCTGCTTACCCTCAACGCCCAAGAGGTAGCCAAGCTCCCCAAGGACGCCAGGATTGAAATTTCCGCTACGGGCGATGGCACCTCCGTGAGCGTGGGCGAGCATGAAAAGACCACCGAGGAGGATCTGCGCCCGCAGGTCACCGGCGTTTATACCGAAATCGACGATAAGGCTGACGTGCAAGCCCTGCTTGACGACGGCCTCAATGTCCACGTCGATATCAACTCCCGCTTTACCTCGTCCCCGACGTTGCTCAAGACCATTGCCATGTGGCTGGGCATCGCCATGGTGGCCGTGTCCCTGTTCTGCCTATGGCGCATCGACCGCCTCGATGGCCGCCGCTTCGGTTTCATGCCTGAGACGTGGAAGAAGGTGCGCCCGCTCGATGGCGTGGTGGCCGCAATTTTGGGATTCTGGTACATCCTCGGCGCCAATACCTCGGATGATGGCTTCATCTTCTCCATGAGCCGCGTCTTCGATCACGCGACCTACATGGCCAACTACTACCGCTGGTACGGCGTGCCGGAGGCGCCCTTTGGCTCCCCCTATTACGACCTAGTTGCCGTACTCTCCCAGATTTCTACCGCCTCGGTCTTCGTGCGCCTGCCGGGCCTGATTTCCGGGCTCATCATCTGGTTTATCCTTTCCCGCGAGATGCTGCCGCGCTTTGGCCAGCTTGTCGACGGCCGTCGGGTCGCCCACTGGACCGCAGCACTGATGTTCCTGGCCTTCTGGCTGCCGTATAACAACGGCACCCGCCCAGAGCCCATCGTGGCGCTCGGCGTGATGTTTACCTGGGCTTCCTTCGAGCGCGCCATTGCCACCCGCCGCCTGCTCCCGGCGGCCGTGGGCACCATCGCGGCGACTATTACTTTGGCCGCCGGTCCGACCGGCCTTTTTGCCGTGGGCGTCTTCCTCGTCAGCCTGCCGCACCTCTTCCGCGCCATGGCCGAACGCGTGCCGTCCATGGGCGGTGGCGCCCTCGGCTGGCTTTCGCTCATTGCGCCGTTCCTGAGCGCTGGCACCGCCATCATGGTCGCCGCCTTTGGTGACCAGACGCTCTCTACCGTGCTGGAGTCCACCCGCGTGCGCTCCGAGGTCGGCCCCTCCCTGCCGTGGTACGCCGAGTACGCGCGCTACTCCACCCTCTTCCAGGAATCGGTGGACGGCTCGCTCACCCGCCGCTTCGCGGTCTTCACCATGCTTTTTTGCCTGGTGCTCATCGTGGCGGCCTTTATCAAGGACCGTCGCGTCGTTGGTGCTGCCGTCGGCCCGACCCAGCGCCTGCTCATCATCGTGGCACTGTCCATGTTCTTCCTTATGTTCACCCCCACCAAGTGGACCCACCACTTTGGCATCTACGCCGGCGTGGCCGGTGTCATCGCCGCCCTCGGTGCCGTGGTGCTCTCCCAGTTTGCGCTACGTTCGCCGCGCGCTCGCACCTTCGCCATCGCCGCGGTGGTCTTCTTACTCGCGATCTCCTTCGCCGGCTGGAACGCGTGGTGGTACGTATCCTCCTTTGGCATTCCGTGGTGGGATCGCACGGTGCAGCTCAAGGCCATCGAGGCCAATAAGGTGCTGCTCGCCATCGCGCTTATCATCTTCGCCATCGGCGTGGTGCAGTCCCTGCGCCATAGCTACCGCAAGTCCCAGGCAGAAGAGGCTGGCGCACTCGCTGAGTTTGAAAAGAATGCCGCCGCTAAGGTCTCGCGTTCGGCCGGAATCATGTCCGCGCCTATCGCCCTTGCCTGCGCCATCGTGGTTGCCCTTTCTTGTGCTTCCTTTGCCAAGGCCACCGTCTCCCAGGCGGATTCCTACTCCGTGGGCAAGGGCAACCTGGCTTCCCTGCGCGGCAATACCTGCGCGCTGGCGGATCAGACCATGGTGGAGACCAATACCAATGACTCCTTCCTGACCCCGGTCGAAGGCGACTTGGGCGATTCCCTGGTGGACCAGGAAGAGACCCACAAGGGCTTCGAGCCAAACTTCATCCCCGAATCCATCGAGCCGGAGAACCAGAACTCCGCCTCCGTAGGTGCCATCGCGGATGGCTCCAGCGACTCTTCCTCCGATAGCGCGGAGACCGCTACTTCCGGCGCGGATGCTGAATCCGGCGGCGCAAGCGAGTCCGCCGATTCCCAGAAGTCGAAGGATAAGGAAGAAAAGAAGGACAAGAAGTCCAAGGAAACCACCAATACCTCGGAGGGCGGCGTGCGCGGGACCCAGGGCGTCAATGGCTCTACCATGCACCTGCCGTTCAACCTGGATTACACCAAGGTCCCGGTACTTGGCTCTTATTCGGAGGATCAAGACTCCACCTCTGAGGTAACCACCAAGTGGTACAACCTGCCAGAGGCCAAGGACAATACTCCAGTGCTCGCCGTTTCTGCAGCCGGCAATATCTACCACCACGACGTCAACGGGGTGGAGCAAGAAGGCATGGAGCTTAGCCTCGAGTACGGCACCATCGATGACTCCGGAAAGGTCACCAATACCGGCGAGGAAGAACTCTCCGCCGTTGGTGCCACACCAAAGTGGCGCAACCTGCGCCTGCCGCTGGATAAGTTGCCAAAGGATGCCAACGTGGTGCGCCTGGTAGCAAGGGATGACTCCACCGATGAGGATGACTGGCTGGCCTTTACTCCACCGCGCGTCCCAGAGCTGGATACCATCAATAACCAGTTCTCCAAGGACACCCCGGCGCTATTGGATTGGGCCGTAGCCCTACAATTCCCGTGCCAGCGCACCTTTGACCACTTTGCCGGCGTCACGGAAATCCCGGAATACCGCATCTTGCCGGATTCCTCGGCACAGACCTCGCTGACGGATTTCCAGTCCTTCTCCGGCGGTGGCGCCATGTCCACCGCGGAGGCGGTCAACTACTCCTATGAGATCCCGAGCTACCTCAATAATGACTGGGCCCGCGATTGGGGTGCCATTGAAAAGTACGAGCTGCGTACCGATTCACAGGGCAATGCCCCAGTCCCAGCCGAGATTGATTATGAGGACATTACCCGTTCCGGACTGTGGAAAGACTCCGAGATGAAAATTCGCCCCGAGGGCGAGGAGTAGCCTCCTCAGCTACAGCTCTCCACTGCCCGCTCCCCGCCAGCACGGCGGGGAGCTATTTTTCTAGCTCGCCTACCAGGAACGTGGCCGCATCTCGCACGCGCTGCCGGGCCACCGCCGGGGTAGATACGCGGTGGGTGGAAACATAATCGCGCGCAACGGCACCGGACACGCAAACGCGTGCGGCAATCTCATCCTCGGTTGCGGTTTGCACGAAGGTGTGCGGACTTAGCTCAGATAGGTCCGCCGGGATTTCGTATCCGGCACGAAGATCCTCGGGCAGATGTGCAAGGGCGCCGAAATCGGGGAAGGTGAGCAGGAGGGCGTCGGCAGGCACGAGCGCCGCCAGCGCCCCGCCGGAAGAATACCCCCAGGTAGTAACGCTAGAAGCGCCCTGCGCGCGGGCATAGTCGATGGCTTGCTGTACTGCACTGACCATCTCTGCCACGGTGTGCTCGGGGGCGAGTGGATAATCCACGTCAATAATGGTGGTGCCGGATAGCTGCGCGGCGGCGGCTACCTCGGGGTGCCACTGCATCTCCAACGCCTGACCGTCACCGCGCCACCAACCGCCCGAATGCAGCGAGACCGCCCACCGGCCGGTTGGCTTTGTGGGCTGGAAGATGGCGCCCACCTCGGAGTCTTCTACGCTAATGCCCTCCGTGTACGCAGTGCCCGGTAGCGCATGGTCCACCGCAGTACCGAGCACCATCATTGCCGCATGCGTAATGCGATCCGGCAAGAGCGCGCAATATCGGTCCGCCTCAGGGGAGCCGCCCCCGGCCCACGGCGGGCGGAAATCCGGGGCGTCATAGTGGGCATCGATATAGGCAACGAGTTGCTCGAGCTGTTCCTTCTCCTCCATCTGACGGTCCTGACCGCCGATGTGCCACACTTGGCCGGGCTCCAGCGGGCGGTGCGGGTCCTGGTTAGCATCTGCGTTAGTCATGCCACCGAGCCTACGCGCACCGCCTACCGGCGGAAAGGGCTACCAAATGGTGACGCGGTCCTCCGGCGCAATATACATGGCAGAATCCTCTGCAATCTCAAAGGCCTCGTAGAACTCCGCAATATTGGCCGCAATGAGGTTGCAGCGGAACTCCGCCGGCGAGTGCGGGTCAATGGCGAGGTACTGGGTGGCCATCTCTGGACGGATGGCGGTGCGCCAAACGCGGGCCCAGGCGAGGAAGAAGCGTTGTAGGCCGTTGTAGGTGTGCTCGGCCAGCTCTGGCTCGGCTCCATCTACCTCGAACTTCTCCTCCTTGCCCTGCAGGTCAATGCCCTTATCAGCGCAGTATTTCTTGAAAGCCACCACAGCGATGCCCAAACCGCCTAGGTCACCGATATTTTCACCCAGGGTGAAGCTGCCATTTACACCGGTGGATTCGATGCCGGCTTCCTTGAGCACCGTCGGCACTTGGCCGTTGAATTGCTCCACCAGCTTGGCGGTGAGCTTTTCGAAGGCGGCGCGGTCCTCATCGGACCACCAGGAATTCAGGTTGCCCTGGCCGTCAAACTGCGAGCCCTGATCATCAAAGCCATGACCAATCTCGTGGCCGATGACGGCACCGATGGCGCCAAAGTTTTCTGCGGCATCGGCCTCTGGGTTATAGAACGGCGGGCGCAGGATAGCTGCCGGGAAGGTGATGTCATTAACCACTGGGTTATAAAAGGCGTTGACCGTCTGCGGGGTGGTCACCCACTCATTACGGTCAGCTGGCTTGCCAATCTTGGCCAGCTCAAAGTCATGGGAGAAAGCGGAGCCGGCGCGGGCATTAGCCAGCAGGTCCCCGCCCTTAGCGGAGACCTCGAGGCCAGAGTAATCACGCCAGGAATCCGGGAAGCCAATCTTGGCCTTGAACTGGGAGAGCTTTTCCAGCGCGCGCTCGCGGGTGGCCGGCGTCATCCACTCAAGCTGAGAGATGCGCTCACGGTAGGCGGCGATGAGGTAGTCCACCAGCTCATCCATCTCACGCTTGGAGGAGGCCGGGAAGTGCTTTTCCACGAATACTTGGCCAATCTCTTCGCCCACTAGGGATTCGGCCAAGCCCACGGCGCGCTTCCAGCGGTCGCGCTGCTGGGTAGCGCCGGAGAGCTTGGTGCCATAGAACTCGAAGTTCTTCGCGCCTACTTCCTCGGGCAGCATAGCCGCGCGGGAGCGCAGGATGTGCCAGGTGGCCCACAGCTGCCAATCGGCCATGCGCTCGGAGGTAAAGAGGCTCTCGAAGTGCTCGAGATAAGACGGCATCATATTGACCACGCGGTGCTCTGGCAGGTTGCCGCCGGAGAGCAAAGCGCGGGTCATGGTGGGCAGCTCGCTAAACTCGCACGGGTTATAGGTCTTGACCGCATCGCGGGTGGAGACCACATCCCAATGGCCAGCAGCCAGCTCCTTTTCCAAGCTGACGATGCGGTGGGCTGCTACCTCGGCGCCCAGGCCAAAGAGGCGGGCTGGGTCAAGGAATCCCAGCATTTCGGCCACGTGCTTTTCATAAGCGCTCAGCGTTTCCGCGTGGGCTTCCTCGCGGTAATAAGCCTCATCCGGCAGGCCTAGGCCGGATTGGATGACATAAGCAATGGCGTCCTCGGAACCGGAGTCCTTGGATACCCAGAAGGTCACCGGGGAGCCAACTCCGGTGCGCTCAAGTTCACCCAGGCGCTGTGCCAGTTCCTCGGGGTCGGCCGCGCTCAGGCGGTCCAGGTCCGCATCCAGTGGAGCCATGCCGGCCGCGTTGACTCCCTCGGTATCCATAAAGGAGGCATAGAGCTTGCCTGGGCGGCCGGTGTCCTTGTCCACGATCTCGTGCACGAGTTCCTCCGCCTCATCGCGCAGCGCGTGGAAGGTGCCATCCACGCCGCGATCATCGGGAATGACATGGCTTTCCAACCAGGGTCCATTGACTAGTTGATAAAGATCTTTCATGCCTGCCACTCTAGGTCAAAGCAGCAAGATAAGGTGTGGGCTATGGAATTTTATCGCTTTCCTCCAGCGCATCCGCGGCGCCTTTTCCTCGCCGTCATTGCGTTCGTGGCGGTGGTTCTCGCTTTGCCCACAATTGTGCAGGCGGCGCTGGCGGATTCCTCCGCGGACGTCGAGCAGGTTACCCTCGCAGAGCCTAGCCAGGACTGGGAGATTGACGTTCCCGATCTCTATTGCGAGCGCGATTATGAGTCCCTCGCCAGCATCGGCTGGACCTGCGGTGATGTCAGCGTACAGGCCACCCTTACCGAGGATGCCAAGGACGATGCCACCACCTTGCGCCGCATGGTCCGCGCCCTCGCCATGGCTTCCCTGCCGGCCGACGCCCCCACCTTCGACGGCACGAATGGAGCGCTCCTGCTTGTCGACGCCCCCTCCTCCACCGCCGCCCTCTCCCTCGACGGCACCGGCGAGGATGAAAACAAGGATTGGGTGGTCACCGTGACCGGCAAGGGCGATCAGGCCCGGGCCACCACCTCCCGCATCTGGCATGCCTTCGGCCAAGAGGATCTGCCCGCTGCGGCCGAAGCAGAATTCGCTGACTTCTCCGGGGAGTTGATGTACTAGATGTCCAAGCTCTTTCGCACCACGCTGTGGATCCTGTCCGGCATTGGTCTCATCGCCTTCTTTTTCCAGACGCTGAGCACATTTTTGATCTCTCCCCTGATGGGCCTGCTCAGCCTGCTCATCGCCGCCGTTCTCGTGGCGCTGGTCATCTTCCTGCTGCAGCGCAGCCCCATGTGGGCCCGCCCGGCGCGGTTGTGGGCCGCGCTGGCTTTCCTTTGGGGCGGCGGGGTGGCCGTTGCCTTGGCGCTTATCAGCGCTGGGCCGGTCATGCAGCTTGCCATCGGCACCGGCTGGGTGGATGCCATGATGTCCTGGAGCGGCGCCTACCCAGAGGAAATCTCCAAGGCCACCGGCGTCATTTTCGTGCTCATGTCCTTCCGCCAGCTCAACCGCCCGTGGCATGGCTGGATGGTGGGCGCAGTGGTGGGCCTAGGCTTCGAGGCCTGCGAAAATATTCTCTACGGCGCCATGGGAGCCACCATGCACCCCGATAGCGATATTCAGGGCCTATTTGAGATGTGGGGTCTGCGCCTTGTAGCCGGCCCTGGCCTACACGTCTTGCTCACCGCACTGGCTGGTTGGGGCATCGGCTGGGCGCTCTATGCCGCCGCCAAGCCGCTGTGGTGGCGCCTCGGCGTCTTTCTCGGCTGCCTAGCCGCCGCTTTCCTCCTGCACTTTTGCTGGAACTACCTGCACGATTCCGAGGTGGCCGCCATTATCCAGGCCGTCACGGTAGCGCTTATCCTCTACCCGCTGAGCATGTGGCTGGTACTGCGCGGCAATAAGCTCGCCAAGGCCGATGAGAGCTATAGCCACAGCACCGCTGAAGACGCCCTCGCCTTCGTGCGCTAAAGCCACCGACCACTCTGTAAAGCAAGCACGTTTCGCCCTTTTCACACCACGTGAGAGACGAAACGTGCTTGTTCTGCATTTGTTTTGGCTCCGCAAATCCTAGTTACACACACGCATCGGCGTTACCTGCGCCAACGCCTGGTTCGCGCTCGCGCACGCCTGGCGCTCGTAGCTCGCTGCCGTGCGGGTAGCATCTCGAATTGCCTGTCGCGCTGGGCCTTGCAGATGCAGATCGTGCTCAATACGAGCTCCAATGGCCTCGCTAGAACCGGCGGGGATTGCGCCTGGGGCATTATGTACGGCGCGGGTGACATCTGCGGTATGGGTGGCCGCATCACCGTAGGTATTGGCGGCGACGGTAAAACCAGAGGCGGTGGATACCGAAGCATGGATGCGGCGATCATCGGACCAGCCAAACTTGGTACCGATAACGCCCGGAATCCGGGCGGTACCAAAATCTTGTCGATAGCCATCGGCAGCCACAGGGGCGGCGTTTGCCATGCCGGTCATGATGGGTGCGGCAATGGGATCGTGCTGGATACGCGAGGTGAACCGCGCTACATCTTCAGTGGAGGTCGTGGTCGTTCCCCAATACCCGGTGTAATGCGTTTCGCGCAGACCGAACTCATGGATAATGCTGGGAATGGCCTGCGGGTAGCGGCGATCCAAGTCGGTAGCCACGTTATCATCGCTCACACGGATCATGTGCTCCACGCGGGCCTTGTCGGCCGGCGCACCGTATTTTAGGACCCAATAGCCTAAGTAGAGCTTACTCAAAGACAGCGCGGGGCGAGACTCATGAGCATTAGCGGTGGATACAGTCGCACCAGAATCATGTCGGACGGTGATCTGGGTGCGCGCGGGCACGGCGTGCGGGTCGAGTGTGACAGCCTGGGCGGCAGGGACGATAGCGAGGGAGAGTGCGGTAACCAGGGAACCTACCGCCAGCTTTTTCTTCATGAAAATATAGTAGCGCCCCCGCAGGTGCTACGCACCAGCTTCTACCAGCAGCACTCCCCCGACAATGAGCACCACGCCCAAAGATTTTAACCAAGTAAACGGCTCCTTGAACAGGAGATACGAGGCAATGGCGGTAAGCGCAACGCCAGTGGCAGCCCAGATGCCGTAGGCCACGCCCAAATCCATGCCGGCCTTGAGCACGAGCGCCAAGAAGCCATAGGCAGAGACATAACACAGGGCGACGAGCACCACCCAGAAGCGACGGCCGGTCACCGCGGACATGCGCAGGCACAGCGTGCCGGAAACCTCGATGGCGGTGGCGAGGAAAAGAAGGAACCAAATCATTGCGGCGCCACCTCCACAGTGTGGTCTTGATCCCCGTCTGGTTTCGCACCCATTTCCACGCAGAATACGCCGGCCATAATGAGCGCGATTCCGGCGAGTTTTACTGCGCCGAGCGGCTCGCCAAATAGCGCGGCGGAAAGCAGCGCGGTAGAAATGACCCCGCCGGATGCCCAGAGACCATAGGCCACGCCCACGTTGACGCCTTCTTGCATTACGCGGTGCAGCAGCACAAAAGCAAGGATGAAGCAGAAGGCGGCCACGCCGTAGATCCAGAAATAGTCCACGGCGTACTTCAGCGCGACGGTGCCCACGACTTCGCTGGCAATCGCGAGAAAGAGAATGACCCAGGCCCTCACTCCATCAACTCCTGTAATTCGCGGGCGTCGATTCCGTGCTCGTGCATTTTAACGCGGCCGTTGGCGTGCGCGATGGCCTCGCGATCCCAGAACTCCGCGGCGCGGGCGGGATCATGGCAGACACCATCGGCGCGGACCACGCGCCACCATGCAGCACCGGCACCGTGGCGTTTTAGTACGGTACCGACATTGCGCGCGCCGCAGCCGGCCACCTTGGCCACCTCGCCATAGGAGGTGACGTTGCCGGGTGGGATTACGGCAACGACCGCTAATACGCGCTTGACCAGTGACGATTCACTCATCGCAATTATTGCGGGTCGAGGCCCAACACATCATCCGACTCGGTGGGCTCTTCTTCGGGGGCGTCTTCGACCTCGGTGAGGGTGATGGTTGCACCGGTGGAATCGGCCAAAAGGCACATGCGTCCGAAGGGCGAATCCCACGGTTCGCGGATGACCTCGCCGCCTAATTCCACGGCCTTCTTCGCAGCGGCGTCGATATCGCGCACGCCCAGGTAGGTCTGCCAGAAGCTCGGGACCTGCGCCGGGAACTGCCCCTCGGCGTTCCACAGGCCGGCAAACGGCGCACCGTCTTCTTCCGCGGTGGCGTAGATAAAGTTCTCATCCTCGGACTGCATGGCGCGGATCTCCCAGTTGAATAGCTCGCCATAAAAATCCATCGCGCTCTGGAAGCCCGAGGTAGCGGTGAGCTCGTGCCATACCGGGGTGCCGGGCTCGCCAGCGGCAACGAAGTGCTCTGGGCCGGCGGGTTGGATGAGGCCAAACATGCCGCCGGCGGCGGCGACAAGCAGGGCCATGTGCCCTAGCTGCACCTGCTGCGGCTCCACAAGGATGCGCCCGCCGAGGTTCTGCGCGCGCTGGCAATCGCCCGCGATGTCCTTGGACAGGAAGTAGGCCACCCACGTATCCGGCATGGGGGCCTCCTCCGGCTGCGGGATCAGCCCAGCGATGGGCAGCCCTTGCAGGCGCGCCATCTGGTACGGATTATCTTCGCCGGACTCGGCGGAAATTTCCCAGCCCAGCACCTGCTCGTAAAAGTGTGCGGACTTGCGCGGGTCCGAGGTGGTCAGGTCAATCCAGTAGGGCATGCCCACTTCAGCTTCGAATGCTGGCATCTACATATTCCTCCACTTTTCCGGATCAAAGTCATCGTCGGCCGTGGCTTCATCAAAGTAGTCATCGTCATCATCCGGCTCGCCCACGCGCGCGCAAGCATCCTCGATGCACACCTCGTCGCCTGGGTGGAGCATGGCACCTCGGCGCGTTTCGGGTTCACCATTGACCGTGACCACGCCTTCTGCGATGAGCTCTTTAGCCTCGCCGCCGGTAGCCACCAAGCTGGCCAGCTTGATGAACTGGCCCAATTTGATGGAGTCGCCGTTGATAGGAATGTCTAGCATGCCGCCCAGCTTACCCAGCCCGCGCGCGGCTATAGCTACGGGTGGGTGATATGGAAGAAATCCAGGACCGTATCGGTGGTCCACTCCGCCCTGACCAGCCCGGAATGGTCCGTGGCCCCGCCATTCCACGTGTGCGCGCCACCGTGGATGGTGTACTGCTCGGTGCGCGCATCACATACCCGCCAGGTAAAGTGCTCCACCGCTTCTTTCCGACGCCTCTTTGGAAACGGGTTACACCCATTCTCTCTGGCAATCCCGCGCAGCGATTGCTTCACCGAGCGGTAGTGCGCACCGTGCTGGTGCCCGCCATCGTACTTCATGAGCACGTCCTCGGTGCCGTGAATATCCAGGTAATCGGTGGGTTCGCTGGCGCAGTCCTTTTCCACGCGGTCATACTTGGCCGCCGAGACCGTCGCCACCGCATCAAATAAACCCGGCCGCTTGCAGGACACCGCGCGGGCAAACCCGCCACCATTGGAAAAGCCCACGCCATAGGTGGTCTCAGAAGCGGGATAGTGACGGCGGACGAAATCGATGGTGTCATCGACGTATTTAAGGTCATCGTCCAAGCTGGTTACCGCATACGGTGCCGGCGCCCATGCCTTGCCCGCGCCTTGGACGAAGACCGTGATGGCATCACCCTGGGAGAGGTCGGTGCCTTTGAACATATTGCCGGCGTCCATCTCATAGCCGTGCATTGCCACGACCACGGGCAGGCGGTGGTGCTTATCCGCATTAAACGGCACGTGGACCACAAAGCTGCGGTCATTGCGCAGGTTAATGATCTGGTACCGACCATTGGCCGTTGTACCCTGGTCCGGCAGCGTGGTGATATAGCCATCGGCCGCGCCGTGCGATTCATTCGGCACGCTGCCCGGCCGCGGCGGTTCTTCCTCGCACCCTGCCATGAGCCCGGCGGCCGCGCATAACCCAGCGCATAGAGCCAGTGTTTTCTTGCCTACCTTAGTCACGGGCGCGCAGCTTCACCGCAGTGCCGGTGGCCGTGACCATCAACATGTCATTCGAGGTGCCCATGGGCGAATAATCAAAGGCGATGCCCACCACGCCATCGGCCCCGAGCTCCTGTCCGCGGCGCCACAACTCATCGAGTGCCGCCTCGCGTGCCTTGATGGCTTCGCTTTCGTATCCAGCGGAGCGCCCACCGGTGATATTGCGGAGGGATGCCCCGAAATCCTTCAGCATATTAATACCGATGACGGTCTCCCCGGCGATAATGCGGATATAGTCCGTAATTTCATAGCCATCAACGGTATTAGTAGTGGTAAAAATCATGGCCCCAGATTACATCGCTATAAGGCCACGCACTCCTTCAAAAAGGATGATGATACCCAGCAGCAGGAAGACCACGCCGCTGACAATATCCACCCACGCGGAATTCTTGGCCATCCACTTCGATACCGCGCGGGTACTCAAAGCCACGCCTACAAAGAACACGAGGCTTTCCAGAATCAATACGGCACCCACCATGAGATTGGCCCCAATACCCATGCTGGGATCAATGAAATTGGCAAAGATGGCGCCGAAGAAAATGACCACCTTGGGGTTCGAGAGATCGCAGATGAATCCCATGCGATAGGCGGTGGCCGCCTTGATAATGCCGTCCGGCGTAAACCCGCGCGGCTGCGGGACGCGGGTTTCGGTGCCCACTACGGTTGCGGGCGCGCGGCGCTCCTTGATGCCACCGGTAATGGCGGTATAGGCCATCCACAGCAGGTAACAACCACCGAGAACCTGTAGCGCCACGAGGATGCCAGGGTGCGCGGAAATCAGCGCGGATAGCCCCGCCAAGGAGGCCACGGTCCAAATGGTAAGGCCGGTGGTACTACCAAGCGCCGCCCATACGGCTGCGCGCGTAGAGCGCGCACCTAAGCGAATGATTTGCACTACGTCTGGGCCCGGCGAGGCCATCGCCGCGAACCACACGCCCATTAGGGTCACCAGGGCGCTAATAGCCACCTAACACCTCCATACTCGCATGCGATTGGATTAACACATGCCACTATAAGAACCCTCTCACCTGCAGCGAAACAGGTAAGTTCTGTGATTTAGGTAGCTCCTATATCAACTCTTTTATAGAAATCCGCCACCTGTACTAACCGAAGAGCTCGATAGCGCCCTCCACGGCCATAATGAATCCCAGCACCGCAAAGATAAGACCGGAAACGATACCCGCGGAATGATGTGCAATCCAGCGCGATGCCGCATGCACAATGAGCGCAAAGGTAGAAAACTACGTTACAGACATCGCCACGAGGATTACCGCCACCGCAACGGTCCAAGTGGGCGACACATATCGAGGCGAATAAACTGCGCGAAAACCGCACCAAAGAAAACGAGCGCTTTCGGATTGGATAGGTTCGTGATCACCCCGAGCTTATAAGCGCGCCACCCAGTCATGTCATCGATGCTGCCGGCCGCGATGGCCTGTTCCGTGTAATCTTCGGTGCCCACCACCGTTGGTGCGCGGCGGGAAGCGAAGCCAGAGCGAACCGAAGATGCACCCATATAGACAAGAAAAGCCCGCCAATGAGTTGCAGCGCACCCAACACACTAGGCCGTGCAGTGATCACCGCGGAGCGCCAGCCAAGGATGCCGTCACCCAAGACTCTGTGCCGCTGCACACCCCAACGCACACATCAACCCGGCGCGGGTCGCCCGCGGGGCCACGCGGATGACTTGCACCAAGTCGAGTTCAAATTTAACGTGTAGTGCTTAACCTCTGCGATGAACTCTTTGATCCCGGGACGTGATGAGGACTGGGGCTATTGTGCTCCCCCGAACGCTACGGCCCGGGGACACGAGGCTGTGTCGCAGGTGCAAGCGAGAGGACCAGGAGCGAAACACAGACCGCTGAGTAGACGCAGTCACGGTAAAGACGGAGCCGTCTAGGCGGTGCTCGAGGTTGCGCGAGATACGGTGACGCTGGGCGTCGGTAAGCGATGCGCATTCGGCGACATCGATGGAAAGCTGGACTTTGCCGTCCGTCGTGTTGACGCCCTGGCCGCCTGGAGTCGACGATTTCGCGAAACGCTCCGCGAGATCGGCGGCGATGACCGCACCGTCGGGGATCCCCGGGCCGGGCGCTATGGTCAGGTCGTTCATGCCGCCCAGCCTAGGTGCCCACAACCCTTTCTCGTCTCGGCGGAAGCGGAGACCGCGTCGCGACGGCCGGGATCCAGCCTCAGTATTATCCTCGTCACCGGTTGATTCGAACGCTTTTTGCTCCTCCTTCTCCCGTCGGGCTTCGATTTCAGCGGCCTCCGTAGGTGGCAGTGATCGCTAGATCCCTCGAACTACCGGTTCCGATCAGCGGTCGAAGGATTTTCGCAGCAGCCGGACCTGCGGCGCCGGTGCCGCCGCCGTAGCCTGACGAGCATCCCCGCCATGACGGCCATCACGACGGCGGTCCCGGCACCGATGATCCAGGGATTACCGAGGAGCCCACCGACGCCTGCAAGTGCTCCGCCCGCCGCGATGAACGGCAGGCCGCAACAGAGCAGCGACGGAAGCGCGCAGCATGCCAGCAAGAGCAGCCCGGTCACTGCAGCGACGACGGGACCGGCGCGCCATTCGTCGCGGTCCTGATCGGCGCTCATCGTCTGCTTCAGGATGAGATCTCCCCGATTGCCTGTGTTGCCGTTCATGCGCAGCACGACAGCAGCGACGGGTCGGTGGTGAAGGCCTTCGCGGCGATCCGGATGCCCTCGGCCATGGTCAGGTAGGGGGCCCAGGCGTTGGCGACCTCGGCGACGGTCCTGCCGAGCACGTGGACGCCTGCGGCGGCGAGCTCCCCGGCGTCCTTGGCGACGGCGGTCAGGCCGAGGATCTCGTTCGTCTCGGCGTTCACGACGATCTTGATGAACCCGCGGGTGTCGCGGTTCACCAAGGCGCGGGGCACGTGGTGCAGGGGCAGGACGCGGCAGTCGCAGCGGATCCCCGCGGCGAGGACGTCCTTCTCGGTCATCCCGACCGCGCCGATCGCGGGCCCGGTGAACGTCACCCGCGGCAGGCGGGCGTAGTCGACGGACCGGTCGGCGTCGGCGAACGCGTTCTCGGCGACGAGGGTGCCGTGGTGGGCGGCGACGTAGACGAACTCGGGGTGCCCGGTCACGTCGCCCGCGGCCCAGACCCGCGGGTTCGAGGACTGCAGCCGGTCGGAGACGACCACCTCGCCGGAGTCTCCGGTATTCACCCCGACCGCATCGAGGTTCAGGCCATCGGTGACGGGACGGCGTCCGAGGGCGACCAGGACCTGGTCGGCGCGGAACTCCTGCGAGCCGCCGGACAAGGCGGCGGTCACGACGGCCTCGCCTCCCGTGCCGCGGGAGACCCGGGTGGGCACTGCGCGGCTGACGACGCGGATGCCCTCGTCGGCGAACACCTCCTGGAGCGCCTTCGACACCTCCGGCTCCTCCTTCGAGGCCTGCCGGGACCGCACGAGCAGCGTGACCTGCGAGCCGAGGCGGGCGAACAGCTGCGCCTGCTCCAGGGCGACGTCGGCGTACTTCTCGCCGCGCAGCGACTCCACCAACGCTTGCTTCCCAGCGATCAGCGCGGGCATGTCGACGGGATCCGCCGTCGTCGCGATCCCGGGGAACCGGGTTGCGGCGTCGACCGCGACGTGCCGCGCGCCGGCCGCGGCAATGAGCGACTTCGACGGGACGCAGCCCGTGTTCACGCAGGTGCCGCCGAGCGTCCCGCGCTCGATCATCACCACCGACTTCCCGAGCGTGCTGGCGCGGATCGCAGCGGCGAACGCGCCGCCTCCCGATCCGATGATGGCGAGATCGTACTTCGTAGGCATCGCTGCTCCTGTCAACTCTTGGCTTTCTGCTCTGTCTCAGCCATACTGGACCTTCCAGTGCAGGGGAAGGTCAAGCGCGGCCACGGAGGGAGACAGTAATGTGGATCGGAGAACTCGCCGAGAGGGCGGGCACTACCGCGAAGACCCTTCGCTTCTACGAGGAACAGGGCCTTCTGCCCCCGATCGAGCGCACGCCGTCCGGATACCGCGACTACGCGCCCGAGACGGTCGCTCGGATCGACTTCATCCACCGCGGCCAGGCCGCGGGCCTCACCCTCGCCCAGATCCGCCAGATCCTCGACATCCGCGACGGCGGCCATGCGCCCTGCGAGCACGTGCGCGACCTGCTTGACGTGCGCCTCGCTGAGATCGAGCAGCAGATCGCGCAGCTCTCCGTGCTGCGCGACACTATCGCGGACCTTAGCCAGGACGCCGCGCACCCGGATCCTGAAACGTGCAGCACCGATCAAGTGTGTAGGTACTTGTAGACGGCGGGAGTCAATGACTCAAACGCTACAACCCCGATATGCGCTAGCGCATGTCGATGCCGCCGGTGCCCACCTCGATGATTTTGGTGGTGGCCGCGATAGCACACAGCAGCGGCATCGGGGCGGAGGCCTGCAGCGCGAAGTGGTGGACTCGGAAGGACGCGTTGTTCACGCCGATTTCGTCCGCAGCCTGGGTGATCTCCAGACGAGTCTTGGCGATCTTTTCCGCAGATGGCCCGCACTAGCTGCCGAAGGCGTAATGCCCGAAGCTTAAGAAGCCGAACGCTTTCATTGGATAACACTCCTTTTGATGGTGTTAACGAGAGGGAGTAACTTTGCAACGACATACCGCCGAGTTCAAGTTCAACGTGTAGTTACGCGTCTGGGCTGCCCACGCAAAACTCGTTGCCTTCTGGATCCTGCATAACGGTCCATACCAATCCCGGCGCCTCGTGGGCACCGAGTTCGGTAGCGCCTAGCCCCTTCAGTCGTTCCACCAAGTCTTCGCGGTCAGCCCCGCCGCCGTCGATATGCATGCGGTTCTTCCCAGGAGTGGGATCCTCCACGCGCTGAAATCCCAGAGCGGGCGTGGAATCAACCATGACGAAGTCCCCGTAATCTGCGGCGATCTCGCAGCCTGTGGCAGCGGACCAGAACTCAGCGAGCTTTGATGGATCGTGACAGTCGAAAGTGATCTGGCGGATTTTGAAGTCGGCGACGCTCATGGTTTCCATTGTGGGGCTGCGGTAACGCGCCTGCAACAATGCGGGGTGCCGCGCGCTCAGTAGGCAAGGCCGTCCAGGAACCATTACCGTAGTTGTGTGCAAGGTTCACGCCAGCGACTGGGGGCAGAAATGAATCTCGCACACGTTAAACTGCGCCGACACTCTGTGAAGTTCAAATTAAACCTGTAACGCGGGGAGCTGATGACACTTCGCGTTATTGGGGGTAGGTTGAAGCGCGGTCTGTTCGTTCGCCGACGCGGCCGCCGCCGGATTCTCGGCGGCGATTCCGGCCCGAACCTCGGGGACATCCCCCCATCTTCGATAGCTTTAGTGAGCACGACCATCTGATCTGGTGCGCCGGTTTTCGTTCGGCTCTCGGTCTATTCCGCCACCTCATGCGCGGCCGCGAAACCGCGGTGAAGAATCTGCATCTAGTCGCTTACGGCAACTGGAACGGCGAGGGCTCGGCAACGCTGATGAGGGTGGGGTCCTTTGTCAAACACACTGACCAGGTAGTCGCAGGCTGTGTCGATGAGACTCGGCAACACTCCGAATGGATGTCCGCGGTATCAAGGCCGCTGAACTATTCAAGTTGCGGGACGTAAAGAGTCTCGCGGTGACGCTTGGTCCCTGAGCAAGTTCGATCCTTCCACGATCTGCACTGGAGACGCCGAGCGCTCGGGGGCCTTTGACCGGCTGGGGCACGTGCCGGGTGGTGGCTCGCCCACAGCCCTCATGCCCACACGCACCGAGAAGGGACAGGTCACCGGGTACGATCCCGATTCCACGGAGACGGACCGTGAACTCGAATGACGTGTCTGGCCCAAGGTGTGTCCGCTCGGCGTGTGGTTTAACCCTTATGAGACTTGCCGGTCACAGCCTCAGCGCTTCGCTTGCGCAGCCCGCAGGCCGTTCAAGATCACGATCACTTCGGCGACCTCGTGAACCAACACGACGGCAGCCAGGCCCAGCACGCCGCTGATTGCCAGTGGCATCAACACGATGATGATGGCCAGAGACAGCACGATGTTCTGGTTGATGATCCTGCTTCCTCGGCGGGCGTGCTGCAGCGCCTTCGGGATTAGCCGGAGGTCGTGGCCGGTGAAGGCGACGTCAGCGGACTCGATCGCGGCGTCAGAGCCGGTCGCTCCCATCGCTATGCCCACCGTCGCACCCGCCAGTGCCGGCGCGTCGTTGATGCCGTCGCCGATCATCGCCGTCGGCGTCTTGGAGGAGAATTCGGCGACGATGCTTGCCTTGTCCTCAGGGCGCAGCTCGGCGCGCACGTCGTTAATTCCGGCGATTCCAGCCAGCGCCCGGGCGGTGCGAGTGTTGTCGCCGGTGAGCATGCTTACTTCCACGTCGTTGGCGTGCAGGGCCTGCACGGCTTCGGGCACCTCGGGCCGCAACTCGTCGCGGACCCCGATCGCCCCGGCGAGAGCGTCATCGACGGTGACCAGGACGCAGGTCTGGCCCTCGGACTCCATGCGCTCAACGTCCGCTTTCAGTGGCCCGGCGTCGATCCATCGGGGGCTGCCCACCAGCACCCGTCGGCCTTCGACGGTGCCGCCAATGCCATGCCCAGCTTCCTCGCTGATGTCCGAGGCGGTGGGCGCTTCGGGCCCCGCTGCCGCGATCGCTGCGGCGAGGGGGTGTGTCGATTGCTGCTCAACTGCTGCCGCGAAAGAAAGCACCTGCGTCCGATCGAATCCGTCTGCCGGGACCACTCCGGTAACCTCAGGCTGGTTGCGGGTAAGGGTTCCGGTTTTGTCCACTGCCAGGTGACGGATACCGCCGAGTCGCTCGAACGCCGCGCCGGACTTGATGACCACTCCGAACTGGCTGGCCGCGCCGATCGCGGCCACGACCGTCAGCGGCACGGAGATTGCCAGCGCGCACGGCGACGCTGCGACCAGGACTACCAGCGCACGGGTGATCCACATCTCAGAGTCGCCCAGCAGCGAGCCGATAACGCCGACCAGCACCGCCAGGATCATCACCCCGGGCACTAGGGGTTGGGCAATCCGGTCGGCGATCCGGGCGCGGTCGCCCTTTTCCGCCTGCGCTTGCTCGACCAGGTCCACGAGTGTGGTCAGCGAGTTGTCCGTCCCAGCTGCGGTCGTCTCGACCTCCAGCACCCCGGCGGAGTTGATCGCTCCCGCAGGCACTTCGTCGCCGGGCGCAACCTCCTCCGGAATGGATTCTCCGGTGATCGCTGAGGTGTCAAGGCTGGAGCGCCCAGACCGAACGATGCCGTCCGTGGCGATCCGCTCCCCGGGGCGCACGAGCATTAGCTCGCCAACCTCGAGGTCCTTCGCTGCGACCTCGGCCGCTGTGCCGTCGCGCAGCACCGTCGCGGTCTGCGGTACCAGCTTCAACAGTGCCCGCAGTCCGCCTTGGGCCCGGTCCATCGCCTTGTCTTCCAGTGCCTCGGCGATCGAGTACAGGAACGCTAGCGCCGCGGCCTCTCCGACGAATCCGAGGATCACCGCGCCGACCGCGCTGATCGTCATTAGCAAGCCAATGCCGAGCTTGCGCTTCGTGACAAGGTTTCGGATCGCTCCAGGCGCGAACGTGTAAGCGCCCAACAGCAGGCCAACCCAATACAGTACCGTCGCGGGCGTCTCCAAGTCGGACCAGTCCAGCGCCAGTCCTGTTATGAGGGCTACGCCGGAGAAAATCGGCAGCAGTAGCTCAGGGTCCTTCCACCATGGCCGATCGAGCTCGTCAATCTCCGTAGCAGGTTCGTGTTCGCATCCACATGCTGAACTCATGCGTCCTTTCCTTTCTCGCCGCAGTCGGGCACCGAGCACTCAGTGTCGATGCAGGGGGCATTCTCGTCGACGGCCAGCGTCGCGTGGAGCAGCGCTTCGAGCGCTGCCGCGAGGTGGGGATCGGCGATTTCGTAGCGGGTCTTGCGGCCCTCCGGCTCAGCGACGACAATGCCACAATCGCGCAGGCAGGACAGGTGGTTCGAGACGTTCGAGCGGGTCAGATCCAAGCTTTGCGCGAGCACGGCCGGGTAGCTCGGACCGTCTAGTAGGGTTAGCAGGATTCGGGAGCGCGTCGGATCAGCCATGGCCCGGCCGAGCCGGTTCATGACGTCGAGGCGCGAAGCAATAGTCAGCATGCGCTGAATTATACAGTATGCGATGAACTATTTAAAATGGGCTGAACTAACAGTCACGCGAAAGTCCTGCCACCTGCAAGAATTAGTCGATGGGATAGCCGATGACTGGTCCTTCGCGGTTCGGCTGCCAACCCAACGCGGGGGCGACGTGGGCAGCGAAGTTCTCCAGAATCTTCACGTGGATGTCCACACCCACCCCTGTGGGGATGGTGATGAACAGGGTGTCGGCGGACATGACGGCGGCGTAGGTGCGGCCAGCGACACTGACACCAGGTTCTCCATCAAGGGCTAGACACTCACGGACATTGCGTACGGGTCGAACCACACGTAGCGAAGCTTTCTAATAGCCAAATGACTAACTTTTTTCGCTGGTATCCGGGAATGATACTTCCTTGAAGTCGGCGGTGTTGGCTACCCCGCGTACGAAGTACTGGAACTGCTGCTTGGAAACCACTTTGGTCTACGAAGACATAGCCTTCAATCTACACCGCGGGAAAATTGCGTTTCACGCTCGGTATAGGCCTTTCGCAGTTGGTTAATTCGAAATTCGTTCACCGCCTGCTCTGCCACCCATGCAATTAACACGGTGTTTAGTCATCTTCGAGCGAGGCGAGTAGCTCCTTTAAGTGCGTATCGATGTCATCGAGCTTTTTAATAACGGCAACGGCGAAAACGATACTAATGACTAGAGCGATAATGCTGAGCATTAATGCCTTCCTTTACTCTGGTGCCCCATTACAGTGGACCTGGTTCCTTGCGAGGCGATTAAATCATGGTTCTGGTCAGGCGGAAGGGTGCGCGGTGGGAAAGGGGGACGTCGGCAAGCAAAAGCGCCGCGCCCCAGAAAAGGGAAACGCGGCGCTAGAGCAATCCGGCGGCAGGCTGCTTAGTGGTCAGCGCCTTGGATGGAGTGCTTGTGATCGCGGACTGCTTCGCCCTCAGCGTAGAGCGGCATATCCTGCTTAGCCTTGTACCACTCAGCGTGGTTTGGCTCCAGCGGGGTGCGGCCGGCGATGAGGTCAGCGGCCTTCTCGCCCACCATCATGGTTGGGGCGTAGATATTGCCGTTGGTCACGGACGGGAAGACGGAGGCATCCGCAATGTAGAGGCCTTCGACGCCCCATACACCCATGGTGTCTGGGTTAACCACGGCCATAGGATCGGACTCCGCGCCCATCTTGGCGGTGCAGGATGGGTGCAGCGCGGTCTCGCCATCGTTGCGGACCCACTCCAGGATCTCCTCGTCGGTCTGGACATCCGGGCCCGGGCTGAACTCGCGGGCGCCTACCTCTTCCATAGCCTTGGTATCCAGCAGGGAGCGGGCAACGCGTACGGCCTCAACCCACTCGCGGCGGTCCTGGTCGGTCTTCAGGTAGTTGAAGAGGATGGACGGCTTGTCGTGGATATCGGCGCTCTTGATGTGAACGTGGCCCTTGGTATCGGAGAACATCGGGCCGACGTGCCACTGGAAGCCGTGCTTGACGTCCGCCTTCTGGCCGTCATAACGCACGGCCATCGGCAGGAAGTGGAACATGAGGTTCGGGTAGTCCTCGTTCTCATTGGAGCGCACGAAGCCGCCACCTTCAAAGTGGGAGGTAGCAACCGGACCCTTGTGGGTCAGCAGCCACTGCAGACCCATGAACGGCCAGCGCCACTTATCCAGGTAAGGCTGGGAGGAAGCGGTGGACTTGGTGGTCTCATACTGGATGTAGACCTCGAGGTGGTCCTGCAGGTTCTCGCCCACACCTGGCAGGTGCTTGACGACGTCAATTCCGTGCTTTTCCAGAATCTCACGGTCACCAATGCCGGAGATTTCCAGCAGCTGCGGGGTGTTAATGGCACCGGCGGACAGCACGATCTTTTCGGCATAAACGCGGTGAACGCCGCCCTGCCACTCGTACTCGACACCGACGGCCTTCTGGCCCTCGAAGAGGATCTTGGTGGTAAATGCGCGGGTGCGGATCTCGAGGTTCTCGCGATCCATGTTGGGGTAGAGGTAGGCACGGGCAGCGGACCAGCGCTTGCCGTTCTTAATATTGCGGTCGAACGGAGCGAAGCCTTCCTGGCGGTAACCATTGACGTCATTGGTCAGGTTGTAGCCGGCTTCCTGCACAGACTTGAACAGGGCCTGGAAAAGCTCGGAGGTAGCCGGACCGCGGGAGAGGTACAGCGGGCCATCGTGGCCACGGCGCGGATCGTTCGGCTCGGCCGCAGCGGCGGTTTCCATGCGGTTGAAGTACGGCAGGCAGTGGGCGAAGTCCCAGTTCTCCATGCCCGGGTTCTGGCCCCACTTCTCATAGTCCATCGGGTTACCGCGCTGGTAGATCATGCCGTTGATGGAAGAAGATCCGCCGAGAACCTTGCCGCGGGCATGGTAGACGCGGCGGCCGTTCATCTCCGGCTCCGGATCGGACTCGTACATCCAGTCATAGTTCTTTGCGCCGATTGGGAAAGAGAAACCGGATGGCATGTGAATGAACAGATCCCACAGGGAATCTGGGCGGCCAGCCTCAAGGACCAGCACGCGGGTGTTCTTGTCTTCGGTCAGGCGTGCGGCGATGACGGAGCCTGCGGAGCCGCCGCCAACGACGACGACGTCGCTTACTTCATCGGTGACCTTTTTAGCGGAACGCTTCTTGGTCAGCTTGTCCATAAAACCCATAAATCCCCTTCTTTCTGTGAAATATTTCACACGTCAAGATTGCCCCACCGGAAGTGAAAATATTGTAATTTATACAAAATCCTGTATTTATTCACATCACCTTATGTGCGGGCACTATCTCCAGAGTACACACCCCTCTAGAAGTTTGCCCATCTTAATGTATATTTACCTTGTCCGGATGGATTTCTCTGAAGATGAAATCCGAAGTCTTTGCGCATAGTTCGCCCCCATATGATTCATTTCACTCACCTATCTCTCCCTGCGATCTTGTGAGCATTTTGGGGCACCCGTGCGAAAGATTCGGCCCAAACCAACCAACAATAGGAGAAGTAGATGGCTAACTTTGACCCTCACGATGCTGAGGAGTCTCACACTTCAAGTAAATCCCCCCAAGAAGGGGGTAAAAACACCTCTCTCGCAACCCCGTCCGGGGAGCCCAAGAAGCGCAGCCCGCGCTACCAAGTTCGTGCCCTCGTCGGCAGCTATAAGGCCGAAACCGGCGACGCCGTAGGCGCAGACCAGGTCCCTGCTCCCAAGACCAACTGGCCGGTATTTATCATCTCCGGCGTGCTCATCGTAGCCATGGCACTCTACGCCGGGTTTGGCCGTGATTCCGCGGCAGAAACTTTGGCCAATGTCACCGGCTGGATCGGCACTAATCTCGGCTGGTTCTACGTTCTCACCGCCACCATCGCCGTGGTCTTCGTCCTTTATATTGCCATCTCCAATGCCGGCAATATTCGCTTAGGCCCGGACCACTCGCGGCCTAAATTCAATACTTTCTCCTGGGTATCCATGCTCTTTGCCGCCGGCATTGGCGTGGACCTTATGTTCTTCGCCGTCGCCGAGCCGGTCACCATGTACATGGCGCCGCCCGTGGGCGAGGGCGAGACCATGCAGGCCGCCAAAGAAGCCGTGGTCTACGCCATGTTCCACTATGGCCTGACCGGCTGGGCCCTCTACGCACTCATGGGCATGGCTTTCGGCTACTTTGCCTACCGCCTGAATATGCCGCTGGCGATTCGCTCCGCGCTCTACCCGCTCATCGGCAAGCGCGTGCACGGCCCTATCGGCTCCGCAGTAGACGTCGCGGCCATGCTGGGCACCGTCTTCGGTGTCACCGCCTCGCTGGGCATCGGCGTCGTGCAGCTATCCTATGGCTTCCACCTCATTTTCGGCTTTGAGCAAGGCCTCGGATTGCAATCTGCGCTCATCATTATCGCCGTGGCCATTGCCACGCTATCTGCTGTATCCGGCGTCGATAAGGGCATTCGCTTCCTCTCCGAGCTGAACGTCTATCTGGCCATCGCGTTGATGATTTACGTCGTCGTCTTTGGCAAAACCGCCTACCTCTTCGATGCCATCGTGACCAATATCGGCGACTATGTCTCGAAGTTCCCGTCCTGGACCATGGAGACCTTTGCCTTCGCAGAGGACCAGGCTGCCGCCGATACCTGGATGCAGTCCTGGACCCTCTTCTTCTGGGCATGGTGGATTGCTTGGGCGACCTTCGTCGGCCTCTTCTTGGCCCGCATCTCCCGCGGCCGCACCCTGCGCCAATTCATCTTCGGCACCCTGACCTTCCCGTTCCTATTCATCCTCATGTGGATGTCCTTCTTCGGCAACACCGCCTTGGACATGGTCCGCTCCGGTGACTACCCCGAATTCGCCGAGAACGCGATTAACGTGCCAGAGCAGGGCTTCTATGACATGCTGCACGAGTTCCCGGGCTCTGGCATCGTCATCTTCTTGACCACCTTTATCGGCCTACTGCTCTACATCACCTCGGCCGATTCCGGCGCCTTGGTGATGTCCAACTTCACCTCCCGCATCACGGATAATCGCCAGGATGGTTCCCGCTGGCTGCGCATCTTCTGGTCCGTAACCGTAGGCGCGCTGACCTTGGCCCTGCTGCAGATCGACGGCATCGCCACCGTGCAGTCCGCGACCGTTGTGATGGGCCTGCCGTTCGCCTTCGTGGTGTACCTCATCATGTTCTCCCTGTGGAAGTCCCTGCGCCTAGAAAACGTGCAGCGCGAGGCCCGAACCACCGCTATACATGGCGTGATTTCCTCCCGCACCGAGCGCGAGCCTTCGGATTCCAACTTGTGGAAGAACCGCCTCGACCGTGCCAATACCTTCCCCTCCAAGAAGGAGATGGATACCTACCTGCGCGAAACCGCCACTTACGCCCTCGAGCAGGTAGCAACGCACATGCGCAGCCGCGGCTACGATGCCCTCTTGCTCACCAGCGAGCTTCCCGACGTCGAACTTCCCCAGCTCGACCTCGAGGTAAAGCTGCACAACGAGCGCATGTTCCGCTACCAGCTCTTCCCGGTTACGGCCGAGCGCCCGGACTTCAGCACGGGCGAGGGCGACGAGTACTACCGCCTTGAGGTCTATGACATGACTGGTTCCTTGGGCTATGACGTCTACGGCTATTCCGAGAACCAGATCATCAATAACGTGCTGGATCTCTATGAGCGCCACCTGGCCTTCCTCTACATGCAGCAGACCCAGCCGGGCGATTCCGATGTCTCCGATGGCGCCGAGCCGGAGCGCACCTGGCGCGAAGATAGCTAAGCTGGCCAGTACAACTACCTCTACGAGAGAAAGGTTGCTTTTCACTTGAGCACCCAGAACACTCTGTTCGACCCCACCCAGACCGATTTGCTGAAGGGCGTGCATGCCGACGGCGCCCCGAAGTCCCTGTTCATCAACGGTAAGTGGGAAGCCGCCCAGAGCGGCGAAACCCGCACCATCATTTGCCCGGCCGATGGCTCCACCGTCGGCCTCGTCTCCGAAGCCTCTGACGAGGACACCGAGCGCGCCATCAAGGTTGCCCGTGAAACCTTTGATAACGGCGAGTGGGCCAATACCCCGTCCGCCGAACGCGGCAAGCTCGTCATCCGCGTGGCCGATTTCATCCGTGAGCACAAGGAGCTTTTCGCTCAGGCCGAGTCCGCTGATACCGGCAAGCGCTACGAGGAGTCCTTGGGCGATATGGATGACATCGCCAATGCCTTCGAGTTCTTCGGCACCTTGGCCCAGCACCAGGCCGGCCGCGTAGTCGACCCGCAGGATCCCAACCTGCGCTCGCGCATCGACGCCGAGCCCGTTGGCGTCTGCGGCCTGATTACGCCATGGAACTACCCGCTGTTGCAGGTCTCCTGGAAGGTCGGACCAGCCCTGGCAGCCGGCAATACCTTCGTCCTCAAGCAGGCGGAGCTCACCCCGCACACCGCGATGCTGCTCATGGCCGTCCTCAAGGAGTGCGGTCTGCCCGACGGCGTGGGCAACCTCATTACCGGCGCTGGCGCTAACTGCGGCAACCCGCTGTCCCAGCACCCGGATGTAGACATGGTCTCCTTCACCGGTGGCCTGGCCACCGGAAAGATCATCGCCAAGAATGCCGCGGAGACCGTCAAGCGCACCGCACTCGAGCTCGGTGGCAAGAACCCGAACGTCATCTTCGCAGATGCCGACTTCGACGTCGCCGTGGACAACGCACTCAATGGCGCCTTCTTCCACTCCGGCCAGGTCTGCTCCGCAGGCTCCCGCATCGTCGTGGAAGAGTCCCTGCACGATAAGTTCGTCGATGCCCTGGTAGAGCGCGCCAATAAGATCAAGATCGGCGGCCCGACCGATGACAAGGCCGAGACCGGCCCGCTCATCTCCGCCGAGCACCGCGAGAAGGTTGCCGCCTACGTGGACAAGGCTCGCGAGCAGGGCGCCAAGATCCTCACCGGCGGCCGCGCCGCTACCAGCGAGGACACCAATGGCCAGCACGGCACCGGCAACACCGACTTGGGCGCTGGTGTCTACTACCTGCCGACCATCATCGATGGCGCTACCCGCGAGATGGACTGTGTCCACGACGAAGCCTTCGGCCCGACCGTGACCATCGAGACCTTCACCACCGAGGAGGAGGCCATCGAGATCGCCAATGACACCGAGTACGGCCTCGCTGGCGCCGTCTACACTTCTGACGCCGGCCGCGCCGAGCGTGTTGCTCGCGCTCTGCGCCACGGCACCATCTGGATCAACGACTTCCACCCGTACCTGCCGCAGGCAGAATGGGGCGGCTACAAGCAGTCCGGCAACGGCCGCGAGCTTGGCCCCACCGGCTTGGCTGAGTACCAGGAGCACAAGCACGTCTACCAGAACCTCTCCCCTGCCGCTTGGGATCAGTTCGGCCTCCAGTAATTAAGCCGACCACCTAGCATTCAGCCCCCGCTGCTCACGAAGAGCGCGGGGGCTGAATTTTTGCGCGAGGGACAAGTTGCGGACACGCTATTGATCTCGTTCACCTACCAAGAGGCCAGAACGCGGCCACTGCGTAGGTTCCAGATACACAACAAGCACATAGTGGCGATTTCACGGGAGAAAATCTACGAAATGCGCTTGTTATGCACCCAGCGTCAATGCAAACTGACTACGCGGAAACGGCGTCTTCCAGCTCAGCCAGCAAGGAAGTGGTGCGCTCCACCTTGAAATCGACTGGACGGAATTCACCCTCTGCCCAGTCGGTGGCGAGGAAGAACTCGATCTGGTTGCGCAGCTGCGGCATGGAGAAGTTCACCACGATAGGGCGCCATGCCTCGATGGCGCGGACCGCACCGGATGGACCGTAGCCAACGAAGGCAACGGGCTTGCCGGCCCACTCTGCGGCCAGGCTGTCGAAGGCATTCTTGAACGGGCCCGGCACGGATCGGTTGTACTCCGGGGTGACAAAGATGAACCCATCGCAAGCGTCGACGGCATCGGACCATGCCTGGACCTTCTCGTCCTCGTACTGCTTATTAGCAGCAGCCGGTACAACCTCGGTGGTCAGAACCGGAATATCGAATTCCTTGAGGTTCAGCAAGGTGTACTCCACGCCGTCCTTACGGCCCTGGGCCAGGTCATAGAGCCACTCACCCACGACCTTGCCGGCCGAGTTATCGCGGGTAGTGCCGATGATGATGCCGATACGAGACATAAGAGAACCTTCTTTCCTTCAAGCTTTATGTAACGTCCCTAGCTTACCGCCCGTGCCGAAACTTGTCTGATGGTGATGTTGATACGTCCTTCACTCAACCCGCACCCCTCCGGCAACGTGCCATCATTAACGCGCACCACCCCGTGGTAGGCAAAGCGCTTTGGCCCGCCAAAGACCACCAAATCCCCAGAGCACAACGTGATATCGTCCCACGGCCGCGTGCGCGCCTCGGTGTGCCCCATGCGGAAAAGCGCCTCATCCCCAATGGACAGCGAAATCACTGGGGCGGGCGATTCCTCCGAATCATCCACATGCATGCCCATGGCTGAGCCCGGCGGATAGTAATTAACTAGCGCCATCTCCGGAACGAAGTTCTCCACCCACGGCTCTAGCTCAGGTGCTACCTCAGCCGCGGCGCGCAGCGCTCCCGGAGCAATCCGCCGCAAGCTCTCCGGCACCGGCGGAACCCGTGTGCCGTCCATATTGTCCACATACCGATAGCTGGGATAATGCCAATACCTGCCCAAATGCAGCTGAAATACGCTCATTTGCCCGCCGGATTTCAACCGCGGCCGCACCATCGCCATCGGCGTACCCGCATACTCGCGCGCAATGCCGCGCATCTCTTCTACCAAGGCCTTCTGCTTATCGACGCCCACCCATCCCGGCACATGCCCCACCCCCGGAGCCACACGCACGCTCGGCCGCGGCAGCGAATCAAAAAGCATGACCTCACCCTAATCCCAGCATCCCAATAAATCGATCCACTCGCCCTCTACAATGACACCCATGGATGCACAGGAGCGGCAGAACTTGGAACGCTACG
>ERZ500974.65-NODE-65-length-29498-cov-7.218286_pt1 | contig 29498 bp, 41 predicted proteins | sample MGYA00248868_ERZ500974 | MGnify/ENA primary metagenome ERZ500974 (study PRJEB25958, sample SAMN03398564) | human skin metagenome | study: EMG produced TPA metagenomics assembly of the Human Skin Microbiome Metagenome (human skin metagenome) data set.
TCGTGTGCTCTTCCGATCTAGTGAAATACCTCCCTTTTGTGGATTAGTCTATTTGTCGACATTTTGTGTTGGTGGTGAGTGTGGTGCAGCCTGAGCTTCCAGAGTCTCGCGATTGGTGTGAGGAGACGCGTCGTTGGTGGGGTGTGTGGGGTGAGGATCCGCGCGCTCAGTACGTGTCTGATGAGGAGTGGTTGTTTCTTCTTGATGCGGCTGTGATTCATGATGTGGTGTGGAGTGAGGGTCGCGCGGATTTGGTGGCTTCGCTTCGTGCTCATGTGAAGGCGTTTATGGCCATGTTGGATCGGTATTCGGTTGATGTGGCGTCTGGTGGCCGTGGTGGGGGTTCTGCGGTGGCGATGATTGACCGGTATAGGAAGCGCAAGGGGGCCTGATTAGGTGTTTGGTGTTGTTGGGTCTCAGGTTCCTCGTCACCGTGTGGCTGCGGCGTATTCGGTGTCTGCTGGTGGTGATGCTGGGGAGTTGGGTCGTGCGTATGGGTTGACGCCTGATCCGTGGCAGCAGCAGGTGTTGGATGATTGGCTTGCTGTCGGTGGTAATGGCAGGCTTGCTTCGGGTGTGTGTGGGGTGTTTGTGCCTCGCCAGAATGGCAAGAATGCGATTTTGGAGATTGTTGAGTTGTTTAAGGCGACTATTCAGGGTCGCCGTATTTTGCATACGGCTCACGAGTTGAAGTCGGCTCGTAAGGCGTTTATGAGGTTGAGGTCGTTTTTTGAGAATGAGCGGCAGTTTCCTGACTTGTATCGTATGGTGAAGTCGATTCGTGCGACGAATGGTCAGGAGGCTATTGTGTTGCATCATCCGGATTGTGCCACGTTTGAGAAGAAGTGTGGCTGTCCGGGTTGGGGTTCGGTGGAGTTTGTGGCCCGTTCTCGTGGTTCGGCTCGCGGGTTTACGGTTGATGATTTGGTGTGTGATGAGGCTCAGGAGTTGTCGGATGAGCAGTTGGAGGCTTTGCTTCCTACGGTGTCTGCGGCTCCTTCGGGTGATCCGCAGCAGATTTTTTTGGGCACCCCGCCGGGGCCGCTAGCGGATGGTAGCGTGGTGTTGCGTCTTCGCGGGCAGGCTTTGTCGGGTGGTAAGCGGATTGCGTGGACGGAGTTTTCGATTCCTGACGAGTCGAACCCGGACGATTTAGCTAGACAATGGCGGAAATTGGCTGGTGACACGAATCCGGCGTTGGGTCGTCGTCTGAATTTTGGGACTGTGTCTGATGAGCATGAGTCTATGTCTGCTGCCGGGTTTGCTCGTGAGCGGCTTGGCTGGTGGGATCGTGGACAGTCTGCCGCGTCTGTGATACCGGCCGATAAGTGGGCTCAGTCTGCGGTTGATGATGTTGAGCTTTCTGGTGGGAAGGTGTTTGGGGTTTCGTTTTCGCGGTCTGGGAATAGGGTTGCTTTGGCTGGTGCTGGCAGGACTGATGCTGGTGTTCATGTTGAGGTTATTGATGGCCTGTCGGGGACGATTGTGGATGGTGTAGGCCAGCTGGCTGATTGGCTGGCGTTGCGTTGGGGTGACGCGGAAAAGATTATGGTTGCCGGTTCGGGTGCTGTGCTTTTGCAGAAGGCTTTAAGTGATCGTGGTGTTCCGGGTCGGGGTGTTGTGGTTGCCGATACTGGGGTGTATGTGGAGGCGTGTCAAGCCTTTCTGGAAGGTGTCAGGTCTGGTGTTGTGTCTCACCCTAGGGCTGATTCTCGCCGTGACATGTTGGATATTGCTGTGAGGTCGGCGGTTCAGAAGCGTAAGGGTTCGGCTTGGGGCTGGGGCTCGACGTTTAAGGATGGTTCTGAGGTTCCTTTGGAGGCTGTGTCGCTGGCGTATCTTGGTGCGAAAACAGTTAAAGTGAAGCGGCGTGAACGGTCTGGTAGGAAGCGGGTGTCTGTGGTATGAACGTGGACGAGTTGGCTCTGATTGAGGGCATGTACGATCGTATCCAAAGGTTGTCTTCGTGGCATTGCCGTATTGAGGGCTACTATGAGGGCTCTAGCCGGGTGCGTGATTTGGGGGTGGCTATTCCTCCGGAGTTGCAGCGTGTGCAGACGGTGGTGTCGTGGCCTGGTATAGCTGTGGATGCTTTGGAGGAGCGTTTGGATTGGCTTGGCTGGACGAATGGTGACGGCTACGGCTTGGATGGGGTGTATGCTGCGAATCGGCTTTCGACGGCTTCGTGTGATGTGCATTTGGATGCGCTGATTTTTGGGTTGTCGTTTGTGGCTATCATTCCTGGCGGTGATGGCACTGTTTCTGTTCGTCCGCAGTCACCAAAGAATTGTACGGGCAAGTTTTCTGCCGATGGGTCTCGTTTGGATGCTGGCCTTGTGGTGCAGCAGACGTGTGATCCTGAGGTTGTTGAGGCTGAGCTTTTGCTTCCTGATGTGATTGTTCAGGTTGAGCGGCGGGGCTCGCGTGAGTGGGTCGAGATGGGCCGTATCGTGAATGTGCTTGGTGCGGTTCCTTTGGTGCCTATTGTGAATCGTCGCCGTACGTCTAGGATTGATGGCCGTTCGGAGATTACGAGGTCTATTAGGGCTTACACTGATGAGGCTGTGCGCACACTGTTGGGGCAGTCTGTGAATCGTGATTTTTATGCGTATCCTCAGCGTTGGGTGACTGGCGTGAGTGCGGATGAGTTTTCGCAGCCTGGCTGGGTCTTGTCGATGGCTTCTGTGTGGGCCGTGGATAAGGATGATGACGGTGATACCCCGAATGTGGGGTCGTTTCCTGTCAATTCGCCTACACCGTATTCGGATCAGATGCGGCTGTTGGCGCAGTTGACTGCGGGTGAGGCGGCTGTTCCGGAACGCTATTTCGGGTTTATCACGTCTAACCCACCTAGTGGGGAGGCTTTGGCTGCCGAGGAATCTCGGCTTGTGAAGCGTGCTGAGCGGCGTCAAACGTCGTTTGGTGAGGGCTGGCTGTCGGTTGGTTTTTTGGCTGCCAAGGCGTTGGATTCTCGTGTTGATGAGGCCGCGTTTTTTGGTGATGTTGGTTTGCGTTGGCGTGATGCTTCGACGCCTACCCGGGCGGCTACGGCTGATGCTGTGACGAAGCTTGTTGGTGCCGGTATTTTGCCTGCTGATTCTCGTACGGTGTTGGAGATGTTGGGGCTTGATGATGTGCAGGTTGAGGCTGTGATGCGTCATCGTGCTGAGTCGTCTGACCCGTTGGCGGCACTGGCTGGGGCTATATCGCGTCAAACTAACGAGGTATGATAGGCGATGGCTTCGGGGGTTGAGGCGAGGCTTGCTGCGACTGAGTATCAGCGTGAGGCGGTCAGGTTTGCTGGGAAGTATGCGGGCTATTATTCTGAGCTTGGTCGTTTGTGGCGTGCCGGCAGGATGAGTGACACGCAGTATGTGCGTTTGTGTGTGGAGTTGGAGCGTGCCGGCCATGATGGTTCGGCATCGTTGGCTGCTAGGTTTGTGTCGGATTTTCGCCGGTTGAATGGTGTGGATCCGGGTTTGATTGTGTATGACGAGTTTGATGCTGCGGCGGCTTTGGCTAGGTCGTTTTCGACTATGAAGATTCTTGAGAGTGACCCGGATAGGGCGAATGACACGATTGATGCGATGGCTGCGGGTTTTGATCGGGCTGTTATGAATGCTGGTCGTGACACGGTTGAGTGGTCGGCGGGTGCGCAGGGTAGGTCGTGGCGTCGGGTGACTGATGGTGATCCGTGTGCTTTTTGTGCCATGTTGGCTACGAGGTCGGATTATACGACCAAAGAAAGGGCACTTACTACTGGACATACGCGGCGTCATAAGCGTGGTGGTAAGCGTCCGTTTGGTTCGAAGTATCATGATCATTGTGGTTGTACGGTGGTTGAGGTTGTTGGCCCTTGGGAACCAAATAGGGCTGATGCCGAGTATCAGAGGACGTATGAGAAGGCCCGTGAGTGGGTTGATGATCACGGGTTGCAGCAGTCGCCTGGCAATATTTTGAAGGCTATGCGTATTGTTGGCGGCATGAGATAATTTGATGTGGTTTCCGGTTGTGCGCCGCCGGTTATTGGTGCACAGGGTTGTCTCCCGCACGGGGGTCAACAATGTTGTGTTGTTTTCCGCAAGGAGTGTAGGGTTAGGCTATGGCCGATCAGAGTGTTGAGGAACAGAATGTTGACAATGATGTTGTGGAGTCTGGAAAGGATAACGGCATTGTTGATACGGTAAAAGACGATGGCGGGCAGGAGGTAGCCGACAATCAGTTGAAGAATGAAGGCGGTGATAAGCCGTCTGGGACTGATTGGAAGGCGGAGGCTCGCAAATGGGAGTCTCGTGCTAAAAGTAATTTTGCTGAGCTAGAGAAGCTTCGCTCCACGGGTGATAATTCAGAGTCTACTATTGATGGTCTTCGTCGTAAAAACGAGGAACTTGAGAGTAGGCTGAACGAGCTTGTTTTGGAGGGTGTGAAGCGTGAGGTGGCCACCGAGCATGGCCTCTCGGCTGATGCTGTAGCTTTCTTGTCTGGTGGTGATCGTGAGTCGCTTGCCGAGTCTGCTAAAGCTCTTAAGGGGCTGATTGACCATAGTGGTAGTGGTGGCGCTGGTGTGCGCCGTCTTGCGGGGAGTGCCCCCGTGACTGATGAGAAGCATCGCGAGGGTGTCGCTTTCGTGGATGCTTTAGTAAACAATTCTAGGAGATGATTTATCATGGCTGACGATTTTCTTTCTGCAGGGAAGCTTGAGCTTCCTGGTTCTATGATTGGTGCGGTGCGTGATCGTGCTATCGATTCTGGTGTGCTTGCTAAGCTGTCGCCGGAGCAGCCGACGATTTTCGGGCCTGTTAAGGGTGCCGTGTTTAGCGGTGTTCCTCGCGCTAAGATTGTTGGCGAGGGCGAGGTTAAGCCTTCCGCATCGGTGGATGTTTCGGCGTTTACTGCCCAGCCGATCAAGGTTGTTACCCAGCAGCGCGTGAGCGACGAGTTTATGTGGGCTGACGCTGATTACCGTTTGGGTGTGCTTCAGGATCTGATTTCGCCTGCTCTGGGTGCTTCGATTGGTCGCGCCGTTGATCTTATTGCTTTCCATGGTATCGATCCGGCTACAGGTAAGCCTGCTGCGGCTGTCAAGGTGTCGCTTGATAAGACGTCGAAGACGGTTGATGCAACCGATAGCGCTACGGCTGATCTTATCAAGGCGGTTGGGCTGATTGCGGGTGCCGGTTTGCAGGTTCCTAACGGTGTCGCCTTGGATCCTGCGTTCTCGTTTGCACTGTCTACCGAGGTGTATCCGAAGGGGTCTCCGCTTGCCGGTCAGCCGATGTATCCTGCCGCCGGTTTTGCCGGTTTGGATAATTGGCGCGGCTTGAATGTTGGTTCTTCTTCGACTGTTTCGGGTGCCCCGGAGATGTCGCCTGCTTCTGGTGTGAAGGCTATTGTTGGTGATTTCTCTCGTGTCCATTGGGGTTTCCAGCGTAACTTCCCGATCGAGCTGATCGAATATGGCGATCCGGATCAGACTGGGCGTGATCTGAAGGGCCATAATGAGGTTATGGTTCGTGCCGAGGCTGTGCTGTATGTGGCTATCGAGTCGCTTGATTCGTTTGCTGTTGTGAAGGAGAAGGCTGCCCCGAAGCCTAATCCGCCGGCCGGTAACTGATTTATTGTAGCGGTGATATGTATATGTGCAGGGGGTGGTGTTGATGGGTATCATTTTGAAGCCTGAGGATATTGAGCCTTTCGCCGATATTCCTAAAGATAAGCTTGAGGCGATGATCGCCGATGTGGAGGCTGTGGCTATCAGTGTCGCCCCCTGTATCGCTAAACCGGATTTCAAATACAAGGATGCCGCTAAGGCTATTCTGCGCAGGGCTTTGTTGCGCTGGAATGATACGGGCGTGTCGGGTCAGGTGCAGTACGAGTCTGCGGGTCCTTTCGCTCAGACTACACGGTCTAATACTCCCACGAATTTGTTGTGGCCTTCTGAGATTGCCGCGTTGAAGAAGCTGTGTGAGGGTGATAGTGGGGCTGGTAAAGCGTTCACTATTACACCGACCATGAGGAGTAGTGTGAATCATTCTGAGGTGTGTTCCACGGTGTGGGGTGAGGGTTGCTCATGCGGGTCGAATATTAACGGCTACGCTGGCCCTTTGTGGGAGATATGATATGACCAGTTTTCCTTATGGTGAAACGGTTGTGATGCTTCAACCGACTGTTCGTGTCGATGATCTTGGCGACAAGGTGGAAGACTGGTCTAAGCCTGTCGAGACTGGGTTCCATAACGTGGCCATCTATGCTTCCGTTTCGCAGGAGGATGAGGCCGCGGGGCGTGACTCTGACTATGAGCATTGGTCGATGCTTTTCAAGCAGCCTGTTGTGGGCGCTGATTATCGTTGCAGGTGGCGTATCCGGGGTGTTGTGTGGGAGGCTGACGGGTCTCCTATGGTGTGGCATCATCCGATGTCCGGCTGGGATGCGGGCACGCAGATCAATGTGAAGCGTAAGAAGGGCTGATGGGTAGTGGCTCAGGATGTGAATGTGAAGCTGAACTTGCCGGGTATTCGTGAGGTGTTGAAGTCTTCTGGGGTGCAGGCTATGTTGGCTGAGCGTGGCGAGCGTGTCAAGCGTGCAGCCTCGGCGAATGTGGGCGGTAACGCTTTCGATAAGGCCCAATACCGTAATGGTTTGTCGTCAGAGGTGCAGGTTCACCGTGTTGAGGCTGTCGCTCGTATAGGCACCACATATAAGGGTGGGAAGCGTATTGAGGCGAAGCATGGCACGCTGGCTCGTTCGATTGGGGCTGCGTCGTGATCGTCTACGATGACCCCAGGAAGTGGGCTAAACGCGTGCTCAAGGATGATGGCTGGCTGTCTGATATACCCTGTGTGGGGACGGTGCCCGATGATTTTACGGGTGACCTGATTTGGTTGGCGTTGGATGGTGGCCCGCAGTTGCATGTGCGTGAGCGTGTTTTTTTGCGCGTGAATGTGTTTTCTGATACGCCTGATCGGGCTATGTCTTTGGCGCGTCGTGTTGAGGCTGTTCTGGCTGACGGGGTTGATGGTGATCCGGTGGTGTTTTGTAGGCGTTCTACGGGTCCTGATTTGCTGGTTGATGGTGCACGTTTTGATGTGTATTCGCTGTTCGAGCTGATATGTAGGCCTGTCGAATCTGAGTAAACGTATTTGTTTTTGTTTTAATGTAATTGTTTGATATTTAATGGGGGTTGTGATGGCTGCAACACGTAAAGCGTCTAATGTTCGCTCTGCTGTTACTGGCGACGTTTATATTGGTGACGCGCACGCGGGTGATACTATTAAGGGTGTGGAGTCGGTTCCTTCCGGGCTTACCGCTTTAGGGTATCTGTCGGATGACGGGTTTAAGATTAAGCCTGAGCGTAAAACGGATGATTTGAAGGCTTGGCAGAATGCGGATGTTGTTCGCACGGTTGCTACCGAGTCTTCTATCGAGATTTCTTTCCAGCTGATCGAGTCTAAGAAGGAGGTTATCGAGCTGTTTTGGCAGTCGAAGGTTACTGCCGGATCCGATTCGGGTTCGTTCGATATTTCTCCTGGTGCCACCACTGGCGTGCACGCTTTACTGATGGATATTGTGGATGGGGATCAGGTTATTCGCTACTATTTCCCTGAGGTTGAGCTTATTGATCGTGACGAGATTAAGGGTAAGAATGGTGAAGTGTACGGGTATGGTGTCACACTGAAGGCGTATCCTGCCCAGATTAATAAGACGGGTAATGCGGTGTCTGGTCGGGGGTGGATGACGGCTTTAAAAGCTGATACTCCTCCGGCTCCCCCGAAGCCTCCAAAGCCTGAGCCGGATCCGAATCCACCGTCCGATAACTGATACACGATTTTAGGGATTGTTGATAGATGAGTGACACAGGTTACACGTTGAAGATTGGTGACCGTAGCTGGGTGTTGGCGGATGCTGAGGAGACGGCGCAGGCTGTTCCTGCCCGCGTTTTCCGTCGTGCAGCTAAGATTGCTCAGTCGGGTGAGTCTGCGGATTTCGCCCAGGTTGAGGTGATGTTTTCTATGTTGGAGGCTGCCGCCCCGGCGGATGCGGTGGAGGCCCTGGAGGGGCTTCCTATGGTTCGTGTTGCTGAGATTTTCCGCCAGTGGATGGAATACAAGCCTGACCAGAAAGCGGCCTCCCTGGGGGAATAATTTGGCTCCACGGCCTGATTGATGATTATCGTGGGGCCATCGAATACGATTTCCGCACTAAATTTGGTGTTTCTGTTTATAGTGTTGGTGGCCCGGTGATGTGTTGGGGTGAGGCTGTCCGGCTGGCTGGCGTGTTGTGTACCGATACGTCTAGCCAGTTGGCGGCCCACCTGAATGGTTGGCAGCGCCCGTTTGAGTGGTGCGAGTGGGCTGTGTTGGACATGCTGGATCATTACAGGTCTGCTAATAGTGAGGGGCAGCCGGAGCCTGTGGCGAGGCCTACGGATGAGCGTAGGGCCCGGTTTACGTCTGGGCAGGTGGACGATATTTTGGCGCGTGTTCGTGCCGGTGGCGGGGTGTCTCGCGAGATTAATATTATGGGGTGAATAGTGTATGTCTGGTGAGATTGCTTCCGCATATGTGTCGTTGTATACGAAGATGCCTGGTTTGAAGTCTGATGTTGGTAAACAGCTTTCTGGGGTGATGCCTGCGGAGGGTCAGCGTTCGGGTAGTCTTTTTGCTAAGGGCATGAAGTTGGCTCTTGGTGGCGCCGCAATGGTGGGTGCTATCAATGTTGCTAAGAAGGGCCTCAAGTCGATTTATGATGTGACTATTGGTGGCGGTATTGCTAGGGCGATGGCTATCGATGAGGCTCAGGCTAAACTTACTGGTTTGGGTCATACGTCTTCTGACACGTCTTCGATTATGAATTCGGCTATTGAGGCTGTGACTGGTACGTCGTATGCGTTGGGGGATGCGGCTTCTACGGCTGCGGCGTTGTCTGCTTCTGGTGTGAAGTCTGGCGGGCAGATGACGGATGTGTTGAAGACTGTCGCCGATGTGTCTTATATTTCGGGTAAGTCGTTTCAGGATACGGGCGCTATTTTTACGTCGGTTATGGCTCGCGGTAAGTTGCAGGGCGATGACATGTTGCAGCTTACGATGGCTGGTGTTCCTGTGCTGTCTTTGCTTGCCAGGCAGACGGGTAAAACCTCGGCTGAGGTGTCGCAGATGGTGTCGAAGGGGCAGATTGATTTTGCCACGTTTGCGGCTGCGATGAAGCTTGGCATGGGTGGTGCTGCGCAGGCGTCTGGTAAGACGTTTGAGGGCGCTATGAAGAATGTTAAGGGTGCCCTGGGTTATCTTGGTGCTACAGCTATGGCGCCGTTTCTTAACGGGTTGCGGCAGATTTTTGTTGCGTTGAATCCGGTTATCAAGTCTATCACGGATTCTGTGAAGCCCCTGTTTGCGTCGGTGGATCAGGGGATTCAGCGGGTGATGCCGTCTATTTTGGCGTGGATTAATCGTATGCCGGGCATGATCACGAGAATGAATGCACAGATGCGCGCCAAGGTGGAGCAGTTGAAGGGCATTTTTGCGAGAATGCATTTGCCTGTCCCTAAAGTGAATTTGGGTGCCATGTTTGCGGGCGGCACCGCAGTGTTTGGTATTGTTGCTGCCGGTGTCGGGAAGCTTGTTGCAGGGTTTGCCCCGTTGGCGGTGTCGTTAAAGAATCTACTGCCGTCGTTTGGTGCTTTGAAGGGTGCCGCTGGCGGGCTTGGCGGCGTGTTTCGCGCCCTGGGTGGCCCTGTCGGTATTGTGATCGGCTTGTTTGCTGCCATGTTTGCTACGAACGCCCAGTTTCGTGCCGCTGTTATGCAGCTTGTTGGTGTGGTTGGTCAAGCCCTGGGGCAGATTATGGCGGCTATTCAGCCATTGTTTGGTTTGGTTGCGGGGCTGGTGGCACAGTTGGCGCCAGTGTTCGGCCAGATTATCGGTATGGTTGCCGGTTTGGCTGCCCAGATTGTGCCTTTGATTAGTATGCTTGTCGCCCGGCTGGTGCCTGTGATCACGCAGATTATTGGTGCGGTGACACAGGTTGCTGCAATGTTGTTGCCGGCGTTGATGCCGGTGCTTCAGGCTGTTGTTGCTGTGATACGGCAGGTTGTTGGTGTAATCATGCAGTTGGTGCCTGTTTTGATGCCTGTGATTCAACAGATTTTGGGTGCTGTCATGTCTGTGCTGCCGCCGATTATCGGCCTTATCCGGTCGCTGATACCAGTCATCATGTCGATTATGCGTGTGGTGATGCAGGTTGTTGGTGCCGTGCTACAGGTTGTGGCCCGCATTATTCCGGTTGTTATGCCGATTGTGACAGCTGTGATCGGGTTTGTTGCACGTATTCTTGGCGCTATTGTGTCTGCTGCAGCCCGGATTATTGGGACTGTCACCCGTGTCATCTCATGGGTTGTGAATCATTTAGTGTCTGGCGTGAGGTCTATGGGCACGGCCATCTTGAATGGCTGGAATCATATTAGAGCGTTTACGTCTGCGTTTATTAACGGTTTCAAGTCGGTGATTTCTGGCGGCGTGAACGCGGTTGTGGGGTTTTTTGCCCGGCTGGGTTCTTCTGTTGCTTCTCATGTGAGGTCTGGTTTTAACGCGGCTCGTGGTGCTGTTTCTTCTGCGATGAATGCTATCCGGCGTGTTGTGTCTTCGGTGGCGTCTGCTGTTGGCGGGTTTTTCAGTTCGATGGCGTCTCGTGTTCGTAGTGGTGCTGTGCGCGGGTTTAATGGTGCCCGGAGTGCGGCTTCTTCTGCTATGCATGCTATGGGCTCGGCTGTGTCTAGTGGTGTGCATGGTGTGCTGGGTTTTTTTCGGAATTTGCCTGGCAATATTCGGCGTGCGCTTGGTAATATGGGGTCCCTGTTGGTGTCTGCTGGCCGTGATGTGGTGTCTGGTTTAGGTAATGGTATCCGGAATGCTATGAGTGGCCTGTTGGATACGGTGCGTAATATGGGTTCTCAGGTTGCTAATGCGGCGAAGTCGGTGTTGGGTATTCATTCCCCGTCTAGGGTGTTTCGTGACCAGGTTGGCCGGCAGGTTGTTGCCGGTTTGGCTGAGGGTATTACTGGTAACGCGGGTTTGGCGTTGGATGCTATGTCTGGTGTGGCTTCGCAGCTTCCTGATGCGGTTGATGCCCGGTTTGGTGTGCGATCGTCTGTGGGCTCGTTTACACCGTATGGCAGGTATCAGCGTATGAATGATAAGAGTGTTGTGGTGAATGTGAATGGGCCTACGTATGGGGATCCGAACGAGTTTGCGAAGCGGATTGAGCGGCAGCAGCGTGACGCGTTGAACGCGTTGGCTTACGTGTGATTGGGGGTGTGGTTCATGTTTATTCCTGACCCGTCTGATCGTGCCGGTTTGACTGTTACCTGGTCTATGTTGCCGTTGATTGGTAATGATCCGGAGCGTGTGCTTCATTTGACGGATTATACGGGTGCGTCTCCTGTCATGTTGTTGAATGATTCGTTGCGCGGTTTGGGTGTTCCTGAGGTGGAGCATTTTTCTCAAACGCATGTGGGGGTGCACGGCTCGGAGTGGCGCGGGTTTAATGTGAAGCCTCGCGAGGTGACGCTGCCGGTGTTGGTGTCGGGTGTTGACCCGGATCCGGTGGGCGGTTTTCGTGACGGTTTTTTGAAGGCGTATGACGAGTTGTGGTCTGCGTTTCCTCCTGGCGAGGTGGGGGAGTTGTCTGTGAAGACTCCTGCCGGCATTGAGCGTGTGCTAAGGTGTCGGTTTGATTCGGTTGATGACACGTTTACGGTTGATCCGGTTAATCGTGGCTATGCGCGTTATGTGCTTCATTTGACAGCCTATGACCCGTTTTGGTATGGGGATGAACAAAAGTTTCGTTTCAGTAATGCGAAGTTGCAGGATTGGTTGGGTGGCGGCCCTGTCGGCAAGGATGGTACGGCGTTTCCTGTGGTGTTGACGCCTGGTGTTGGTTCAGGTTGGGATAACCTGTCTAATAAGGGTGATGTGCCTGCGTGGCCTGTAATTCGTGTCGAGGGGCCTTTGGAGTCGTGGTCTGTACAGATTGATGGTTTGCGTGTGTCATCAGACTATCCTGTCGAGGAGTTTGATTGGATTACTATTGACACGGATCCTCGGAAGCAGTCTGCGTTGTTGAACGGGTTTGAGGATGCGATGGATCGCTTAAAGGAGTGGGAGTTTGCGCCTATCCCGCCTGGCGGTTCTAAGAGTGTGAATATTGAGATGGTTGGTTTGGGTGCCATTGTTGTGTCGGTGCAGTACAGGTTTTTGAGGGCTTGGTGAATAGTTTATGGCTGGTTTGGTCCCGCAGATAACATTGTTTACGCCGGATTATCGTCGTGTGGCGCCTATCAATTTTTTTGAGTCGCTGAAGTTGTCGTTGAAGTGGAATGGTTTGTCGACGCTGGAGTTGGTGGTGTCGGGTGATCATTCTAGGCTTGACGGGTTGACGAAGCCTGGTGCACGCCTGGTTGTTGATTATGGTGGGGGCCAGATTTTTTCTGGGCCTGTGCGTAAAGTGCATGGTGTTGGTCCTTGGCGTTCTTCGCGGGTGACTATCACGTGTGAGGATGATATTCGGTTGTTGTGGCGTATGTTGATGTGGCCTGTGAATTATCGCCCCGGCATGGTTGGTATGGAGTGGCGTGCCGACAGGGATTATGCCCACTATTCGGGTGCGGCGGAGTCGGTGGCTAAGCAGGTGTTGGGGGATAATGCGTGGCGTTTTCCGCCTGGTTTGTTTATGGAGGAGGATGAGATTCGCGGCCGCTATATTAAGGATTTTCAGGTGCGGTTTCACGTGTTTGCCGATAAGTTGTTGCCGGTGCTGTCGTGGGCTCGGATGACTGTCACGGTGAACCAGTTTGAGAATGCGGCGTCGGATCAGCGTGGTTTGGTGTTTGATTGTGTGCCGGCTGTGACCCGTAGTCATGTGTTGACTGCCGAGTCGGGTTCGATTGTGTCGTGGGAGTATGTGCGTGACGCCCCTAAGGCTACTTCGGTGGTTGTTGGTGGCCGCGGCGAGGGTAGGGATCGGCTGTTTTGTGAGGATGTTGATTCGATGGCCGAGGATGAGTGGTTTGATCGTGTAGAGGTGTTTAAGGATGCCCGTAACACGGATTCGGAGAAGGTGTCTCTTTACGATGAGGCTGAGCGGGTGTTGGGTGAGTTGGGGGCGACGTCTGGGTTTAAGATTGAGTTGGCGGAGTCGGATGTGTTGCGTTTTGGTCCTGGACGTTTGATGCCTGGTGATTTGATTTATGTGGATGTGGGTTCTGGCCCTATTGCGGAGATTGTGCGACAGATTGATGTGGAGTGTGATTCGCCTGGTGACGGCTGGACGAAAGTAACACCGGTTGCGGGGGATTATGAGGATAATCCGTCGGCCCTGTTGGCGCGGCGTGTTGCCGGTTTGGCTGCGGGTGTGCGGGATTTACAAAAATTCTGAAAAGATTGGGGTTTGTTGTGGGTATTGTGTGTAAAGGGTTTGATGGTGTGTTGACCGAGTATGATTGGGCTCAAATGTCTGGTCTGATGGGTAATATGCCGTCGGTTAAGGGGCCTAACGATTTTCGTGTCGGTACGACGGTTCAGGGTGCCACTGTGTTGTGTGAGGTTTTGCCGGGGCAGGCTTGGGCTCACGGGGTGATGTGTACTTCGAATAGTGTTGAGACGGTGACTGGGCAGCTTCCGGGCCCTGGGGAGACCCGCTACGACTATGTGGTGTTGTCTCGGGATTGGGAGCAGAATACGGCCAAGTTGGAGATTGTTCAGGGTGGGCGTGCGGAGCGTGCCCGTGACGTGTTGAGGGCCGAGCCTGGCGTGTTTCATCAACAGTTGCTGGCTACTTTGGTGTTGTCGTCTAACGGGTTGCAGCAACTGTTGGATAGGCGTGCCGTGGCGGCTAGGGTTGCGTTTGGGGAGTCTGCTGCGTGTGATCCTACCCCTGTGGAGGGTGACCGTGTGATGGTTCCTTCGGGGGCTGTGTGGGCTAACCATGCTAACGAGTGGATGTTGTTGTCTCCCAGGATTGAGACGGGTTCGAAGTCGATCATGTTTGGCGGGTCTGCTGTGTATGCTTACACAATTCCGTTTGAGCGCCCGTTTGGTAGTGCGCCTGTTGTGGTGGCGTCTATGGCTACGGCGGCTGGTGGTACGCAGCAGATTGATGTGAAAGCCTACAATGTGACTGCCAAGGATTTTAGTTTGGCGTTTATTACGAATGATGGTTCGAAGCCTAACGGTGTGCCCGCAATAGCTAACTGGATTGCTGTCGGCGTGTGACTGTACAGGTGTTGTGGCGGATGTTGTAATGTTGGGGGGGGCTGTGGTGTCGTGGTTTACTCCTGCACTGGTGGCCTCTATCTGTACCGCGTTGGCCACGATTTTGGGTTCAGTTCAGGCGGTCACATCTAAATCGAGGAAGCGTTTACGCAGGCTATCTGCGCAGGTTGATGCGATGGAAGAGTATACGTGGGGTGTGCGGCGTGAGGTGCGCCGGTTTAACGCGAGGCTTCCTGATGGAGTGGAGCCTATGCATCTTCCTGATTTGCCTGAGTTTTTGAAAGATACTGTTGATGGTGGAGGTGAGTAGGGTTGAGGGAGTTGGAGGAGGAGAAGCGGCAGCGCCGCAATTTTGAGAAGGCTTCCCTGGTGTTGCTGTTCCTGTCGCTTGTGCTGTTGATGGTGGTTGCCGGGGGTGCTTTGCGTTTCGGATCGCTGTCTTCTGAGCGGGATTCGGAGCAGGCGAGGGCCCAGTCGAATGGTACAGCCGCTAAAGGTTTAGCTGCCCGTGTGAAGCAGGTGTGTACCCAGGGTGGCCAGGAGTCGGTGCGGCTTCACCGTTCTGGTTTGTGTATGGATGCTGTGCGCACGGAGCGGAGTGTGCAGGGTATGCCTGGCCCGGCCGGTGAGCGCGGCCCGCAAGGGCCCGCCGGCGCCGATGGGCGTGCCGGCCATGATGGTTCGGCTGGTGTTGTTGGACCTGTTGGTCCGCAGGGTTCCCCGGGTTTGAATGGTGTGAAAGGACCTGACGGGTTGCCTGGTGCTAACGGGTCGGATGGCCAGGATGGTGTTCCGGGCCGTGCAGGTGTTGACGGCGTTGCCGGGGTTGATGGTAAAGATGGTGCGAATGGCGCCGATGGTGAGCGCGGTGATGTGGGCCCTTCAGGTCCTGCCGGCCCGCAAGGTGCACAGGGTGAACGGGGTGAGCGCGGCCACGCCGGTGCGAACGGATCCGATGGTAAAGACGGTAAGGATGGCCGTTCCGTGGTGTCCGTGTACTGTTCTGAGGGTCGCCTGGTTGTGAAATATAGTGACGGTGTGGCTTCTACAATATCGGGCTCGGTGGCCTGCCAGGGTGTGAAACCGTCGCCTATCGTGACCATATCATCCCATAAGTAAGAAGAGGGAAGGGTGTTACTGATGTTGGTTGTGTTTGGGGGTGGTGCGCGGTGAGGTTTATTCCGGCAGCGCATCATTCGGCTGGTTCGAATAGTCCGGTGAATAGGGTTGTGATTCATGCGACGTGCCCGGATGTGGGTTTTCCGTCTGCCTCGCGTAAAGGACGGGCGGTGTCTACTGCAAACTATTTTGCTTCCCCATCTGCGGGTGGCTCGGCGCATTATGTTTGCGATATTAGTGAGACGGTGCAATGTTTGAGTGAGTCTACGATTGGGTGGCATGCCCCGCCGAATCCGCATAGTTTGGGTATAGAGATTTGCGCAGATGGCGGCTCGCACGCCTCATTCCGGGTGCCAGGGCATGCTTACACTCGTGAGCAGTGGCTGGATCCTAGGGTGTGGCCTGCCGTAGAGAAGGCCGCCATCCTGTGTAGACGTTTATGTGACAAATATAATATTCCAAAGAGGAAGCTTAGCGTAGCCGATTTGAAGGCCGGCAGGCGGGGTGTTTGCGGCCACGTGGATGTGACGGATGCGTGGCACCAGTCGGATCACGATGATCCGGGGCCGTGGTTTCCGTGGGACAAATTTATGGCCGTAGTCTGCGGCGGTAGTGGTAGTGAGGAGTTAACTGTGGCGGATGTGAAAGCCTTGCATGATCAGATTAAACAATTGTCTGCTCAGCTTACTGGTTCGGTGAATAAGCTGCACCATGATGTTGGTGTGGTTCAACTACAGAATGGTAATTTGGGTAAGCGTGTCGATGCCTTGTCGTGGGTGAAGAATCCGGTGACCGGGAAGCTGTGGCGCACAAAAGACGCTTTGTGGAGTGTCTGGTATTACGTGCTGGAGTGTCGCAGCCGCATTGACAGGCTTGAGTCGACTGTTAACGGTTTGAAAAAGTGATGGTGGTTTGTTGTGGGTAAACAGTTTTGGTTAGGTTTACTGGAAAGAGCGGCTAAGACTTTTGTTCAAACGTTTGTTGCGGTGTTGGGGGTGACGGCGGGTGTCACGTATACTGCGGAGTCGTTTCGCGGTTTGCCGTGGGAGTCTGCCCTGATAACAGCAACGGTGGCCGCGGTGCTGTCGGTTGCTACATCCTTTGGTAGCCCGTCGTTTGTGGCCGGCAAACCTAAAACCACGGTTGTGGATGCTGGGCTTGTTCCACCCGACGATGGGGGTTTGGTTGAGCCTCACTCGGTTGATGTGTCGGATCCTGGCATGATCGAGCCTGTAGACGATGCTGATCTTGGTGGCTATGTGCCGAAGCGTGCAGCCGAGTCTGAGGTTGGCACGGTAGAGCCGATCGAATGATAAGTGAATGTGTGTGTGCCCCAGCGGTGCTGCCACGATTGTGTGGTGGTTGCCGCTGGGGCACTATTTTTGTGTCTACAGGGGTTTTACAGGTTGTCGTCTAGTATGTCTTCGATCAGCTGGTCCAGGTGGAGGCAGGCGGAGATAGTATCGTTGGCCTGGTCTAGAACGTTCTGGCCGATAACATTTTTGTGGTTGTCGCGGTGGCAGATGATAGACCGCATGATATCGTCGGCCGCCGATTGTAGTAGTTTGGCCTGGTATGCGATTCCTGCCAGCCAATCTATGGCTTCCTGGCTTGCCCGTGTGTCGTCTGGAATGCCACGGGTGTTGCTGTTATTTGTGGGGTATCCTGCGCTGTCGCAGAACCATAGGATTTCGCTGCACTCGTCTAGCGTGTCCTGGTCGATAGCAAGATCGTCGAGGCTGACTTCTTTGACGGTAAGGTTCACGTTGTCGAGTGAGATTGGTACACGGTACTGGTTTTCGACACCGCCAACAATGTTTTCTAGCTGTTGCATGTTGGTGGGCTGTTGTTGGATGATTCGATGTACTAATGTTTTGAGGGCGGTGTAGGGGATATTGTGTGTGTTGTTCATGGTTTTATCCCATCCCTGTGCTGTCGTCGTTGCCGTCTTGGTAGTATCGACTGTTTGCGTATCCTGTGAGGGTGATGAGTGTTTGGTCTGCCCACTGTTTCACTGTCTGCCGGGTGACTCCGAGTCGTTGGGCGGCCGACGCATAGGTTTGGTCATACCCGTATACTTCACGGAATGCTGCCAACCGTGCTAGGTGTTTTCGCTGTTTGGATGGCTGGCAGGATAGGGTGTAGTCGTCGATGGCGAGCTGCAAATCGATCATGGTGGCAATGTTGTTGCCGTGGTGTTGTGGCGCGGTTGGTGGGGGTGGCATGCCTGGCTCCACACTGGGTTTCCATGGGCCTCCGTTCCAGATCCATTGCGCGGCTTGAATGATGTCGGCGGTGGTGTAGGTCCGGTTCATGTGTCATCCCCTGAATAGGTTGTCGAGGTTGTCTGGGTTGCTGGTGGGGGTGGTGTCGAATCGTCCGACACAGTGACAGTAGTCGTACATGAGTTTGATAATGTGTTGGTGGTCTCCCAAATAGGTGTTTCCGCTGATGCTGTAGGTGGCTGTGCCGTCTTTGCTGATGGTGTATTTGGCTGTGATGGTTTCGGGTGTTTCTGTGTTGGTGATGATGGCTGTGGTGGTGGAGCCTACTGTTTGTAGCCTGGTGGTTTGGGTTCCGTCGTCGAGGATGGTGGTGACCATTGTGGGGTTCTCCTTTTAAATGCTTGTTTGGTTGTCGGCTAGATGAATAATATCAGATAAAGGTTTCGGCTGGTCTAGGTGTTGTATAGTTTTGTTGGCTAGCCGTTTGGCTACCCTGTAGCACATTTTGGTATAGTGTTTGTTGTCTAGGTTGTGGTATTGTTCCCGCACCGCAATATATAGTAGGGAGTCTTGGTACAGGTCGTCTGCACTGATTGCGGGATAGTGTGTGGCTACTTTGGTGCATGCCCGGTTGAGTGTGCGAAGATGATGGTCTGTGGCCCACACCCACGATGCGGTGGTGGCCAGGTCTGCTTTTGTTGGTCGTCTGCTCATGACACTATTTCATCTCGCTATCTGGTAGTTGTTTGGTGTTTTGTTGTGGATAGTGTAGCACAAGAGTCCGGGGTGGCCGGTGGTGCCTGTGCGGTGCCGGTACCAGACGGATTCTCCTTCCATGGATGGGCATTGGATGAAGGTGCGTTGTCCTTGCTCGGAGATTTCTAGGTGGTGCCGGTGCCCGGCCATGAGGATGTGGGATGTGGTGCCGTTGTGGAATTCTTGGCCGCGCCACCATTCGTAGTGTTGGTTGTTGCGCCATTGGTGCCCGTGGGCGTGCAGGATTTGTGTGCCGGCCACATCAACGGTGGTGGTCATTTCGTCTCGGCTGGGGAAGTGGAAGTGAAGGTTGGGATATTGGTTGTTGAGCTGGTAGGCTTCTGCGATGGCCCGGCAGCAGTCCACATCGAAGGAGTCGTCGTAGGTGGTGACGCCTTTACCGAAGCGCACGGCTTCACCGTGGTTGCCGGGGATGGATGTTATGGTGACGTTGGCGCAGTGGTCGAACATATGGACGAGTTGCATCATGGCCATGCGGGTGAGCCTGATTTGTTCCGTCAAGGGTGTTTGTGTGCGCCAGGCGTTGTTGCCTCCTTGTGACACGTATCCTTCGATCATGTCGCCGAGGAAGGCGATGTGGACTCGTTCGGGTTTTCCGGCTTGCTGCCAGTAGTGTTTGGCGGCGGTGAGGGATCGTAGGTAGTCGTCTGCGAAGTGTGCTGTTTCTCCGCCGGGGATGCCTTTGCCGATTTGGAAGTCTCCCGCCCCTACCACGAACGCAACATTGCTATAGTCGGTGCGGGTGTTGTCGGCTGGTTTTGGGGGTGTCCATTCGGCTAGTTTGTTGACGAGTTCGTCAACAGGGTATGGGTTTGTTGCGGGTTGGTGGTCGATGATTTTTTGTACGGATCGGCCTGTTTCTCCGTTGGGGAGTGTCCATTCGGAGATGCGTGTGCGGCGTACAGTACCATTGGCTAGATTGTCGTCGATGGTGTCGATGGCGTTGTCGTGGTTGGCTAGCTGTGTGAGGAGCCGGTCTATATTGTCTATCACTGGTTTTCCTCTTCTTTTTTCTGGGTGTTTGTGAGTTTGCGTCGATGGTCTTTAATAACGGTGGCGGAGATGGGGTATCCGGCTTGGGTGAGCTGTTTTGCTAGCCACGAGGCGGGGATGGTTTTGTCGGCGAGGACGTCGGCAGCTTTGTTGCCGTAGCGTTGAATAAGGGTTTCAGTTTTGGTTGCCATGATGTCCTATCGGTTGTGTGGCGGGTTGCCATCCTGTGCGGCAGTCGCCGTCGTGTCCTGGTTTGCGGGTGCACCACGATATGGTTCCGTCTGTGTGGTTGAGTGCTTTACCGCACATGACGTTTTGTAGATGCTCCGGCAGCTCGCTATTGCTATCGTCTTGCTCGTCTAGCAAAGTTTTTTGTTGGGTGAAAAACTCGGACACGGTGCCGTTGTGGACTGGGAGTATCCATGTTTTCCATTGTTGTTGTAGCCGGGTGTTCCAGTGGAATTGTTTTGCTGCGTTCGTGGCTTGTTTGATGGTTTTGAAATAGCCTACAATGATCCGTTGATGGTCACTATCGGGCTTGTGTGGCCCTTTCCAATATTGGGCAGCTACAGCGTATTTGATGTTGTCTGTGAAGCGCCCCCAGCAGTATTCCACCATGTGTGATAGTACCTTGTCGGGCATGTCTCGTACTTGGTTGTCGACGAGCCACTCGTCGACAATAATGTTGCGTATGGCTCGCTTGTCTTTGGTGGTGGGTTTGAATGCTATGCTCACAATGCTGGCCTGTCGTCTTGCATGAAATCATTAAAGGATGATTCGCTTGTGCGGCGTGCTTGCGTGATTTGCTGGTCAGTCCAGTCGGGGTGTTGCTGTTTCAAATAGTACCAGCGGCACGCATTGTAGGTTTCGTCTTGGAGCCGTGTGAGATTGTTTTCGGTGATGATTTGTTTCCACATTGTCCATGACACGTCGAGCCGGTTGAGGATTTCGAGGGCTGGGATGTTGAATTGGTCGAGGAAGAGGATTTCGTGGGTGTAGTAGTTTTTCTCGTATTGGTCCCATCCGCTTCGGTGCCTGTTGGGCTGGTTTTTGGGGTAGGCTTCCCGGCAGATTTTGTGTAACCGTTTGGCCATGTCGTCGGGTAGTTTAATGTCGGGGTTGGCGCGGATCATGGATCGCATCCCATCATAGGTGGTGCCCCAGGTGTGCATGATGTAGGTGGGGTCTTCGCCATCAGCCCATTTTTCTGCACAGATGGCGAGGCGGATGCGCCTCCTGGCTGTTTGGCTGGTGTTGCGCCGGTTGGGGATTGGGCACGTGTCGAGGGGATCCATGATGTTTTAGTGTACCTTTCTGGTTTCGTGTTGTTGACGTGTTTTACTGTAGCACAGTGTCTAGTGCTTGTGTCAACCCTGTTTTTCCGGCCTGAAGGTAGGTGTCTGTGACATCCCCCAGGGTGAGGGGCACATGGGTGGCTTGGGGGAGTGCTGCCTGGAGGGTTTGGGCCATCTGGTCGCCTGCCGGGTCTGGGTCGGACCATATGTAGATGTGGTCGTAGCCTTCGAAGAATTTGGTCCAAAAGTTTTGCCACGAGGTGGCGCCGGGTAGGGCGACGGCTGGCCATCCGCATTGTTCGAGAATCATGGAGTCGAATTCGCCTTCGCAAATGTGCATTTCGGCTGCCGGGTTGGCCATGGCAGCCATGTTGTAGATGGAGCCTGTGTCTCCTGCCGGGGTTAAGTATTTGGGGTGGTTGTGGGTTTTGCAGTCGTGCGGGAGTGAGCAGCGGAAACGCATTTTTCGTATTTCGGCTGGGCCGCCCCAAACGGGGTACATGTATGGGATGGTGATGCACTGGTTGTAGTTTTCGTGGCCTGGGATGGGGTCATTGTCGATGTATCCAAGGTGGTGGTAGCGGGCTGTTTCTTCGCTGATGCCTCTTGCCGAGAGAAGGTCGAGTATGTTTTCGAGATGTGTTTCGTAGAGGGCCGAGGCTTTCTGGATTCGGCGGCGTTCCGCAATGTTGTATGGGCGTATGCTGTCGTACATTAGGGTTTTCTTCTTCTAATCGTTGTTGTAGCTTGGCGAGTCCGCCTCCGACACCGCATGTGTGGCAGTACCAGACGCCCTTGTCGAGGTTGATGCTCATGGAGGGCTGGTGGTCGTCGTGGAACGGGCAGAGGATGTGTTGCTCGTTTTTGGATGGGTTGTACCGTATCTGGTAGGTGTCGAGGAGGCGGCAGGTGTCAGAGGTGTGGGAGGAGCTCGTTGAGGGTTGATACCACATAGGCTTCGCTCCATGGCTTGTTGCGCTGTTTCATCACTACGAGTCCAATAGTGGACTGGTTTGCGCGGTTTCGGTGGGTTTCGTAGTTGCGTGCCTCCCGGCTGGCTTGTTTCACGAATTCGGCGAGGTGTGGCTGGCCGGCTTTCGCCTCGATCACATAGGTTTTGTTGCCGGTTTTGAGGATGAGGTCGCCTTCGTCTTCTCGCCCGTTGAGGTGAAGCCTTTCGATATCGTGTCCGGTGTCGCGTAGCTGGTGCAATAATCGTGTTTCCCATTCTGCACCTGCCCGCCGGTTGCGTGCCTGCTGTGTCGCCATCATAGTCCTTTGTGTGTTGTGGTCATGTTCCAGGGATGTTTTTCGGCGAGTGGCCCGAAGAATGTGTATTCGGGGTAGGCTCTGAGTCGTTCGTATCGGGTGCCGTCAGGACTGGATTTGCCGGTGCGCTGTTTGAGTACGGCGATGCGTGCCTCTGCCGGGATCGATAGCCCGTTGCCGTTATCCTCGCCACCATACAATGAGACTCCGAGGATGAGTTGTGGTTTTTCGGAGAGGCCGTTTTTGATTTCTCGCCGGGCGGGCGGGTGTTCGATGTCGGTTCCGGTTTTGTCGGTTGCGTGGTGGGTGACGATGATGGTGGAGCCAGTATCCCTGCCCAATGCTGTGATCCATTGCATGGCTTCTTGCTGTGCCTGGTAGTCACTCTCGCAGTCTTGGATGTCCATCAGATTGTCGATAACAATGAGTGGTGGGAAGGTGTTCCACATTTCCATGTAGGCTTGCAGCTCCATGGTGATGTCTGTCCAGGTGATGGGTGACTGGAATGAGAATGTGATGTGTTGGCCGTGGTGGATGCTGTCTCGATAGTATTCTGGCCCGTAGTCGTCGATGTTTTGTTGTATCTGTGTGGTGGTGTGTTGGGTGTTGAGTGAGATGATTCGTGTGGAGGCCTCCCAGGGTGTCATGTCCCCTGATATGTAGAGGGCGGGCTGGTTGAGCATGGCGGTAATGAACATGGCTAGCCCGGATTTTTGGCTGCCGGACCGCCCCGCAATCATGACGAGATCCCCTTTATGGATGTGCAAATCTTGGTTGTCATATAAGGGTGCGAGTTGTGGTATGCGGGGCAGCTCAGCAGCGGTTTGGGAGGCTCTCTCGAAGGATCGTTGTAGAGAGAGCATCGGAACCTTTATCTATCGGTTGGTTGTGGGTGGTCAGATGGAGTCGATGTCCACGTCTTCGCTGGTGTCTGTGTTGGGTGTGGGCTGGCTGTCTCGCCGGTCAACATAGGCTGCTACGAGATCGTAGATGGCGTCGTCGAGGGGTTTGAGCACGACCGCGTTGAAACCGGACTTGGTGCGCACTGTTGCAAGTTTGAAGGCCTGCTCCTCGCCCACATAGGCTTCTAAATCTCGGATCATGGAGTGTGGGCGATCATTGTTGCCGCGCGCTTTTTCGATAATAGCGTTGGGGATGGTTTCTGGGGTGCCGTTGTTGAGGTCGTCGAGGGTGTGGAAGATAGTAACGTCGGCGTAAATACGGTCGGCGGTTTGTCCACCGTAGCCTTCGGTGTTGTGTTCGACGTCGTGGACTTTGAATGCGATGGCGGTGGCGTCCTGGTTTCGGGAGGGGTTGAAGAAGGTGCTGTTGTTGCTGTTGCGGTAGTTGGCGAGTCCCATAACTGTTGTTTCCTTTTACTGTTGTGTCTGTTATTGTTGATTTGTGTTGGTTTATCGGGTGAGACTGTTGCGTTTAGTGCGGAAAGCCTCGGATACGTCACTGTTACTGGTGATGATCTTCTTGTACTGTTTCAGAAGGTCGGCTAGCTGTGCTTTGCTGGTTGCGTCGCGGATTTTGTTGATGACGATGGTATTTTCTTGGGATGCGATGTTGTCTACATAGTTTTTGGCTGCCTGGTTGTATCGGTCTTGGAGGATGATTGATGCGCTGGCTACCAGTGTTGCGAGGTCCCAGTCTTTGGAAACGTCATCGTTTTTGAGTCCGCCTAACAGGTCGATGATAGTCTTCTTCACCTGGTCGGCGGTGTCTCCGCGGACGACTGTCCATGGGGCGGCGTAGTCGCCACCGTATTTGAGTGTGATAGTAATACGATCATCGCCGGTATTGGTGTTGTCGGTCACTGGTGCTCCTTGCCTTCCTCTAGTGGTGTGATGGTGGTTTCTATAGGGTACCTGTAGGCGTCTTTCCCGTCTACAGCCCAGCAGGCGTCCCTGACGGGGCATCCTTTACAGAGTGCTGTGACGTGGGGTACGAAGATGCCTTGACTGATTCCTTTCATTGCTTGACTGTACATGGATGATACATGCCGGTATGTGTTGTTGTCAAGATCGTACAGTTCGGTTGCTGTGCCCTGTGTCGGCGACTGATCGTCGTTGCGGCTTGTTGTAGGTGTCCAAAACATGCCTTTTGTCACATCGCTGCCGTGTTGGTTGAGCATGTACCGGTATGTGTGCAGCTGCATACTGTCTGCGGGTAGACGGCCGGTTTTGAGGTCGAGGATGAACGTTTCACCGGTGTCTGTGTCGGTGAAGATACGGTCGATGTAGCCAACAATCTGGGTGCCGTCGTCGAGTATTGTTTCTACCGGGTATTCGATTCCGGGTTTACCGTCGAGGGTTGCGGTGATGTATTCTGGATGGTTTCGCCTCCATATTTTCCAGCGGTCGACGAAGATGGGGCCATAGATCATCCACCAGTCGTAGTCTTTCTTGTGAGGGCCCCCTGTTTCGCACATGTTTTTGCACACTCTGCCGGAGGGTTTGATCTCGGTGCCTTCGGATCGGGTGAGGGCGACTTGGGTGTCGAAAACGTTTTTGAAGGATGAGAGTTTGTCTGGCAGTGCAGGATATTCGGCGGGATTGTACAGGTGGAGGTCGTACTGTTCGGTGATGTGGTGTATGGCGCTTCCGGCTATGGTGGCATACCAGGTGTGGTGCTGTGCATGGTAGCCGTGGGATAGGCGCCATTTTTCTCCGCATTCGGCCCACTGGGTGAGTGAACTGTAGGAAATGTGGCCTGGATGGTTGATGGTTTTCGGATATTGTGCTAGGGGCATTACTTGTCGCTTTGGTTCCATGGGTTGCGGGTGTCTTGGCCGGCATTGTGTTGCTGGTATGCGAGGAGTGCGAGGCAGTGCCAGGCTGCGTGTGCCAGATGCGGCAGATGTGATTCATGGTCGAGGTTGTTTCCTTGCTGCCATGATAGTAGGTGCCTGTAGAGGGCGTCGATACTGTGGCTCCACGGGTATCCTCCGGTCCAGTTGTTGTCGCCGTATTTGGTGGCGCCGCAGCCTGCCACTTCGCCGAGGGCGTGCAAGGCTGCGGGGTCGATGAGGGAGAGCCTGCAGAGTTTGAGTTCTTTTCGGGCACCGGTGTTGGGGTCGGTGTACATGCGGGTTGGCTCATCCATGGGGTGCGTGCTCCTTAAGGGTGGGTTACTGGTTGTTGTCGTGGGCTAGGGCGACGGCGAGAATAATGATGGCGAGAGTTTCTGCGATAAGTATGGGTGTTGTGATCATTTGTGGTCTTTGGGCTGGTAGGTGAGTGTTGATGCACCCAGGAGGGTGGCGAGGGCGCATGCGGCAATAATGGCGAGGGCGGCCTTGTGTGGGGTGCCGGTGGCGTACATCCATGTGATAATACCGCCTTGGATCCAGGCTAGGCTGGTGAAGAACGTTTCGTAGCTGTGCAACTCGATACTGTTGGGTGTGTTCATGCTTGCTCCTGAAGAATGGTGTTGATGGTTTTATAAATGTTGTACAGGTCGGTTTCGATAGATAACAGTTGGTGGATTTCGTGGTCGAGGTTGATGTCTGGGTTGAGGGTGTTGATGCGGGAGGCGATGTCGGTGGCTGTGCGTAGTGTGCCGCCGGTGTGGTGAATAATGTGTGCCGTGTCGGCGAGTCCGGTGGTGACAGCGTAGTGGGATAGGAGAGGCATAGTGGGGGAATACTCCTTGGCGGGTTACTGTTGCGGGTTGATGTTGAGGTCGGTGACGTTGGGGTGGTCTTCTGTTCCTGTGACGATGCAGTGGACGGTGACGGGTAGTTTGGATGCGCCGGGCTGTTTCGCGGTGGCGCCGTAGACGATGCTGAACGTGTCTTTACCAATGGTTTTGTGGAGTTGGAGGTCGATGTCGGGGTTGCCGTTCCAGTTGACGCCTTGTGCGGCGGCTTTCTGTTCGGCTTTGCGGTTGCAGGTGTGTGCTGCGGTGATCATGGTGAGTCCGGTTGCGGTTTCTTCACCCCTTGCTTGGGCTTGCTGGTGGGCTTTCTGTTGTTCGGCTTGTAGGGAGTGGACTGCTGCGGCCTGCTTGGTTTTCTTCTCGGCTTTGCGCTGCTGTGTAGTCTTGGGGGTCCATTCTGTGTTGGCTGTGGTGGCCTGTGGGGCTGGCTGTGATGCGAGTGGCGGGTTGTCGTCGGGTGCTGGGAGGAACGAGCATGCGGCGATGATGGCGGCTGTGATGCCTGCGATGGTGTAACCGTTTTTCTTGTTCATGTTTTGTGTCCCCTTTCCGGGGTGTTGTTCGTTGCTGACATGATTAATCATGGTGTGGGCGGTGGCCCATGTCAAGTGTGCCCTCAACGATTGTGAGCGTTTGGTGTGTGGCTTGGGGTTTTATCGGGCGCATAGGGTGAGTAGGTGGCCGATGTTGATGCGGGTCACGTTCCAGTAGAGTTGCGTGGCTTCACCGCCGGTGAGCGGCTTCCACTTGTTGTGGCTGAACACTGTACCGTCGGATGCTATGAACGTGTCGGGGCGTAGCTTGTGAAGTTCAATCTCTACGCTCTGCCGGTAGGCTTCGGCGAGGCCCTCAAAATCCATGTGGTCGCAGGAGAGGTTTTCAAGGCGTGTCAGGTCGAAGGGTGTGGGGCAGTCGTAGCTGGCAGGGCTGTAGAGCTGGGTGAAGTTGTCGGCGATCTTCTGCACGATTGTTCCTTTCGGGTGATGGTGTGTTGGTGGTTTTATCGGGTTGCTGCGGCGATGATGGCGTCTATGTCGATCATGTCGATGAGATCGTGGAGTTCCTCGGCCTCATTCTCAGATAGGTGGCGCCAGTCGTAGTCGCCGTACACGGCGCCGTCGAGGGTGACAGTCCACAGGGGCCGGATGAGCCGTATGGCTTCTTGTACTTTGGCGTGGTACATGCGGCGCACCATATTCAGATCGATGTCGTCTGAATGGTTTCCGGTGAGGCTGTGGAGGCTGAGTGGGTCGATTTCTGTCTGCCTGTAAAGGCTGGTGAAGGATGGGGTGATGAGTGTGCCATCCATGGGGGTGCTCCTTTCTGGATTGTTTGGGTTGGTTGTTGTGATTTCTAGGGTGTGTAGGTTGTGACCCACAGTCAAGGCTGCGCTCAAACCTAGTGAGCGTTTCATGGGGTGTGTCGGGTGTGACAGATGTCACTGAAGCCTTTATTGCCTCTCTCAGCGTCTCAAATCTTCTGGGGGTAAGATTATATAGGGTCAACCCTGCTAATCGATTCTAGAGGGGGTTATGGGCCTCTCAGGGGTATTTTTGGATCGAGATACATCTGGCATGACAGCCGACAGGTCGATGTGGAGTGTCTATCACTGTAGATGGGGGTGTACGGATGGGGTATGTAATCACCCTCTGCATGTGTGTAATAGATCACATCATCATAGGGTAATGCACACTCTGTAGACTGTTTCTCCGATCTGGCATGGAGGGTTCAGTCCAGAAATACCGTTTAACGGCTCATAAAGGTACCTAGTAGCGAATTTCGGGGTGGGGGCTAGGTATTTGTACCCCCAGCACATTCTGATCGATTCTAGACGCCTACAGGAAGCTTGTATGAGATGAGCAGTCTCGGCATAGACCGTGAGTACCTATCTTAGGTTAGCTAAGCCTACACTACGTGGACAGTGTGGGATACTGTAAGGGAAGAAGGCCACGGTAAAAGAAAGAGGGGAGCATCAACCTTCACACCTGAGGTACTTAAGTTAACCTTAAAGACTTAGCACCGAGCCCCTCAAGGGCTCGGCATCAGCCCGAGCGGACTCAGCTCCTCAGGCACAGCCCTCAAAGGGGTACACGCCATCAGGGAAGGCTTGAGAGTACGAGGAGCCTCAGCGACGAGTACTCGAAAGCCTGAGGGAAGACCATCAGCACATCAGCGCCTAGCGTGTCCGGAAAGAATACGGGCCAAGTGTGACAGCTGTCCGGGGGTGAAACCCGTTCTGGCTAGGGCAAACACCAGTCCTAAACTAGCCCACACCCTCATCTGTTAACCTTCCGTTCATTAAACGTTAAGGAAACTTTTAAGTTTGATTTTTGGACCTTTACTACCAGAAACACCCGTTTACACCCCTCAAACCCGCCTATAGAGCCAAACGCCGGTGTTGAGGGTATCTCTACCTAGTGTGATAGGCTGGACAGGTAGCCAGCTGGACGCAAGGCCAGAAAGTGCTGACGCACTTCCCGACCTCGCTTACTATCAGTCTACCAAACACTTTAAAGCTTCAAGGCTTAGCGCTAAGGTGCTGACAGCTTAGCACCGAGCCCCTCAAGGGCTCGGCATCAGCCTTAAAGATTTAAAGTACATATAAAACTTTAAAGCTTAAACATTTAAGAATCTAAGTTACTATAAAAGCTTTAAACACTTTAAGTAACTATAAAGTTTTAAGAGCTTAGCACTTAAAGATATAAATAAACATTAAAGCTTTAAAGTCTTAAAGTAAATATATAACCTTAAGATTTAAATAGCTAAGTTAAGTATAAGATCTTAAAGGCTAAGCACTTAAGACTTTAACACTTAAAGCAACTATAAGACTTTAAAGACCTTAAGTACTTAAAGTTAACCATCAGTCTTAAACTTTAATATTATAACCTATAAGTCTTAAAGTTTATAGGTATTATAATATAAGTTATAAAAGTTTTAGAAGAGCTAAGGGGTTAACTTCTTTACTTCTCTTCTCTCTTTGGTTCTTTCTCTCTTCTCTTCTTTTCTTCATCAGGGGAGAAGAGGAACCTTTACCATCAGCGCCGATAGGCTTTCACCGTGCGACCGGTAGTACACGAGTCACACTCTTACACCCGTGTCCCTTTCAGGCTTAGCGTGTTTCACTTCAGGCGTACGGCGTGTCACGCTAACACTCTTAACATCAGGTAAGACTTAAAGTGTATATTATATGTAGAAGACTTTAAAAACTTTGAGAGTGTACCCTTCTTGGCTGTGTCCTACACCGCTAGGCGCCAAGCGCTAAGCCTTGAAACGCGAACACACACCCACCCCATTTTTCTTCCGTGTCCTTCTTCTTTCGACACAGCTGGGGGGCGATGTGATCTTTCTCACATGCCAGGGGGTAGGAGGAGAAAACAAACACCCCACCACAAACAGAACACCCCCTCAAACACACAAAACAGGGCCTCGAATCGACCAGCAGGGCATAGGGTAGAGTATTCATACCCCCAACAGTTCCCAGGCCGTTACAGGAGCAAATAAGACCCGTACAGGGCTAGACGAGAATCGGAGACGCGATGGCACACACCAACCGCACCGCATCCTCCGCACACCGACGCTGGCGAGCACGACTCATCACACAAGCCCGACAGCAAGGCCAAACCACCTGCCCACTCTGCGGAGCCACCATCACCTGGGACACCCACCAGCTACCAACCAGCCCCGAAGCCGACCACATCACACCCGTCAGCAGGGGAGGACTCAACACCCTAGACAACGGCCAAATCATCTGCAGAACATGCAACAGAAGCAAAGGCAATCGCAGCGAACCAAACATTCGATTCCAACAACAAACCACAAAAACATTGATTCCATGGTGAAAAACCCGCCAACCCCCACCGGGGACACCCCCTGCACACCCGTGCAAGACC